>Ga0207691_10000930_pt1 | contig 29068 bp, 29 predicted proteins | sample KBSM13metaG_FD_184327 | JGI IMG/M metagenome (GOLD analysis project Ga0207691, IMG submission 184327) | Miscanthus rhizosphere microbial communities from Kellogg Biological Station, Michigan, USA - KBS M1-3 metaG (SPAdes) (version 2) | ecosystem: Host-associated > Plants > Roots > Rhizosphere >...
AATGGATTGACGTGAAAGTAGCGTCGCTTGATGATCCCAAGACCATGTACGCGGAAACCGCGATATGGACAGAAGACAAAGCCCCGTGGCGGCAGTTCGATCCGAGGCGACCTGTTTTTCGGGGGAACAGTAATGAACAAGCATGACCAATTTCGGTTTCTGAGCCAAGCTGAGTTTTGTGCTCGGCAGGGTTAAGACGTGTTTGGAAAATGCGAAAGCAATACTATTTTTGCCGCGCTGAACGGGGACTGATGGCGTGGGATGTTGATCGACTCGTGGCGCTGACCAAGCAGTTTTCTCGAATGAATGTGCCTTTGGCCGGTATCAGGGAACTCGACGCGGCTTTTTCATCTGAGGAAGACGATATCCTCACATGGCGAGCCGTTGCCGAGCATGCGAATTTGATTGCGGCGGCAGACTTGTGTTTCCCGATTATTCTTTCATCCGATGGGAGCGTTATGGATGGGATGCACCGGGTTGCAAAGGCTGTTTTGTTGGGAAGGGCTACTATCGAAGCCGTGCAGTTCGAGGAAGATCCCGCCCCCGACTACGTGGGAGTGCGCCCGAGCGAACTTCCCTACGATGAAACTGTCAGATGCACGCCAACTTCAGGTCAGGCGCCTCACACGGTGAGCAATGATCAAAGCTAGGAGAAGAATATGAAAATCGTCGTAATTGGTGGCACTGGGCTAATCGGCAGCAAAGTCGTAAAGGTTCTTCGCGACCAAGACCATGAGGTTATAGCCGCGTCTCCTTCGAAGGGAATCAACTCAGTTACGGGGGAGGGGCTTGCGGCAGCGCTCGCGGACGCTCAGGTCGTGGTGGACGTCGCGAATGCTCCCTCGTGGGAGGACAAGGCAGTCCTGGAATTTTTCGAAACGTCAGGGCGCAATCTTGTGGCCGCAGAAGTCATCGCAGGCGTCGGACACCATGTCGCATTATCAGTGGTCGGCACCGACCGCCTTCTCGCCAGCGGTTACTTCCGGGCGAAAATGGCTCAGGAAAATCTGATCAAAGCCTCGCCGATTCCTTACACGATTGTTCGCGCCACGCAGTTTTTTGAATTTGTGGCAGGTATTGCCCAATCGGCGACTGAAGGACAAACGGTCCAGCTTCCACCGGTCCTGATGCAGCCTATTGCGGCGGACGATGTAGCCGCCGTCATGGCGGAAACAGCCCTCGTGAGGCCGTCGAACGGCACGTTCGATTTGGCCGGGCCTGAAACGATCCGTCAAGATGACCTTGTGCGTCAATTTCTGGCCGCAACCGGCGACACAAGGTCGGTAGTCACCAATCCGAAAGCTCTCTATTTTGGCCTAACGGTGAACGACCAAAGCCTAACGCCGGGTGACAACCCGCGTCTCGGATCAACGCGTTTTGCAGACTGGCTTAGTCGCGGTGCTTGAAAAAGGTTGAGAGTTATTCGATGAGTGTTGCGACGCGACATTGCGGTTTCGCTTGCTTAGCCGGCTCGCTTTCCGACCGTTACCTCAAACGAGCTCGGAAAGTCCCAACTCCGATTTTGAGCTGAAACGTTTCAAGGTCAGGGAGCTTGTTCGTATTCTGGCCAGCGATGGATGGAGCCCGTCAAGACTCTGGCGCCTTCCTTGATCGCTCGCAATCGTCTTATTCCATGTTAATTACGTGTCATGTCTGACACCACAAAGCTGCAAATTCAGGCGCTGGTCGACCGCGTGACGATGGGCTTGAACTTCAAAAATGCGGACCTGTTTCTCGACGTGATCCATCCAGACATGGTTTGGCCGTGGCCACCCAAACCTGCCGACCATGATCCGGTTCGGTGGGAGTTTGTCCTGGGGCGATTTAACAAGGATCGCTGGCGGCAGAACTTCCAGGCCATTTTCGACAATTATGCGTTGGTGCACAACCATCGAGACACAGTGAAGATCGAAGTATCACCTGAAGAAGACGCGGCTTTGGCCGTAGTCGATGTCGATTCCTTGTGGCGTGATAATAAGACGAAACAAGAAATTCATTGGAAGGGTCGGGTTTGCAATATTTATACCAAAACGACTTCTGGAGAGTGGAAGTTAATTTCCCAGACAGGGCCATTAGACTATGGGATCGTGCCGCAATTGACTTCTAAGTGATAAGTGAGTCGAAGGATGATGCTCATTGATTTCATGAGACATTAGATGGTAACGCGCAGTCCTACTTCCGATTCGTCGAGCCCTGCAAAAAGTTGATCTGAAGCCTGGCATTTACGCGGGCGCGGCTGTCACGGCTGTGCTTTTGCTTTATCTAAAACTGGTCTTTATTGCGGCATACGTTCTGGGACCTTAGCTGGCGCCTGGTTTGAGATCAGGCGTCGTTCATGCCAGCTCAATTTCACACAAGGAGCGATGCTAGGATTTTCCGGTGCGTTTTACGGCACGATTGCCGCGATCGCGGTGGATCAAATCGCAGCGCGCTTCTTGCACGAGCAACTTTGGCGTCTCGAAAACATCTATCGTTTGCCGCCGTTACTGGCCGGCAAAGGTTTGGAGACAGACACGCCAGCGGGTTGGTATTTCCTAATGTTACAAATTGCGATTGTCGCAATTTTCGCCGGCGCCATCGGAGCCCCCGCAGGCATCCTGGGAGTGAAACTTTTCGGACGTATCACTCGTTCCTGAGATCACGGCGAGCCAATCGAGCAAACGTTATGCGACCCGCGAGTGTTAAGTGGATAGTAGGCACAGTTGTCTTTTTCCTGCCGACCTTATCCGTGGTTTTCGGTAAACCTTTTTTTTACCAGTATCTGTCGGATGGTTTTAAGATGTCACTGGCTCTTGCAGCGATTGTTCCTCCAGCGCTGGTTTTGACTTCATCGGTGAAATGGCGAATCGCTTTGGCTTTCGGGCTTTGGGTGCTTCTGGCTATCCAATGTTGTTTGATTTTGTTGTGCCTTTTAGCGGGATTCCGTTCATGATGTCACTAGACGACCGGACTTAGAATGATGACGTCAATGGAACACAGTAAGGAACTGGAGGAACTCCTGAAGAGACGCGCGTTCCGTCGGCATCCGCTTGCTCGTAACAGCGTGGGCCATTTCCAACTCGTGGGACAGTTAGGCGACCGGTCCCTGGATATTCTGCTAGACACCGGCGCCGCCAGCACCGTCGTAGATTTAGGTTACTGTGCGAGCCAGGGCATTGCCATGCGTGACACTGGACGCCTTGGTGGCGGCGCAGGCGGAGCAACATTACCTATTCACGCCTTGGACGGAGCGGTTTTAACACTGGACGGATTGCCTCTTCGTTCGGACGGCATTTACGCTGTTGACCTCTCACACGTAAATGAAGGGCTTACGATGAGAGGAGCCGGTCGCGTCCAGGCGGTCCTGGGAGCCGATGTTCTGACGTATCATCGCGCGGTGATCGATTACGCGACCATGTCTCTGTTTCTGCGCCACCTCGACGCCTAAGCAGACGGTCCGTCCTGCGCGGCTACTGTGATCGGTCTTGGGAACCTCTGGCGCTCGCGGTGTAATCGCAGTACTTTATGTTTGGCATGCGGCCATCAAGAATTTACAATAAGGCGTTAAGTGGAACTCGCCTTCCAAACTTAGTTGAGGTGATACAATGAAAAACTTCAGCGCTTTGATTACCCTGTTTATTGCGGCCTCCATGTTTGCACCGGCCGATCGGGCGGAGGAACCGGCAAATTCGCGGCCGATTGTTTTCGCGACTAACACCACCGGCAGGGTGCAAAACTTTCCGGCCGGCAATACCCCCGGAGGACTAGCATCGGACGGGAACGATATCTGGGTCGTGGATGAGTTTGATAATGCAGTTACCAAGCTGCGACGGAGCGATGGCGTTATCGAGGGAGTGTTTCCCGTTGGCCGCGAGCCCAAGTATGTCGTTTTCGACGGCGTCAACATCTGGGTGACCAATTATGAGGATGGACGGGTGACCAAACTGCGAGCCAGCGACGGCGCGCCCCAGGGCACTTTTTTCGCTGGAGCCGGCCCATTTGGGATCGCCTTCGACGGGTCCAATATCTGGGTGAGCAATCCGCTTAGTAACATTGTGACCAAATTGCGGGCCAGCGATGGGACTCTTCTGGGCAGCTTCAACGTCGGCGTTTTTCCGCGACGAATAACCTTCGATGGCGCCAATATCTGGGCTGCCAACGAAACGAGTAACACAGTAACCAAGCTGCGAGCCAGTGATGGCGAGCGCCTGGGCACGTTTGACGCCGGTCTCGCCCCCTGGGCTCCCGCGTTTCACGGAGACAGCATTTGGGTGACTAATCTTAATTCTGCGACCGTAACCAGGTTGCGCGCCAGCGATGGGACACTGCTGGATACAATCACAGTTGAGACGACTCCCACGGCCATAACTTTCGATTCGGCCAACCTATGGGTGACAAGCTTCCAGGTGCATGGGCGAGGCATTCAGGTTCGAACCAATAATCCTGACCGATTCAAGAGTTACAAGGTAGGAAAGTTCCCGATCGACGTAATTTTTGACAGTCAGGACATCTGGGTTTCCAACCGGGAAAGCAACACTGTTAGTAAGATCACTCTCAGCCGTAGAGGCGGATTGAATTTCGGCTACAAGGACCTGACAAAAAAGTAAGGTCGGTTCTTTACGAGGTAAGTGCGATTACTTTCGGAAACGGTTCTGCTTTTTGTCTTGACGACGGTCATCTCTTTTTGTATGCGGGACCGATTCACGTCCGGGTAGGGTTTCCACAAAGGGTGGGTTTTTTGTCATTATGCAATTCAAACGATTTAACGTTAACGCTTTTGCTGTTCTAGGATCAGTCTTAGCAGTTCACCTCGCTTCGGGTCAGTTGGCACCGACCACGAGGGTTTCAAAAGAAGGGCTGCTCGAAACATACGATAACCCGCCAGCCCCATTTCGGTTAATGGAGACATCACCACGAATGATTTCGACCGTCGGCGCCTTCACCAGTTTCCAGGTGAACGTAAATGGGAGTGGTCAAAACATTGTGGGCGACGCTGCGAATGAGTGCTCGATTTCCGTTAATCCGCTGGATGGAAGCAAGAAAACAATCGGGTGGCGCCAATTCAACGATGTGGCCTCCAACTTCAGGCAGGGCGGATGGGGTTACACCAGCAATGGTGGTAGCACGTGGACTTTCCCCGGCGTTCTCGAGAACAATGTTTTCCGGAGTGACCCGGTGACGGGTTACGATGAGATAGGGAACTTTTTCTATCTTAGTCTTCAGTCGAACGTGCAGCAGTCGTTCTTTTGTGACGACCTGTGGCGTTCGATCAATGGCGGCCAATCATGGACGCTTCTTTCGGGTGAGAAGGGCGCCGGCGGCGGCGACAAGCAATGGCTTGCGATCGATAAGACGAGCGGCCCCGGCCATGGGTTTCAATACCAGGCTGACGACGGGATTAACTGTAGCGGCGGCGGCGTACAATTCCAACGTTCCACGGATGGTGGTGTTAGCTGGCAAAGCCCAGTTACCATTCCAAACAGCCCGGTTTACGGAACGCTCGACGTAGATAGCAATGGCAACGTCTACGTCGGCGGTGAAGGTGGAAGTGCCTTCTTCTGTGAGCGGTCGAGCAATGCCCAGATCGCGGGCCAGACGCCGCGATTTGACCGAAGCACGTCCGTTAACATGGGTGGCTTCCTCGGTAGCGGCGGAATCAATCCCGCCGGCCTGACGGGAATGGTTTTCCTGGCCGTCGATCATTCGACTGGGGCGACAAAGGACAACATTTACATGCTCGGCAGCATCGTGCCCAACGGCCGTAGCACTACCGATGTGATGTTTGTCCGCAGCACCGATGGCGGCGTGACCTTTAGCACGGCGAAGCGGGTCAATGACGATCCGGTCAATCCTAGCAAATGGCACTGGTTTGGAACATTCTCCGTAGCTCCTAATGGCAGACTGGACGCGGTTTGGCATGACACGCGCAACGCTGCGAATAATACGGATTCGCAACTTTTCTATTCCTGGAGCACCGATGCGGGTAACACCTGGGCGCCGAACGTGCAGGTAAGCGATACATTCAATCCGTTTGAAGGGTATCCCAACCAGGACAAGATCGGTGATTACATCACCATGGTCTCGGATAACACCGGCGCCGATGTGGCCTATTCAGCTACCTTTAACTTCAACTCAAGCCGGGGCGAGCACGAGGAAGACGTTTATTATGTGCGAGTCTCTCCTTCTACCTCGGGACTAAATCTCACGAGCGCGGCTTCACGGCTGACCCATAGCGGGGCGGGATCATTCGATATCGCGATGCCGCTGAGTGGTACCTCGGGCGTGGAAGACCGCGCCTCCAGCACCTACAATGCTGTCTTCACTTTCGATCAAGCAGTCACTTCTGGTGAGGTTCTGAATATTGGCGGGACCGCGACGGTCGGCGCGATTTCCTTCAGTGGTAACAGCATGACCGCACAACTGACTGGCGTTACGAGTGCGGAGGTTGTCACACTGCGGGTGCAAAACATCAACGGCGACGGTCAGCAACATGGCGATGTTCCATTCGGGTTCCTGACCGCGGACGTAAGCGCCAGTCGCAGGGTGGACAAAGCCGACAAGAACAGAGTTAGCGCCGACAAGAACCAACCGGTCACTTCGGCCAATTTCCGCGACGATATCAACTTGAGCGGTGTCGTGGATAAGCCGGATCTTGACTCAGTCAACGCCAATAAGGGTCACTCCATCCCGTAAGTGTCGCGCAATCGCAGCAGAGATGCTTGATTCCGCTCATTGCGGTTTCTAAGAGAAGTCTCGTTGTTGAGCTCGTCGGCTTTCCAGCCGACGGGCTACGCTGCTAGTACGACTAAGGTCCTATTGCTGAATTGTTTCCATTTTGGTCCCTTCGGGTTGCAAAGATCTGAATCGGGGCGAAAAGCGTGCCCCCAATTTCCGTCCTTGGTTTAGAGCTTCAGCTGTCACAACCATATCAGGACGGAGGAAATGCTATGAATAGATGGATTCGAATCGTGAGAGCCGCCTTTGTTTTCTTACTGCTGGTTGGAATAGGCGGGGTCAGCGCTCAAGAGCTCACAACACTCCTCGACTTTGGCTCTCGCCGCACCGGGCAAAACCCGCAATCGGGTGTGGTGAGCGATCAGGCGGGCAACCTTTACGGCGGGGCTGCGCTGGGGGGCTTGAACGGTAACGGCGTAATTTATCGTCTCACCGATGACGGAAGCATCCCGTGGACAGAGACGATTATTCACAAGTTTACCGGCCCGCCGGACGGTTCCGTGCCAGTTGGGGTAATCGTTATTTCTCCGTCGGGAGATTTGTTTGGAACTACTTTGGAAGGTGGTGCGCATGATATGGGGTCGGTGTTCGAGCTAAAAGCGCCCACCAATCCCGATGGTCCGTGGCGTGAGCGGGTTCTCTACAGCTTTGGCAGCTTTGCGGGCGATGGAAATCTTCCCAATGCTGGACTGCTCCCGGCGCAGCCTGGTTTTTATGGTGTCACTCCTACCGGCGGTGCCCGGGGGCGTGGAACGGTTTTCCAGCTGACGCCTCCGAGCGGCGGAGGAGGAGAGTGGACCGAAACAATCCTTTATAGCTTCACTGGCTTGGGTGACGCAGCCTTCGCTTCGGGCGAAGTAACGATGGACACGACCGGAAATCTTTATGGGAACGCTCTGCAAGGCGGTGCCAACAACCTTGGAGCCGTCTATCAGCTGACTCCGCCCGCTGCTACTGGAGAAGCCTGGACCGAGACTGTCATTTATTCGTTTAACCAGACCGATGGAACTTTGCCGGCGGGCCCGTTGACGTTTGATGGTGCCGGCAATCTCTATGGGACGACAGATGGTGGAGGCTTGGAGCAGGGAGGAACTGTGTTCCGACTTGCGCCGCCAGCGCGGCCTGGTGACACCTGGAATCAGGAAGTTCTATTTAATTTTTCTGGGGGCCGGGACGGTGGCGCTCCGACGGCAGGTGTTATCATTGCCAACGGCGGCAGGCTTATCGGAACGACCCAGAATGGGGGCAGCGGTCCGCTTTCTGGAGGAGTTGTCTTTCGGCTGAATCCTCCCGCGAATGGCGGCGATCCCTGGACGGAAACTATCCTTACATCGTTTGGCGGACCCAATGGATATCGTTCTTTGGCGCGACCGTTGCAACGCGGGAATCTTCTCTACGGAACGACCTCGGCGGGCGGGCTCAACGGAGTGGGCACTGTTTTTAGGCTAGCTCAGTAGGGCGTAGTTTTCCGGGACAGTAAGGCGGCACCGGATTTTCCTTGCGGCTAAGCTCGAGTGTAACGATCGAGCCGGCCCGGTGCATCTCCTGGTGCGATTGGATTTTCTGACTTGTGGAGTATCTTGCTCTATCGATGCGAAAGAAACGATGATCGGCCATGAACTGGATTTGGCCATTTAGTAGCTACTCCGGAAACGGCGAGCATAGGAATGGGAACGGCTCCGATGACACCGGAGGAGGGCCAGATTTTTTGTGCGCGGGAGTTCATAAGGGCGGAACGACGTGGCTTTATCAACAACTCGATTCACATCCGGATTTCTGGATGCCTCCGTTCAAGGAGATGCATTACTTCGATCAACTGAGCAAGGTCGACCGGTCGTCTTCGCCGCGCTGCAGAGATGAGCGCGACCTTCGTTTTCACGAGAACATGAAGAGCCTAAGTGCTAAATCATCTGTCGACTTCGACCATTATGCTCGACTATTCGAATCGAAGGGAGCGCTCCTTTCCGGAGATATTTCGCCGAATTATTCGACCCTCCCCGGTAAGCTGATTCGGCGGATCGCCGGATATTTTCCAAACCTTAAGGTATTGTTCATGGTTCGTGACCCGGTTGAGCGACTGTGGTCGCACTTGTCCATGGAAGTGCACTACCGTCAGATTGAGTCTTTCGACGCAACGGATATCGAGGAGGTGAATCGGAAATTGCTACGGCGAGGGATGCTCGTGCGTTCGTACCCCAGCGCAGCCGTCGCGCGCTGGAGACGCTATGTTCATCCAGACAGGTTTCGCGTCTATTTCTTTGATGATCTGCAAAGAGATCCCGCCGAGTTGCGACGGTCGGTCCTTGGTTTCCTGGAAGCTGATCCGGAGAAGCCGACTGACCAACTGTCGGCCAGTTACAATAGTTGGGCGGGAATGGAAAAGCTACCCCTTACAGAGAAAGTGCGGTCACATCTGGGTAAGTTCTTCCAGAAAGAGCTGAAGACCTGTGCGGCTCGGCTGGGCGGCGCAGCCAGGGATTGGCCGGCTCGATATGGCTTGTCATTGCTGCTCTTCATCTGGGATTTTCTGGATGACAGCATTGATTTGTTTTGTTTGGGCGATTGGATTTCCTAGGAGCTCGGGGCTCGAGCAGGTCAAACGCTTCTAGATGATTCCTGCGGACTGTGGTGCGACTGTATCCTGGGAAAGCTTTCACTCTGCGGAAAAAAGGAACCTGAAACGCTTGCAGCGAGTGGCTTGACCATATCGCGCACCCGATTCGATAAATATGTGTAAAGACGGCCAACGCACCTCCTGACATGCTAAAACGAAAACTTGGAAAGAGTGGTCTCGAAGTTTCAGCCATTGGTCTCGGCTGCATGGGGATGAGTTTTTCTTACGGTCCACGCCAGGATGAGAAGCAGATGACTTCACTTCTTCGATCGGCCGTGGAACTGGGTATCACTTTCTTCGATACCGCCGAGGTTTACGGTCCATTCATTAACGAGGAACTGGTGGGGCAGGCACTTGCTCCTGTCCGTAGCCAAGTGGTGATCGCCACGAAGTTTGGTTTCGACACCAGCACTTATTCCCGCAACGCCGCCAGTCTCAACAGCCACCCCCAACACATTAAGGAAGTTGCGGAAGCGTCTCTCAAGCGACTCAAAATCGATGCGATCGACTTGTTTTATCAGCACCGTGTCGATCCGGAAGTACCGACTGAAGATGTGGCTGGAGCTGTGAAGGAACTGATCCAACAGGGTAAGGTGAAGCATTTCGGTCTTTCCGAGGCCGGAGTAAAAACCATTCGCCGTGCTCACGCCGTCCAGCCGTTAGCTGCTCTTCAGAGCGAATATTCGATCTGGACAAGAACTCCGGAGAAGGAGGTCATCCCTACACTCGAGGAGCTCGGAATTGGTTTTGTGCCGTATAGTCCGCTCGGTCGCGGCTTTCTCACTGGCGCTATGACCGAAAGCACTAAGTTCGACGGCACTGACTTCCGCAGTGGTCTTCCGCGCTTCACACCGGAAGCGATGAAGGCGAATCAAGCTCTGATCAATCTTCTAGAGAACATTGCACAACGGAAGAAGGCAACGGTTGCCCAGATCTCCCTCGCGTGGTTGCTGGCGCGGAAACCGTGGATTGTGCCAATCCCCGGCACCACCAAGCTGCACCGTCTGGAGGAGAACATTGGAGCCGTTGCGCTCGAACTCACCGCCGACGACCTTCGCGAGATCGACGGCGCAACTGCAAATATCACGGTGCACGGTGATCGCTATCCCGAGAGGCTTGAGAAAATGACTGGTCGCTAAGACAAGCCAATGCCGCAACGGCAAAATCACCGCAGATCGCGCATGATCGTATCCCTTACATTTGTTAGGCGGAGCCCGAGATAAGATTTCTTAGTGAGCGAAAGAAGAAGTATGACCTTCATAATCAAGGCCGAGGTTAGCAATGAGCGGGCGAAGACGTTCGCCTTCCCGGCGCAAAAGACGATGTATGGTGGCAAGCACATCGCTAAGGGGGATTCGATATTCATCTTCGCGAGCGAGAATGAGGGTGGGTCGGGCCTCGTCGCTTGCGGAATCGTCACCTCGGCCAAAGCGGTTCCTAAGAAGCCGGGGATCGTCCGGCAGACGCCACGCGTGAGCATCGTCATCAGACGCACTGCCCTGGTCAGCAGGCGCCTGGGAAGAAAAGAGCTCAAACCTTTTTCGAACTGGAAAGACGGTCGACCCGAAACCGAGCTCAACTTTAAGTTCTATCGTCAGGCAACAAATAAGATTTGCGGCATTTCAGACAAGGCAGCCGCGTTCCTGCGCGAATTCTTTTGATTCCTCGTCTTGGGTAGCGATCGCGGATCTCGTCTCTCGTTATCCGGATGGCATGTCACCTGCGTGACTGCATCGTGTCGACCTTATGCGAACCATCGCCAAAGCAGGCTTGATCGGCGCCGGATATGTCGCCGCGTTAGCGATCGCCTCTGCGGTCGTTGCCGCTTATCTGGCCGCGACAAATGGCCCCGACAGGCAGAGTTCCAGCGGCATGTATGCCTTCGGGGATGCTCTGCTCTTCGTCGGAGTCTTTGCCGTCGCTGCGATTCCTGCCACCTGCGCCGCTCTCTTTTTCCTCAGACAGTGTTCTTCATTCTGGCTTGTGCTCTCAGTTGTTGCTTCGGCCGTCGCAATCACCGGCCTCGCGGCATTGCTCGCTCAAACACCTAACGCGCATTCTGCACTCCACCCATGGTCGGGGCTTGCCATTCTGAGGATTTTTGCGGCGCCTGTGTTCGGTCTTGCTTTCCTACTTTCCGGTATCTTTGCCCCCCGGCGTTCATTTCGAATCGTGCTTCTCGTCGCGGCTGCAAGCGAAGCGGTCGTCTTCTTTTGTGTCATCTTTAGCTGGATTCGCTAACCACATCGGGGGGGACGGGAAGCGTTGTAGGGTGCGCTGTCCCGCAGCGCACAAGTCCGCGCGCATTGCGAAGCCGTTAGTCCGCTGGGACAGCGGACACTACAACTCTCCCTTGCTCCTGTCTGGACGACAATTATATGGATCTATCAGATGGATAAGGATGATTGGCAGCGCCTAAGAAACCTGTCTCTTTTCAAGCTCTGGGTAACGGACCGGCAGCTGCGCAAGCTGTGGCCGCTTGCTGCGTTAATCGCTGGCATCCTATTGATAATTACTGCGCTCGGATACCTCTTTTCGCGCTAGCTCCCAAAGGCAAACGCGAAGTTACCGCGGCGTTGGCGAGGCTTCGGCCGGCGAAGGCGTCGGACTCGCTCCCTGACGGCGCGTCGCAATTTCTTCCAGGAGTTGTTTCTCTTCGGGAAAAAGGTGATCGGCGCGAGCGATCGCGGCATACTGATTGGCAGCGTCGATCTGGTTGTCGTCGTCCAGAAGAAGTGCAGCGTAAACTGCGGTGTGAGAATCGCGTAGTTGTTCAGGCGGAATTTTGTTCAGGACGGCGACGCCTTCTGCTGTCCGTCCGACGCCGTAAAGCGCGAAGGCATAGGTCACAGCAGTTCCAGTTTCGTTAGGCGCTTTTTCATAAGTCTGTCGGGCCAGTTCGCGACCCGCTGCGGTATTGCGGTCGAGCAATAAAGCGAGCCGGGCGGCGTTACTCGCGAGTCCTGTTTCTTCTGGCGAGCTTTCATGTAGCCTTTGCGCGATTGAGCGCAGGTTCGGCAGGTCGTTTCTCTTCCGATAAATTTGGTAAAGTGCGTCCAACGCCTCACGTCGCGTTGCCGGCACTTTTGCCACCCGTAACCAAAGCAGTTCGGCCTGGCTCGCCAGGTCCCATTTGGAAGCGAGTCGAGCAAGAGCCACGTCGTGTTCTGAGTTAGAGGCGGCCGCTTGTTCAGCCGAGTTCCAAAGCGAATCAAACTCACTGTCACCGGCCGAGCGTCGAGCCTGGCGAACCGAGTAGGCCTGATACGCGAGACGCAGGTAATCGTCGTTGCCCCAGCTACCGTTGCGCGTCCAGCGCTTGAGCCGCGACCAGTTCTTGGTTTGCGCAAGCACGGCGGCAACCGCAATCGCGGCTGGCGGGTGACTCGTTAAATCAGACGGGAGTTCTTCGCTCCATTCCAGGGCCGAACCCGCGAGGTCATGCTCGTTCATCCATTCCAGGAGTTGCGCGGCGTCGGCGCCCTTGTGAGCCGCGACGGGTTTCACCTTGTTGAGGAGAGCATCGAACTTTTTTGGGTTAAGTTTCCGATACAGATCTAAACAGAGAAGGTAATCGGCAAAAGTGACCTGCGGAGTCATCTGTAACTCATCCGCGAGCGCGTTAGCCGTGTCGGTCTGGTTTTGGCGGAGAGCGTTGTTCAGCAATGCGCGCAAAGCTTCCGTGCGAAACTGCGCCACTTTGCTCAAACGTTCGAGCTGACTACGCGCCGCCGCATTCTTCTGTGGGTCCGAAGACAGGACCTGCAGGGCAGCGAGGTTGAACTGATAAGTATCGTTGCCGGGCTCGGTCGCAACCGCCGATGCGAAGTGGCGCTCTTCTTCGGCCACATTGCCCTGGGCGCGGGAAAGCCAGCCGGCAACGACGTGGTAAGCGGCTTTATCCTGATCCGCCGGTCGCACCCGCGAGAGCGCGGCGCGCGCCATGTCCAGCTGGCCGAAACGAAGTGCGGCGGAGGCTAGATTAAGCTCGCTGTCGAGTCCCGGATCGAGTCGCGCGAGCTGGGCGCGCCACGCAACCGTCTCAGGGTCATTTTCCTTTTCTGTTGCGTCCGCAAGGATCCGGCACGCTTGGATCGAATTGGTGTCAATTGTAAGCGCCTTCCGGGCGAGCGCATCGGCGGATTCGAGGTTGCCTTGTTTAAGCTGCTCCTCGGCCTGCGCGATGAGCCGCGCCTTGTGCCAGCGACTCCAACCTTTTCGCGCTGACGAAAGAGTGAAAAGGCCGACTCCGAAACCGAGCACGACAAAGAAGGAGACGACAACGGAACTACCAATCCGCAAGCGTTCCTTCCAAGAAACTCGACTGCGGCGTCGTTTACGGCGCACACGTTTCAACGGGCGGGGCATGATTCGTCTACCGAGCGGGCTCGGGTTCGTGTTCCGCTTCCAGTCTTGCTTCCTGGACAACCGGAACTTCCTCGATGCTCTCGATCACTTCTTCACGCAGCCGCTCGCCCCAAACGTACCGTGCCAGCAAAACTTTGAGCGTGGCAGTGAGCGGAATAGCGAGAAGTGGACCGAGCAGGCCGCCGATGAGTAACCCCCAAATAAAAATGGAAACGATCACAGTCATCGGATGAAGACCGACGGAGTTACCGACGATGCGAGGCGCGTAGAAAAGGCCTTCGAGGTTTTGCACGACGATAAAGATTATCGTGACCCAAAAGGGCATCCACCAGCCGCCCCACTGCGCGGCTGCTATCAGGACCGCGGGGATCCAGCAGATGACGATCCCGAGATAGGGTATCATCGTTAGGGGGACGACGAGCAAGCCAATCAAGGGGGCGAAGTTCAGCCCCAGGGCGGTCAGACAACTGCCGATAAGGAGGCCATCAACCAGGCAGACGAGGAGTTGGCCACGAAAGTAGGCGATTACGTAGCTATTGATTTGCGAGAGAGTGGTTGCGACCTCGTCTTTAAGTGGAGAATTGCGCAGCGGCAGATATTCCTTCCAACGGCGCTGGATCGCAGGTCGTTCCTTAAGGAGGAAGAAGGAATAGATCGGTACCATGACAAGGCTAAGTAGAAAACCGGTTATACCTAGAAAGCCACCGACGCTGCTCTTAATCAATAACCAAAGCTTGGCCGTCAAATCGGGTAACTGTCGCTCAAGCGCCGGCAATTGCTTTTGCACCCAGTCCTGAATGTGCTGGCGATCGGCGGAAGTGAGTTTCGTTGCCGGCGCCGGGCCGATCACTTCAGCGGTCGGAGGGACGGGCGTGGCGCTTGGACTTGGCGAGGGCGTCGCCGAAGACACCGCTGGTGTCGAACCAGCCAGCAGCCAATTGACGAAACCGGTAGCCGCGCCGGCTTTGCCTTCCTTAGAGGTTCCTCCGAACGTGTGTTCATAACGATAAATCAAATCGACCACGCGATCGCGAGTGCGTTCCGTAAAAGCGGGTAATTGACGCGCCAGGCTGACGCTCTGCACGGAAACAAGTGGCACAATCCAGGCGACCAAGGCTGCGACGGCAAGGAAAGCAATTGTAAAAAGCGCGAGCACCGCCCGGGTCCGACTCAGTCCATGCCGGGTAAGATAAGTCACCACGGGATCGAGCAGATACGCGATGATCACTGCGATTGCTACCGGGATAAGAATCGGTTGCAGAAAAGCAATGACGGTTACTCCTGCCCAGATGACGGATCCGACCACGATCACAAGCAAGACGACAAAGATTGCCGTGAGCGATGCCCACATTGTCTTGCGTTGCCAAAGTGTCGGATATTTGGTCATTTACTCGGAGACACAGCCTGTGGCGTGCCCAGGCCATCTTTTGTTTTGGCGGCTTCGATTTTTGCGGCCAGCTTGTTGTTGCTCTGGTCGAGAGAGAGCGCTTTTTGCCAATACTCGAGCGCCTTCGGAATCTGGTTCAACATGGAATAGGTGTCGCCAATGTGCTCCAAGACCGTTGGATCATCAGTCTTCAGCGCTTGCTGTGCGCTCAAGAGTTCCGCCAGGGCCTGTTCGTATTGGCCGCGGCGAAAATGAAGCCAGCCGAGGCTATCAAGGTAAGCCCCGTTCTCCGGGTCCGCCGCCAACGCCCGTTTGATATAATCTTCGGCCTCGTCCAAATGGGTATTCTGGTCGGCCCACATGAAACCAAGATAATTATAGGCCTCAGCAGCGTCCGCCGGATCGAATTGGACGGACTTCTTGAAAAGGTCGGCGGCTTTGTCGTAAAGGCCGGCGCGTTCGGCGGCCGCGCCATATTCGAAAAAGAAACGGCCGTTGGCCACGTCGTCGCCCTGTGCCTGGCTTTCATGCAAAGCTTCCTCGAAAAGCGCAACTGAGGCCTGGGACTGCTTGGCCTCGCGCAAGGCGATTGCGAGCAGGTAAGTAATTTGTGAAGCCCCTGGAAAATGCCGCCTGGCATCTTTGAGCAGTCGAACGGCGCGCTCGTTATCCCGTAGTCTCGTTAGGATGATTTCGGCCAGGTGCAGATAACCATTGGGTTGGGAAGCATTGATCAAGAGACTTTGCTCATAACTTGCCGCCGCTTTGAAATAGACAGCTTTCGCTTCCTCGAACTTTTTCGCCTCGCCGAGAGCTTTGGCATCTTCCTCGAGAACGCGACCGAGCAGTTCATACGGTTGGTATTTCTCGGGATGTTGTTGGATAATTTCCTGCAGCATCTCGATCGCTTTGCCGCGCTGGTTAGTGAGAATGAAGCTTGTCGCCAGTTTCTCGCGTGCGTTAGCATCGTTAGGCTGAAGCTCGAGCACTCGAAGATAAAGCGGGATGGCCTCCTGGACCTGCTGCGACGCGGCATAGTAATCCGCCGCGTCCTTTAGGACCGAAGCATCGCTTGGAGCAAGGGCGACTGCTTTCTGGATCACGACATTCACTTTTTGTAACTCGACCGGATCAGGGCTCTTGTCGGAAGGAACGATGAGCGCGAGATAGAGTTTGCCGAGCTGGGTCCAGAATGAAGGATCATTAGTATCGACCTTGGTCGCGCGATCCAGGGTTTGCAGCGCGCCCTTCCGATTCTTTGCGGTGAGCTGCACTTCGGCGAGGCGCTGATAACCGTCGATTTGTTTGGGGGCGAGTGCGACTGCTTGCCGCGCATATTCAATCGCCGGGTCCATCTTCTTGAGATACTTGGCGTAGATGTAAGCGAGTTGAAGATAAGGTCCCGGCTCTTTTGGTTGCGCTTTCACAGCGTCCTTCAAGATATCGATCGCGCGCGGGTAATCGCCCTGCTGAGTCAGGAGGTAGGCCACCCGGGTAGCAAGATCGATTTCGCCAGGATCGATATTCAAGACCCGCTCGAAAGCGGCGAGTGCTTTCTCACTTTCCCCGTCATCTTGAAGATCCAGCGCCTGGACGTAATCCAAAAGAGCACGCGCTTTGCGTTCACCTTCCGGCTGAAGGGCGAGATCTTTCGGGGCATGAAGAACGAGTGAATCGTCCTGTGACGAGGCCTTTGCTGGGGTGGATCGTGGAGAAGCGGGCCGCGTTTCTGCTTTGCTGGGCGCAGGCGCAAACCACAAGAAAAGCAAGCAACTGCCGGCGATCCAGCAGCAGGGCCATCCGTAATCTCGGGACGTGCGCGTCATCGAGCGCATGTTAGCGGCGAGCGGAACACGGCGCAAACAGGGAGAGAACTCTGCCGCGCCGCGTTTGGTCGACCATTTGCAGGGGCGCGAGCGTCGGGTTAGCGATGACTGGCAACTACGAACTTGATTGATGGACTTGCCACGAAGATAGAGTGGCCGCGAAAGGCTAACAGTTACTGCTGCCATTGGTTCATCCTCTGTGCGCGGCAGGTGTTTTAGGGAGTTTTGTCGAGGACGAATGACCTCGCGGCAAGAGCGGGTTTGCCCGTGCGCTGAAAGGGTTGGTTGCTGAAGTTTACGATAACCCGATCCCCGGTTTCCCAGTCACTATATTGAACGTTTCGATCGGTGGTCAGCCAGCCATGGCCGGTCATAGAGGCAAAGCCGATCTTGGAGCGGACCGAAGCCACGGCGCGATAACTCGCGATGTAATCCGCTTTGTGACTCTCCCACATTTTGCGGTTGATATGCCACATCGGCATCGTGCCATAGAGAATATTGAAGAGATCTTTTTTCCAAGCATAGGGACGGCTTTGGAAATTTGTGTCTCGCCAGACCCACGTGCTGCCGACGTAGTCATGGAAGGCTAATTGGTAGAGAGGAATTCTTCTCGTTTGATCCAGAGTGATGGCAGCATCACTGCCATAGCTCTCACCGAGGTCGGTCTCATATCCACCCGATGGAATCTTCAAGTGAGAATCGACATACGTTCGCAGAGACATAAGGCCTTCGAAAAAATCGAGTCCCGGAAGAGACCAAGTCGGACAAAAACCCTCTCCCGAGCCGACCAGCGTTCCTAAATCCTGTGTCTTTTGCAGGATCTCGAGTCGGGCCTCCTGATTTTCTTCGATGGTCGAAGGGTGACGCGGACTAAGACAAGGCGCCAATTGCACCACTAGGGTGTCGAAATAGAATAACTGGCCCCCATAGTCTGCGATCGATTCCCTGGCTTTCTTCAGCCAATCTGGGAGCAGATGCCGGGCGCAAACGCGGTCCCAGCTTCTTGGGTCCGCTTCGCGACGAAGTTGGTCGGGCTGAAGTTGTCCCGTCAACAACTGATTGGGCCATCCGCGGCGCGCAACACGAAAGAGATTCCCAGTCGGCATGCGATAGGAGCCGACAACCCAGCCCAGGCGCTTGATCCCATCGAAGAGCGCCCGATCAATTGGGTGTTTGCCATAAAAGACCGCGATGCCGCGATCCACACCGGCGGCTTTCATCTCTGAAACGAGATTCAGGTCATCCGCGGGATTGTTGCCCCACAGATAAACGTAAACGCTATCCTTCAGGTTGCTGACTGCCGGGCGGTTAGAGACCCGATCGCGCAAAGGTTTGAGGTCGGGGTGAGTTCGCAGAAAAAAATCGCGGTAATTCCTGGCCTGCGCGACGTAGCCTCCGTCCTGAAAGAACGAGCAGTTGATTCGTAGCGGTACGGCGTAAACCGTGGCGTCGTTAAAGCCGGGGTTGCTATCCGGATTGCGGAATGAATCCAATCGCTCCTCCACGCCGCGGCGAAGATCGGTCAAGCCCCACCAGGGTTGGCTTCCGCCCCAGCCAAATGGTTTACTGATCCGCGCCGATTGGTCCATCGGCATGAGCATTCCTTCTCCGCTTGTGTTTTGGACGTAATACCAGCCCTTTTCTGGAGCCATAAAACGAAACGGGTAGACCGGCCGTGTCATATAGTGTCGGTCTGGTAGATCAGCGGTGAGATCGAAAGAAGAGGCGGTCTTGTCGGCCAGAGTGATCGTCAGGTTGCAGGTTTCGCCCGGGCCGAGAACGCGACAGGAAATAGAATCCGTCGCAACCCGAAGTGTTTCGGGCGCGACCCGAAAACCCGGATGAACCTTTTGCTGCCAGGTAAGGTCAATGCGTTTGTCGACAACGGTGATCGCAGCATCCTGCGGCGAGAGAGTGATCCGCAGCACGTCGTTCTCTAATTTCGGCAGGCCGCCGGACTCCGCCCCGGTCAGCTGGCTCGCACTAAGCAGCCAAAAGATGGCAAGCAGCCAGCGAGGCGAAGCTTTCATCAGCGAAAAACTGACACGAAACGGCCCGTGCACAACATGGCTGGCCAGCCGAACAGTTTTACGTTAGGCGAAAGACGTTGTGGAGCGGGGGGACAACGCGACGCGAGACTACGACTTATAACGCAAGCGCTTCTTGTGGCGGTTTTCTTTCATCCGCTTGCGGCGCTTGTGTTTGGAGATTTTTGCTTTTCGTCGTTTTTTCAGCGAACCCATAGGAGCGATTTCATTTGCCGATTTCGGAGTGCCGAAGGTCAGCATCTGAAACCAAACCGTGACCGAACCCCGGTCACGAGCAGCGAAGGTAAATTGATTGGAACGCTTGGCAACTCATTTCGCGCTGGCGAAGGCGTTTGTTTGTAGAGTGCGCTGTCTCAGCGCATCAGGACATCGCACGCAGATCAGTCCGCTGAGACAGCGGACGCTACAACGCGGGCCCCTCTGCTACAAGGCTGCGCGGAGCTGATCGACGTGCTCGGCCGGCTTCACTTTGCGCAGGATCGTGGCGATCCGGCCCTTGCCGTCGATTACGAAGGTGGTGCGTTCCGCGCCCATGTATTTTTTCCCATACATGCTCTTCTCCACCCAAACGCCATAATCGTTCACGATCTTCTTGTCCGGATCGGAGAGGAGCGGGAAGGGGAGATGATACTTGGTGATGAACTTCTCGTGGCTGTCAGTCGAATCAATGCTGACCCCGAAAATCTCCGCCCGCCCGTCGAACTCGCTCCAAGCATCGCGCAGGCCGCAAGCCTGGGCGGTGCATCCTGGCGTGTCGTCTTTCGGGTAAAAGTAGAGCACAACGGGCGTGCCACGCAGGTCCTTTAGCCTAACGAGTTTTCCAGTACCATATTTTCCGCCGACGGCGGTGGCAGCAAAATCAGGAGCAGGATTGCCGACGGAGAGAGCAGCTGAATCGGTAGTCATTTCTCGAAAAGAATAATCAGCACTCCGATGGCGCACAACAACGCACCCATCACCGCGGCCTCATATTTCTCGAAGGAGCGCAGCTTCACCTGCTCGATGCCCGTGAGAGCGAGAGCGGTAAAAGCGACCATGCCTGCGATCGTCCCGATGGTGAGAATGATGGTGAGCAAGGCGAACCCGTGCCAGCCATAACGGACGCCGGAGACGTAGACCGGCACGAAAGCTTCACAGGGCGAAAAAGTCAGAAGAGCGAGCAAACTCAAGATCGCAGCCAGATCGGATTTCGAGAGTGCTGGACGCGCATGACCGTGGGTGTGTTCGTGTCCATGCCTGTGCTCATGCTCCCCGTGTTCGTGATCGTGTTCACCCTCATGTTCATGGCCAGCACCTCGAAACCAATTCAGATGCGTATGCGTGTGGCCAGTGAGCTGCCGGACCACATAAAACAGTCCGAAGAGAATGAGCGCACCGCCGGCAATGCGGGGGAACCAAATCCCAATACGATCGCTCAAGGCAATACCCAGCCACGCCACGAGCAGCCCGAGCAGGGCAGTGAACCCGGCGTGTCCGCTCGCAGCGAAAGTCGTGATCACGAGCGTCTTACCGCGGCTCCACCGTTGCGCGCGAGCGGTCAGGACAAATGGCAGCCAATGCGTCGGGATCGCCGCGTGGAAAAACGCGATGGTGAATCCGCTGACAGCAATGGTGGTGAGAATGGAATTGTCCAAGGAAGAATTATCCACAGATTACGAAGATTCAGAGCAGGAAAGAAAATCTGCGGTCGCTTCCTCGCAAAATAAAACGTCGGGCTGCAGGGATTTGAACCCTGGACCTCCTGCACCCGAGGCAGGCGCTCTACCAAGCTGAGCCACAGCCCGAATTCTGGCGGCAGCAACCTTCCGGCACCGGGACCGGCGGCAGCGCAGCGCCCCTACTTCGCGCAGTTCGATCCTGCTGGCAAGTGATTCAATCGCACCGAGAAAAACCATTGACAACCCTCTGGAGGCACGGATTATCCGAATCCGCTCGCGCCGACGATGCTCACCTCGATTTCCACCTCTTCAGCCCTAACGAATGGTTCGCCGACGATTCTTGAATTTCCCTCGGAAAACAGCCGTTCCGTCCGTTCCTTGAGAAATATGACCGCTCAACTCCTGCAAGAAGCAGCCAAAGTGATCCCCAACCAGCAACTGCTAATCAACGTAGTTTCCAAGCGGGTGCGCCAGCTTGGTCTCGGTCATAGGCCCCTCGTAGAAGCAACCCCTAAGTCTTCCCTCACTGACATCGCGCTCAAGGAAATTATCGCGGGGAAACTAAGCTTCGAGGAGCTGAAAGACACGCCGGCCGAGGCGTAGGAAAAGGCCGCGCGACGTCACTTGTCGCTCGCCACTTCCAGGATGCCCGCTGAGTCGATTCTCAATCGGAAGGCGCTCCGAGATTATCACATCCTCGAGCGTTTCGAAGCCGGGGTGGAGCTGAAAGGGAGCGAGGTCAAATCGATCCGTGCCGGGAAAGCGAACATTGGCGACGCCTTTGCCCGGATCGAAAAAAACGAAGCTTTCCTCTACGGCGCCGACATTCAGCCCTATGTGCAAGCCAGCCATGAAGTGCCCGCCCCAAAGCGCGTCAGGAAGCTCCTCCTTCACCGGCGCGAAATCGACAAGCTTCACGGCCTAACGAACATCGCGGGCCGGACCCTGGTCATTCTCAAGCTCTATTGGAAGAACGGCCGCATCAAAGCGGAAATCGGAGTAGGGCAGGGCAAGGAAGCGCGCGATAAACGGCTCGATATCAAGAAGCGCGCGATGGACCGCGAGACCGCGCGAGAGGTTGCGCGTTTCAATCGCAAACATGGGTAGGGGCGGAGGAATGACGAATTCCGAATGACTAATGATCAGTCGCCGCCCGATGATCTTCTTTCGTCATTCGGGCTTCGAAATTAATTCGTCATTCGTCATTGGAAATTCGTCATTTGTCGCGCCTCATTAGCATCTAGTTTTTCATTCCTCACACCATGTCTCCTCTCCTCGTCATCTTCCTCACCGTTTTCATCGACATGGTGGGCTTCGGCATCGTCATCCCGGTGCTGCCCCTTTATGCGGAACATTTTCACGCCACACCGGTTCAGATTGGCTGGCTCACTGGGATTTACTCCGGGATGCAAATCATCTTCGTGCCGATTCTCGGTCGGCTGTCTGATCGATTTGGTCGGCGACCGATCCTGATCGTCAGTCTCCTGGGCACCGCGATTGGTTTCCTGATCATGGGGTGGGCTTCGTCCCTTCCGCTCCTTTTTCTCGCGCGCATCATCGATGGTGCCAGCGGCGGCAATATCGCAACGGCGCAGGCTTACATCGCCGACGTCAGTACGCCGGAAAATCGCTCGCGTTCGATGGGATTGATCGGCGCGGCTTTCGGCCTCGGATTCACGCTGGGTCCGATGATCGGTGGAATCATGAGCCGCATTTCCTACGGCGCGCCTTTCTATTTCGCCGCGGCTCTCGCTGCCATCAACGTTGTGCTCCTCTACTTCATCCTGCCGGAGAGTCTTTCGGCCGAATATCGCTCTCGGCCGCACGAGCGCACTCGTCTCGCGGAAGTTTTTCAGCACGGACACGGCCGTTTCTTCGGCACAATCGTGGCGACGTATTTCTTTTCGATCACCGGCTTCGCCATCATGACGACCCTCTTCGCGTTGTTTACCGAAAAACGTTTCGGTTACGATGCGCATCAGACCGGTTACGTCTTTGGGTTCATCGGAATCATCGCGGTCATACTGCAGGGCGGGTTGATAGGACGGCTGGTCAAAATGTTCGGCGAAACCGCGCTGAGCCGGACCGGTCTGCTACTGATGGCGGCTGCGCTCTACTGCCTGCCGTTCGTCACGACCCTGCTGATGTTGCTGCTCGTAAGCGCATTGCTGGCGATCGCCAACGGTCTGGTCAATCCGACGCTCAATGGTCTCGCTTCACAAATGATCGATCGCAGCTGGCAAGGTCGCGCACTTGGTCTGATGCAATCCGCCGGGAGCGCAGGGCGTCTGGTCGGCCCGCTCTTGGGAGGGTGGCTGCTCATGTTCGATCTCAGCAAACCGTTCGGGCATTATGCGCGTACGCCCTTCTTTGTGAGCGCGGGCATTCTGGTCATCGCGTTCGTGCTCGCGCTGGGATTTCGCAAACCAGCGGGCGACAAGGAACCGACGCCGGTTCCGGTGGAAGCGGACGCGTAGCTGTAGACGCTTCGCCATTGTGGCTGGGATCGGTGATCCCGGCCGACTTAGACATGGCTCCGTTTCCCTCGCCGGGATCACCGATCCCAGCCACAACGGTTGACATGGTCGCGCGCACGATGGGACTACGATGCCGCCAACGGACTTTCGTCCGTTCCGCGAGGCGCCGAATGGTGCACGCGAGGCGCGTGCGCTCCCCGGACGTGCTGCTATTGTCCACGTAATGAAGCGTTCCTTCTTGATTGTTTGCGGTGGAATTGGTCTTGGCGCCTGGGCCGTTTCGCGTCTTTTGCGCGGTGATTATACGTTCGCCGGAAAATCCGTTCTCATCACCGGTGGTTCGCGCGGACTCGGCCTATCGATCGCACGATTGATTGCCGCAGAAGGCGGGCGCGTCGCGCTCATCGCCCGGGACGAGGCGGAACTTCTTCACGCCTGCGCCGAGTTGCGCTCTCTCGGAGCCGAAGAAGCGCTCCCAGTTCCCTGCGATCTGCTCGACCGGGGACAGTCGTTAGGCGCGGTTGAGACGGTCGTGGATCGTTTCGGCGGGATTGATGTCTTGATCAATAACGCCGGCATCATCGAGGTCGGCCCGCTCGAGAACATGCGGCGAGGAGATTTCGAAAAATCGATGCAGATCCATTTTTGGGCGCCGTTCAATCTGATCCGCCAAACCATTCCGCATATGCAACGGGCCGGCGGCGGCCGGATCGTCAACATCTCGTCGATCGGCGGCAAAGTGGGAGTGCCGCATCTTGCTCCCTACGCCGCGAGCAAGTTTGCTCTCGTCGGACTTTCGGACGCCTTCCGGGCCGAGCTGGCGCGAGATAACATCCGCGTCACAACCGTTACGCCCGGAATGATGCGGACCGGGTCGCAAGTGCACGCCACGTTCAAAGGCGATCACGGCGCCGAGTTCACCTGGTTCTCTCTCTCAACTGCGTTGCCCTTTGCCGCGGTCGATGCCGAGCGGGCCGCGCAACAAATCGTGACGGCTTGTCGTTATGGACAGTCCTCGCTGATCATCGGCCTGCCCGCACGGGCCATGATAATCGGCAACGCTCTCTTCCCGAGCCTGACTGGCGAGATCATGAAACTGGTCAATCGATTCCTTCCCGCGCCAGTTGGCGTCGAGGGTGACGAATTAAAATCCGGGTCCGCGGCGCGCGCGGAGCAACGGGCGCCGGAGTGGCTTACCCGCATCGGCGACGCCGCTCTCGGCAGCAGTGACAACGGAGCGTAGGCCTTCCGGTGTCAGCGAAGCGTCTTTTCGTTAGTCTGGAGTTACCCGCAACCGTCGCCGAATCGCTCGCGAGCTTAAATCCCCATCTGCCGGGCGTGCGCTGGCTGAAAGCGGAGCAATTTCATATCACGCTCGCTTTTCTTGGAAATGTGACAGCGGAAACAGAAGAGAAGCTGCGTGCCGAGTTGCTCGCGATTCGATTCACACGGTTTTTTCTCCCGCTCAACGGAATTGGAACCTTCCCCGCCAAAGGCCGGCCGAAGGTTATTTGGTTAGGCGTTGGCCGCGGACACCCGCACCTTTTTCAATTGCACAAACGCGTGACTGACGCCGCGCTCGCCGCCGGCATCGAGCCGGATCTCCGGCCGTGGCATCCACATTTTACGCTCGCGCGTTGCCAAAACGTGGCGAGCCAGGCCGTCGAAAAGTTCCTGCGCGCGCATACCGGTTTCGATGCCGGCCTTGTCCCGATCGATTCTTTCCAACTCAAGTCGAGTCGACTTACCCCGGCCGGCTCGATCTATGAAAGCGAGCTGAGTGTTTCCGTGTAGACATCAGAGCGTTTCATTCCTATATCCGCGGCATGAAATGTTCCTTTGCTGTCGGTGTGATCAGCGCGCTTCTTTGCCTAACGAATACAATGGCTGCCGACACGCGGCCTGCAGTCATCGCTCTGAAAGCCGCCCGGCTATTCGATGGAAAATCCAAAACGCTCATATCCAACGGCGTGGTTGTGATTGAAGGCAACGTCATCACCGCCGCCGGCAGCAACGTCGCCATTCCCGATAACGCGCAAATTATCGATCTCGGCGACGCGACACTTTCGCCCGGGTTCATGGACGCGCATACACATTTAACTTCCGATTTTTCCGGCAACTACAATGAACTCCGGCTTCGGATGCTTGATGAGAACGTTTCGCAGCTCGCGCTCGAAATGATTCCGAATGCGAAGGCGACGATCGAAGCTGGCTTCACCTGCGTGCGGGATCTTGGCAGTGGTTTTCCGAATTCACACGATTTCCCCGATGTTTCCCTTCGCAACGCGATTACCAAGGGACTCATCCCAGGGCCGCGCATGCTTGTCGCGACGCATGGGATTGGCGCGACCGGCGGGCATTTCGATCATACCAACGGATTTCGCGACATGCTCTTTGGCGCCGAATCGGATTGGACTGACGGAATCGCGGATGGCCCCGACGCGATCCGCAAGGCGGTGCGGTTCGAGGTAAAAAACGGCGCCGACGTGATCAAAGCCGCTGTCTCGGGCGGCGTTCTCTCCTTAGCCGACGAAGTGGATGTGCCGCAATTCGACCCGGCGGAAATGGCCGCACTGGTGGACGAATCGCATCGGTTGCGGAAGAAAGTCGCCGTTCATTGCCATGGTGACAGCGCAGCGCGGGAAGCGATTAACGCGGGTGTCGATTCAATTGAACACGGCTCCTTTATGAAACCCGAGACGCTCCAACTGATGAAACAAAAAGGGACGTATCTCACGCCGACTTTGATGGCGTCGGAGTGGGTCATGTCGAAAATCAGTCAGTATCCGCCCGCGATCCAGGCGAAGGGCAAAGCCGCGACGGAAGCGCGCTCGGAGATGTTTCGGAACGCAGTCAAAATGGGATTGAAGATTTCGTTCGGGACGGACGCGTCTGTTTTTCCACATGGACAAAACGCAAAAGAATTTGGGCTGATGGTCGGTCTTGGAATGAAACCGATCGATGCCTTGTGCAGTGCGACGTCGGTCGATGCGGAATTGTTCGGAGTAGCGAACAAACTCGGCACGCTCGAGAAAGGGAAACTAGCCGATGTGATTGCAATGCCGGGCGATCCGACGACCGATATCACTGCGACCGAGCGCGTTTTCTTTGTAATGAAAGACGGCAAGATTGTGAAGAACGATGTGAAGCCGTGATGAGGAAGCGACCAGTGACGTGCGGCCCGTGACAAGTGAAAGAAGGAAAACGATTCACGATTCACTGATCACCATTCACTATTCCCACTATGAGATTTGAGAATCAGGTCGCAATTGTTACCGGAGCGGGGCGGGGGATCGGACATGCCATCGCTGTTCGACTGGCCAGCGAGGGCGCGCGCGTCGCTGCTGTCAGTCGGAGCGAGGCAAATGCGCAGCGGACGGCCGATGAAATCAACGGCACGCGTGCCGATGCCGCGAAGGCTTATGCCGTCGATGTCGCCGAGCATGCGGCGGTGCAGGAAGTCGGCGCCAAAATTCTCGAGGACTTCGGTCGCGTCGATATTCTCGTGAACAACGCCGGCGTGACACGCGACGGGCTGGCAATGAGGATGTCGGTTGCGGATTGGGAAACGGTTATCGACACGAATTTGAAGGGCGCATTCAACTTTACACAGGCAATCGTGCGTTCGATGACCAAGCAGCGCAGCGGCCGGATCATCAACATCAGCTCCGTGTCGGGTCTGACCGGCAACGCGGGTCAGGCCAACTACGCTGCGAGCAAGGCCGGCCTGAACGGGTTGACGAAATCTCTGGCGCGCGAACTGGCGAGCCGCGGGATTACGGTTAACGCGATTGCTCCCGGCTTCATCGTCACCGACATGACGGGTGCGCTGTCTGATGACGTTAAGAAAGCGATCCTGACGAAGATACCGCTCGGGAAGTTCGGCGAAGGCGAAGATATCGCCGCGGCGGTTGCGTTCCTAGCCGCGGCGGAGGCGAAATACATCACCGGCCAGATCCTCACCGTTGACGGCGGTATGGTGATGTAGCGGTCAGCTTTGCGTTGGCCCAGCTCTTCGTCGTCGGGATCACCGATCCCAGCCACAACAGCCACAGCTAAGACACAACAGTCAGCGTGAGATCGTTTCCGTCGCCGCCTTCGTAGTTGGCCTGATAGGTGTTACCGCCGATCGTGATGGTGCCGCCATCGGGCAAATTGCGGAAGATGCCGCTAATTGGAACAGATGAAGTATTCTCGATCACGGTAAAGGCTGTCCCGGGTGGCAGCGCGGTAGAATCGATTCCGATGCCGCTGAAAAACGCGCCCGAGCTAATAATCACCCCACGGGCAATTAGCTTGTCAGCCTGGGTAGAGATCGTCCTGACTCTCCAGACATAGTATGAGGCGCCGTCAAACGTGACCTTCTTTTGCACAGTGAATGTGGTCGTTCCGGTTCCAGGTGCAATTGTGCCGTGCCTAGAGGCGAGCAGATTGCCGCCTACAATGCCGCTGCCACCGAGTGTGGCGCCATCGAAAATCTTCACCGGCCCGCTGCCTGTCGCCGATCCGTTCGGGTTACTGACTTTGAGAAAGCCAGCGGCAACCGATGTCACGCCCGTGTAACTATTAGCGCCGGTTAAAGTCAAAGTGCCGGACCCGGTCTTTACGACTGAGCCATTTCCCTGAATTTGGCCGCTGAACACCGTGGTACTATTGTTCGTACCGATCGTAAGGGAGGGAGCATTGGAGCCGAGTAGCACTATTCCATCACCTGCCAGCGAGCCGATACTTATACCAGCCGGAGCACCCAGATAGCTCATGTTGAGCGTGCCGTTACCGAAAAGCTCGACTCGCGCCGTGCCGCCGAGCGATCCGAGGTAAAAAGTTAGCGTGCCACCAGGGCCGCCGTTAGTTCCACCGTTAATAATAAGAGTCGCATTGCCCGCGGTGGATGTTCCCTCGAAAAAGCTTCCGGCCGCGTAGTCGTAGAGGCCTGGAGGAGCGCCGTTCACAACGATGGTCGCATCCTCAGCGCTGGAACTGTCGCCAAAATACAGCTGCGCCGCATAAGGGTTCCCGGCCTCACAAACAATCGTCGCGCTACCTGCTTTCGACGAGCCGTGGAAGAAGGTGACCGGGCCATTGCCTGATCGGTTGAAGATCTTGGCGTTACCGGCGGTGGACGAGTCATAGAAGTCCGTTCCTCCGAAGGGGCTGGCGACATTGCCATAGTTGATAATCGTGGCGCTGCCAGCACTCGATGTGTCGTGAAAGAGGATCAGTGTGTTATCATCAAGGGGCGCTCCGCTCTGATAAAGGATGGTTTTTTCGCCCGCCGACGAGCTGTTATGAAAATTTATCTCCGAGTACAGACCCGAAACAGCGCCCAGGGTCTGCACCACCCCGGAGTTATTCGTGATGCCTGCCCCGTAGAAATCAATCCCTAAGCTGCCGACGATGGTAAAAGCGTTCGCCCCGGGGTTAAAAATGATCCCGGAGAGATCAACGTACTCCAACGAGATGGTGGTGACACTTGAAACATCGAAAGTCGCTATGTCGGCAGGATCGTTCGGGACAGTGGCCGGAGACCAGTTCGCGGCGGTGTTCCAATCATTGCTTGTAGGATTGAGGTTCCAGGTGGCGCTGCCGGCGAAGCCAAAGTGAGACGTCAGAAGCAAGAAGGCGAAGAGGACCAATGCGAGTGGTTTCACCCCGGATTTTCTAGGGGGAACATCGGTAAAAGTAAAGGCAAAGTGCCGCTGTCGTGGCTGGGATCAGCGATCCGGACACAACAGAGACCGATCGCATTCACAACGCTGTGAATTTGCGATCATTCGCGTCCATTCGTGGTCAGTCAGAAAATTACGATACGCGCATAACATCTGCTCTTAAGATGTTATCCCAGTTTGAAATCCATCATTGTCATTGTGTTCATTGTGATGGGTTGGTTCGCATACAATCGAATCAACGGCCCCAAAACTTATCCACCCGGTATTCTGATTAAAGACGAGCCGAGGCAACAGTCCCCGCCGAATG
>Ga0207691_10000931_pt1 | contig 29049 bp, 20 predicted proteins | sample KBSM13metaG_FD_184327 | JGI IMG/M metagenome (GOLD analysis project Ga0207691, IMG submission 184327) | Miscanthus rhizosphere microbial communities from Kellogg Biological Station, Michigan, USA - KBS M1-3 metaG (SPAdes) (version 2) | ecosystem: Host-associated > Plants > Roots > Rhizosphere >...
CTCGTTCGCCGCGCGCCCGATCTCGATTTCCTCCTGCACCGAGACGAGCGTCACGGCCATGAGGCTCATGGCCATGAGGCTCACCGCCAGGACTCTCATTCCCTGGGCGTCGCAGCTGCCGGCATCTGTTCGGTTCGATGTCTTCGCAATCGCGCATACGCGGCCGTGAACTCGACCCCGTACATGAGAATGACGGATGAAATGTAGATCCAGAGCAGGAAGACCACGACTGTCGTGATGGAACCGTGAATCAACATCATGCGTTCGTTCTGACGCACATACCAGGAGAACCCCGAGAGCGCCGCACGCCAGAGGAACCCGGTCAGGATCGCGCCTACCCAGACATCGCGAAAGCGCGTCCGTGCGTTCGGCACGAAGTAAAACACGAGACCTGTACCGATCATGAGAAACACAAGCGCCAGATATCTGAATAGAAAGGTTTGCAGTCCGATGAACCACCGAGCACCGGCCAGCGACTGCCCGATGCGGGACGACTCCGCAACTTGCAGGAAGCTCACAAACAGCAGTGCCACAGCCATCGCCGTCGTGGCCGCGACCAGCAGGAGGAACGATGCGAGCCGATGCTTCCAGAAGCTGCGCTGCTTTTCGACACCCCAGGCCTCATTGACAGCGCTCGTAACGGCGCCAAAGAAACCGAGAGAGGCCCAGACGAGCCCGATGCCTCCCGCCACGCCAATACGCACGCGGTCTGCACGGAAGGCGTCGAGCTGATCCGTCATGAAGTCGATGCGTGTCGGGAAGTAACGAAATACGAATCCCAGGACTTTGGCACGGTCGGCCTCGTCCGCCGTGACGGCGCCCAGGATCGAAATAATGAGGAGAAGAAACGGAAACAGCGATAACAGCGAGTAGTATGCGATCGACGCAGCGTGCGTGAGGTCGTTCCGGCTTACCAGCCCGATGAGCGCTCGCCAGGCTGCTTGTCCCCACAGCCGTAACTCGCGGCGGACCGGTCGCCACACGCGAGTCCACTCTGGAGTCAGCGTTGTGCGGCCGCCCGCCGCGAGCTCCGGTTGTCCCGGATCTCGTGCTTCTTCATCTTGCTGTAGAGGGTGGGCCGGTAAAGACCGAGAATCTGCGCGGCCTCCTGTTTGTTCCAATTCGTGCGTTGGAGCGTCTGCAGGATCGCCATGCGCTCGATCTCGGCCAGCGTGCGATGCGGAGGGATGGTGAATTCACGCGCGCTCGCCGCACTGTCGCGTACCGAATCAGGCAGATCGGCTGGCGTGATCTCCCCCGTCTTGCACACCAGCACCGCCCGTTCGATGGCGTTCTCCAGTTCTCGAACGTTTCCCGCCCAACGGTTCCGAATGAGCAGGTGATACACGGAGGGGGCGAACGAGCGAATCGACTTCTGATAGCGCTGGTTGAACTTCGAGAGGAAGTGATCGCACAAGAGCGGGATATCCTCGGTTCGTTCTCGAAGCGGTGGCACACGAACGGTGATGGTGTTGATGCGGAAGTACAGGTCTTCCCGGATGCGTCCGTCGCGAAGCGCGACTTCGAGATCCACGTTGGTCGCGCAGATCAACCTGAAGTCGACCGTCACCAGGCGATCGCTGCCAATCGGCCGATACTCGCGCTCCTGCAGCACGCGAAGCAGCTTCGTCTGCAGGTATGCCGGCATCTCACCAATCTCATCCAGCAGAAGCGATCCCCCCTCTGCCATCTCGACCAGACCAATCTTGTCTGCGGCCGCGCCGGTAAACGCGCCCTTCTTGTAGCCGAAGAGCTCGCTTTCGATCAGGTCCCTGGGAATCGAGGCGCAGTTGATCTTGATGAACGGACCGCTCCCGCGATGGGAGTTGTAGTGAATGGCGTTGGCGATCAGTTCCTTGCCGGTGCCGTTTTCGCCCTGAATCAGGATATTGGCATCACTCGCGGCAACGCTCTCGACCAACTCGAAAAGATGCGTCATTGCCGCGCTCTGACCGACAACGCTCGCGAAGCTGTACTGACCGCGCAGCTTATCCTTCAGCTGCTGGTGCTCGACGCGCTCGTCGATACGGCTAACGGCTTTTCCCAGCAGGTCGATGAGCCCGTCTTCCGAGACTGGCCGCTCGAGGAAGAAAAAGGCGCCAGCTCGTCCGGCTTCGACAGCTCGAGTAATTGTCCCTGGGCTACCGACGACGATGACCTCTGGTTCGGGGTCCAATTGCTTCAGGCGTCGCAGCAGTTCGATCCCGTCCACATCCGGGAGGGAGAGATCCGTGAGCACGACGTCAGGACGCCACTGCTTGAAGACCTCTGTCCCATCGAAACCACTTCGCGCTCCACGTACGTCGTAACCTTCTGGTTCGACGACCGTTTGGAGCATTCCTGTCATTGCGCACTGTTCGTCGATAGCGAGCACTCTGCGGCGGCGGCGACTCGAAAAGGGATGAGCAGAACCGAACAAAATACCTCCGGGCGGTAGACTAGCACATGCCGTCTTTATTCAATACACAAGTGGGCAAAGCTGAGTCAAATCAGACAGGTTGCAAAATTTACACTCAGAAAATTGGCTCGTGAGAACCCTCCTATAATCGCCTGCATTCTATGGATCTGTTATCGACTCAGATCAAACTTGATAACGATGAGTTTCGCGGCAATGCGACTCGAATGGCGGGCCTCGTTGCCGTACTGCGTAACGAAATCGCAAAAGCGAGCGCCGGTGGCGGAGAGCGCTACCTGCAGCGACATCGAGAGCAGGGGAAGCTGCCGGCCCGCGAACGCATTCAACGTTTGCTCGATCCGGGCTCTCCGTTCCTCGAACTCTCACCGCTCGCGGCGTGCGGGATGTACGAGAACGAGGCACCGGGCGCGGGACTGATTACGGGTATCGGACGCGTGTCAGGCCGCGAAGTCCTCATCGTCGCCAACGACGCCACGGTGAAAGGCGGGACCTACTACCCGATCACAGTCAAGAAGCATGTAAGAGCGCAGCAGGTGGCGCTCGAGAATCGTCTCCCCTGTGTGTACCTTGTCGACTCCGGCGGAGCCTTCCTTCCGTTGCAGGCGGAGGTCTTTCCCGACCGCGATCATTTCGGGCGCATCTTCTACAACCAGGCACGCATGTCCGCGCTCGGCATCCCTCAGATCGCGGTCGTCATGGGCTCTTGCACGGCGGGTGGTGCGTACGTCCCCGCGATGTCGGACGAAACCATCATCGTGAAGGGAACAGGCACGATCTTCCTGGGCGGTCCGCCGCTCGTCAAAGCGGCGACGGGCGAGGATGTCACCGCCGAGGAGCTCGGAGGTGCCGATGTCCACACGCGACTGTCGGGAGTGGCCGACTACCTCGCCGAAGACGACGACCATGCGTTGAGGCAGACGCGCACCATCATCGGCACACTCCATACGCACAAGGTCCTCCCCGCGGACATGACGACGCCGGAAGAACCTGCCTACGATCCTCGGGAAATTTACGGAGTCGTCAACGCCGATGTGCGTAAGCCATACGACGTCCGTGAGGTCATCGCACGCATCGTCGACGGTTCGAGATTCGACGAGTTCAAACAGCGGTATGCGACGACGCTCGTGACCGGCTTCGCGCGACTGCATGGCTTTCTCGTAGGCATCGTGGCCAACAACGGAGTGCTCTTCTCCGAGTCGGCGCTCAAGGCGACGCATTTCATCGAGCTGTGCAATTACCGCGGCGTGCCAATCGTGTTCCTCCAGAACATCACCGGCTTCATCGTCGGACGCCAATACGAACGAGGCGGCATCGCGAAGGACGGGGCCAAGATGGTGCATGCCGTGGCGAACTCGGTCGTGCCCAAGTTCACGGTAGTCATAGGCGGATCGTTCGGCGCTGGAAACTACGGGATGTGCGGGCGTGCCTACGACCCCAGAATGCTTTGGATGTGGCCGAATGCGCGCATCTCAGTGATGGGTGGCGAGCAGGCCGCGGGCGTGTTGGCGACGGTGAAGCGCGATCAGCTCGCGCGCGAGGGACAGACGCTCAGCGCCGAAGAGGAGCAGGCGATCCGGGGCCCGATCGTCGATAAGTACGAACGTGAAGGGTCGCCGTACTACTCGACTGCGCGCCTGTGGGACGATGGGATCCTGGATCCTGTCGATACGCGCTCGGCGCTGGCACTCGGAATCTCGGCGGCCTACAACGCACCGATACCGGACGCGAAGTTTGGCGTCTTCAGAATGTAGGCCGTGAGCAGTACGCCGCCGTTCGACCGCATCTTGATCGCCAATCGCGGCGAAATCGCCGTGCGGGTGATTCGCGCCTGTCGCGAGATGGGCATCGAGTCGGTTGCCGTGTATTCGGACGCCGACGAGCGGGCGCTGCACACCACCCTGGCAGATCGTGCCGTCCGCATCGGACCTCCCCCGGCCGCTGAGAGCTACCTGTCGATCGACGCGATTGTCTCCGCGGCGCGCCAGACGGGCGCGACGGCAGTTCACCCCGGATATGGATTCCTTTCGGAGAACGCGGACTTCGCGGCGGCGTGCGAGAAGGCGGGACTGACGTTCATTGGTCCGCCCGTCGCCGCCATCGAAGGGATGGGATCGAAAATCGCCGCACGGCAAACGGCCGTCAAGGCAGGCGTGCCAGTCGTTCCGGGAGAAACGCCCGCGGATCAATCAGATCAGGCCGTTGCCGCGGCTGCGAGTCGAGTCGGCTTTCCGGTACTGCTCAAGCCGTCGGAAGGGGGCGGCGGCATCGGGATGAAGACTGTCCATGACGCCGCCGTCCTGGAAGCGGCGATTGCGCAGGCGAGACGCGAGGCGATGGCAGCATTCGGCGACGGTACGTTGTATGTCGAGCGGCTGATTGAACGGCCGCGCCACGTCGAGTTTCAGGTTCTCGCCGATCATCACGGGCAGGTCGTCCATCTGTTCGAACGCGAGTGTTCCATCCAGCGGCGGCACCAGAAGGTGATTGAAGAAAGTCCGTCGATGGCCGTGAGCCCCAAGCTACGGCAGCGCATGGGCCAGGCCGCGATCGCCGTTGCTCGAGCGGCCCGGTATCGAAACGCAGGGACGGTTGAATTTCTCCTGGAAGGCTCGGGCGACTCGGCACGTTTCTACTTCCTGGAAATGAACACTCGACTCCAGGTCGAGCATCCGGTCACCGAGCAAGTCACTGGCGTCGATCTCGTTCGCGCGCAGATCGTCGTCGCCGCGGGACAGCCGTTGCCGTGGAGGCAGGAGGATCTCGAACAGCGAGGCCACGCGATCGAAGTGCGCGTCTACGCCGAGGACCCTGCCCGGCAGGATCTGCCGCAGGCTGGCACGCTCTTGCTGTATCGCGAGCCCTCGATGCCCGGTATCCGAATCGACACCGGGATTACAGAAGGCGCTGAGGTCGCTGTCCATTACGATCCGATGCTCGCCAAGCTGATTGCGACTGGCGAAACACGTGATGCCGCGCGGCAGCGGGCGCTCGCCGCTCTGCATCAGTACCCCATCCTCGGCATCCGGACCAACATCCCGCTGCTGATTCAGCTGCTCGAACACCCGCGCTTCGTCGCAGGCGATGTCGACACCGGCTTTCTTGATGCCGAAGGCGACATCATTCGATCTGGCTTGCCGTCGACGCCGCCGGCCGAGGCGCTGGCCATCGCCGCTGTCGCGCGAGCGGAGGGTCCCGCGCTGGCTGGGATTCGTAGCACTGGCGCTGACGCGAGCGGTATCGATCCCTGGTCCTCTCTCAGGGGTGCGCGTGTCTAACCCCTCGGACCATCGCGTCGACGTGGTCTCGCTCGGCAACGGACGTTACCAGGTGACCCAGGGAGCGACGCGACGGATCGCGTTCGCTGTCGGCGGTCGAGAGACGTGGGTCTTCCTCGACGGGCGCACGTACCTCGTCAGCGACGCCGCCGAGGGCTCGAAGCGACGTTCCCGCGTGGACGAGGAGGCTGCCCTCGTGGCGCCGATGCCGGCGACCGTGCTGGCGATTCATGCGGCGCAGGGTCAACGGGTCGAACAGAATGAAGTCGTGATGGTGCTCGAGGCGATGAAGATGGAGCTGCCGATCCGCGCACCCCGCGATGGCGTCGTCAAGAGTGTCAGCTGCCAGGTCGGCGACCTCGTTCAACCGGGCGCCACGTTGCTCGAACTCGAGGACGCCGACGCCGCGACTGGCTCAGAGTCCCCCGGTTGATTCGATGAGAAGATTGATACGTGAGCGAGAGAATCCCCGCTGAAATTGCTTCGGTCCTCACCGAGTTCGTCGAGAAGGTGGGCTTGCTGCGACGAGATATGCAGCAGAAAAAAGAGCTCGAGAACTACGAAGCCCGGATGCAGCGCATCGAGCAGAAGCTCTCCGCGCTGGCCGAGCGGATTTCATTGGAGGATCCAGAACTCGCCAAGGCACTGCAGACGGCGTGGCAGCTGCCGGCCCGCAGCCTTGCATTTCGCAACGCCGCCCATCAGAAAGACACGCCCTAGCAGACCCGTAGCGGCGGGTCTTCAGACCCGCCGTATCAATCTTTCGAACCTGCGGTCTGATTGGAGAGATACCGCTCGTACCCCATTTCCTTGATCTGATGGAGCTGGGCCTCGAGCCAATCGACGTGCTCTTCCTCGTCCTTCAGCAGCTTGGAAAACAACTCGCGTGACTGATCGTCGCCGGCCTCCCGCGAAATCTGGATGGCCTTGTTGTACATGGCCACGGCGTTGATCTCGAGTTGCAGGTCGGCCTCGAGCTGGTTCTTCACGTTTGTCCCGACGTTGAGATCCATATACTCCATCGTCGGCGTCGCATCGAGGAACAGGATGCGTTCGATCAGTTCTTCGGCGTGTTTCATTTCATCAATCGACTGCTTCCTGATGTAGTCACCCAGGCCGTGGTAACCCCAGTTGTGGCACATCTCCGCGTGCAGGAAGTACTGATTGATGGCCGTCAGTTCTTCCTTGAGTGCCTGATTAAGCTGAGCGATGACCTGAGCGTTGCCGCGCATTAAAGCCGCCTCCTTTGCGCGTGTACCGATCACACGGCGCAGCGACATCGTACGCGAACAACCCTCATCACTCAAGGGTCGAGCTTGGAGACCGCGAGGTGAAGCATGTTCCGTGGCGTACAATCGAGGTTGCGAGCCTCCTCTAGAGGTGAACGATGACACGAGCACTTATGACAGCGCTGGCGATACTGCTTCCCGCACTGGCCATGGCGCAGGACCCCGGGGAGATTCAACGCCTGTTCGAGGCGGGGCGATTCCAGCAGGTTGTCGCCGCAAGCAACCCGGCTTCACCGCCGGATGTCCTGTACTTCGCGGCGCAAAGTCAGCAGAAGCTCGGCGCCATGGATCAGGCAGCACAAGCATTCAACCAACTTGCAGCGCGGCCCGAAGCCGACCCCTGGCACTTCATCGGGCTCTCGGGCCGCCAGCTCGTCGAAGGTAACGCTGACGCCTCTGTCGCTTCAGCGCGCCAGGCCGCGGCCATGGCCCCGGATCTGCCGGCCGGGCATTTTCAGCTGGGCCTCGCGCTCGCACGCCAGCAACAGTGGCCTGAGGCAGCCGCCGAGTTTGAAGCGGCCAGCGACCGGCAACCCACGAATGCTTACGCACATTACTACGCCGGCATGATGCACTATCGCGCCAATCGCATCGATCGTATGGCCGTGCACTTCGAGCAGTTCCTCAAGCTCGCGCCCGAGGCGCCGGAGCGTCCAGAGGTGCTCTCGATCATGAGGACGCTTAAACGGTAGGAAATATTTCAACTCCCAACTTCCAATTCCCAACTTCCAATTTCCGAATCGCAGGGGGCTGGTCTGAGGCCCCTCCTCTGCGTGACAGCGGTCGACGTTGGGAGTTGGAGTTTTGGGAGTTGGGAGTGCATTTAGAACGTCTGTCCAATTCCAAACACCCACTGCCCTGAATCGGGAGCCGGGCGATTCCAGATCGTTCTGCCGTAGTCGACTCTGAACAGCGCGAAGGGGGTCACCAGACGCAGGCCTACTCCCGTCGATCCGACAAGCTCCGAGAGACGAACACCGGATGCTTCGGGAAAGACGTTACCCGTATCGACGAACACCACTCCCCGCAGCCATCTGTACATCGGGAACCGCATCTCCTGGTTCAATGTGAGCAGGCCGCGGCCGCCAATGGGATCGCCCAGGAAATCGAGTCCTCCAAGGCTGTCTTCCGGGACACCTCGCACTGTCCTTGCCCCTCCGGCAAAGAAACGTAACGACGAAATCAGCGTTTGACCAGCCAGCGGCTTGACAGCGCCGTATCTGGCAGCCGACGCAAACACGAGGTTCTTCCACGGCCTGAAGTAGTACGCCTGTGTCAGCGATCTGATGAACAGCAGGTCCGACCCGAGACGTGAGCTGCCGTGCTCGAGGCTCGTGGAGACAAATGTCCCGCGTGTGGTGTCTGACGCATCATTGCGCGTATCCCACGTCACGGCCGACGTCAGACGCCCGATGTGGACGGTGAGATCCGTTGGGCCAAGGATGGGATCGGGGGGGCCGGTATCGAACGTCCGGTTACGTTCAAAACGAAGGCCATACGAGACATTCAGCTTGCGTCGCCAGCGGAACCGCTGCTCCCACGCCGCGGTCGTGCGATCGGTGACCAGCGTGTCGGTCTGAAACTCTTCCCGCCCGCGTTCGAGCGTGAGCGACGTCTGAAGCGGTAACCCGACGATGCTCGGCGTATTCATGAAGATTCGACCAACTCGCTCGCGGTTCTGGTACTGCCCGGCCCCACCGACGGTGATCGCACGTCCGAATAAAGTCCGGCGCGTCAGGTCAGCCGAAATGCCGGGAACGAGGTCTCGCCCCTTGGGGTTCTCCTCCGGTCGCTCTTCAGCGACCTGCAACCCATAGCGCAGTCGCAGTGCCGGCCACTCCTCCACCACCACACGCACACGCACCGGGGCGGACGCGGCCGCACCTTCCAGCTGCTCTATGTCGATATCCACTCGTCTGAAGAGACCGCTTTCGAAGAGTCGGCGCCGGGCTTCCAGCCAGTCGGCCGTGCCAAGGTTGTCGCCGATCTTCAAGCGCAGCGTGCGCTTGACGACATCCTCGTTGACCGATCGCACGCCGGAGATGGTGATGTCGCTGATGACCTGCCGGGGACCCTCGCGAACCACGAACACGACATCGGCCTTGCCCTCAGCTTCGCGAACGTCTTCGCGCGCATCGAATGACGCCGTATTGAATCCTTCTCGCCGATATCGCGCCTCCAGCCGCATTCGCGCGGTCGCTACTTCGTCGGCGCGGTAAGGCGCCCCATCCTCGAGGCCCGCTTCGGCCCGCAGCTGATCCAGGGGAATGCTGTCGGCTCCCTCGAAACTCACGACACCGAACCGTAATTGCGGCCCGGGGTTCACGATCACCGGAACTGTGGCCATCGTTTCTTCAAAGATGGGATTGCCGACGCTGACCGATGCCCGCGCGTAGCCTCGCGCCCGTAGCGCGGCAAGGAGGGCTCGCTCGTACTCCTGAGGGTTCGTCAATGCCTGCGCTGCGTGTTCGCGATTGCCGACTTCTTTCAGCAGATCGGACCGCAATCGATCGTCTACACCGTCCAGGCGTACATTTATCCGTTCCGCGCGGGGACCTGGCGTGACGTCGACAACCAGCGTACGAACCGATGCGTCCCCCTCGACTCTGACTTCGACCTTCGGTTGATACGTCGCCTGACGGGCGAGCTCCCCCCGAACGATGCTCTCGGCCTCTTCGACAAGAAACCCTTCGAACACCGATTGCGTCCACGCCGTTTCGATCTCTTCCAGCGCCTTGCGAGAAAGGGTTACGCCGCTCGCCTGCACGCGTGTCTCGGGTCCGGCCTCGACGGTGTAGGTCAGCTCGACGCCGCCGGATGCCTCTTCCCGGCGGGTCGTGATGCGCACCGCCCAGTACTGCCGCTCGTGATAGAAACGCTCGAGCCGATCGCGATCTTCCTGCCATTCGATGAAGTCGAACCGATCCCCTTCCTTCATCTTGAGGCGATCGGCTAGCTGCGACTCGGTGAATGGGAGGCCTCCCTCCATGCGGATCGCCGACACACGAGGCTGCTTCACTTCCCGTGAAACATTCCCCGAGCGTATTGCGCTCGGCGTGTACCCAAACGTCACGTCATGACGGAACGCGTACGACCGAAGCTCCTCATCGTCCTGAACGAAGCGCAGCGCGATTCGGCGAACCGGAAGGTAATCGAGAATCCAGGTCTGGGCGTTGCTCTCGACGAGGCTCTGGGACAGGGTCACGTCGACTTTCGACCCAAAGCTCTTGCCGAAGGTCACCCGCGATGTCGGATCCGTCTCTGATGCGAGATCGGCTGGATCGCGTGGATTCGTTTCGGCGCCGACGCGAAGCGTGTCGAGGCCGACGGCGCGGCCAGCGAATCCGAGCACGTCGCCGCTGAGATTGCCCAATACCTGGGCGCCGATTTGAGTGGCCTGCTGTTCGCCGAGTTGGTCCATCTTTCGACCGGTCAGCAGCAACGCCGTCAAATCCGTCTGCCCCAGCTCCGGATCGGAGGGCGACGTGAGCTCGGTCATCATCATGGCCGGCGTGCCCGTGATCGCAACGTCGATCTCCACGCCTGACACTCGTGTGCCGGCTGCGATGTTCAGAGTCGGCTCGATCATCGATGGGTTCACGAAATCGATCACGCCGCTCTTGACGATGTAGGTGTTACGTCCGAGAAAGAGCTGACCACCCTCCCTCAATTCCGCCCGCCCGGACAGCGCGGGCGCGGAGGCGACGTTGATCACGCGAAGGTCGGCGCCGAGCTGAGCCTTCGCGACGTTGTTGTCGATCACCAGGTCCTCGTCACTCATCACGCGAACATCGAGCGTCAGCGACTGAAGAAATGGCGATGGCGGAGTGCCGGTCGTCGTCCCGGAGCGCTGAAGGTTGTTGAGCACACCAGTCATGAGCGCGAGCGGCTCTCGATACGCGCCTCGTCTTATGGTCACCAGACCACTGAGACGATTTGCCGGCTCGCCGTCCTTGACGGCCGTGGTCAACTCGAGCGAACTGTCGATTTCAGTCCTCAGCCCCTCGGGAAAGTTCATCGCCATCCCGGTCACGTTGGACATGAACTGGCCTCTGAGCTCCGGCGTGTATTGAAGTTGGCCCGAGCCGCTCAACTTTCCCCCGTTGACGCTCCCGTCGAGCGACGTGACGAACACGTTGCCCCGGGCCAGCACGGCGGTTCCATTCAGCTCGCTGGCAACCATCCGCGGCTGACGAAGACGAAGCTCGCCGTTGGCCAATCGCACATCCCCATTGATCGTCGGCTCGGTCAGTGGACCGCTGATGGAGAGATGCGTCGTGACCTGGCCGGCGGTATTGACACCACCACTCGCGCCGAGAAACGGCGTCAGCAATCGAGCATCGAGTTTGCCGTTGGCTTGAATTGATGTCTGCCGATCGCTGAGATGAACCTGGCCGGTGACGTCGATCGACGTCCCCTCGCTCTCCCAGGCCCAGCTCTGAATTCGGGCGATGCCGTCGCGCGCAACGACTCTCGTCGGCATCCGTTGGGTGACTGGCAATTCAGCCAATGTCAGGTTCAGTCGATCCAGCACGACATCTCCTTCGAGATCCTCGAGATTCAAGGAGGAGCTAGACAGGGTGAGCTTCGCATCGAGCGAGCCTCCCACCTGGCTGATTGTCGATGCGTCGACAAAAGGCGCGAGTACGGCGGACGTCACGCCCACGGCCGTCGCGGTGAGGGTTGCGGTGCCATCGCTTGTCGCGCTCCCGCCAGTCAGCAACGCGAGCGGAGCGTTTCCGTTCGCCGTCACGGCAGCGCCGTGATATCTCCCCGTGAAATCACGCAGTTCGATCCGTCCATTTTCGACATGAGCTCGCACTTGCAGGTTTTCGACGGGGGCGAGATCGGATCGAGCCTGGACCATGCCGGGGCCAATCTCGATGTCGGCGGTATAGGTGGGCGACTCGAGTGTGCCCGAAATTCGAGCGAGCAGGACAAGAGGACCCTTTCCAGCAGCGATTGGAGCCTCGGTTGTGCTGGAGTTCGGATTCGCAGCGACTGCAGCGGCAACGGCAACGTCGTAGAGATCGCCGGTAAGAGTCGCGAGCAGGGCATCGGTCGTCGTTGCCGGCGGCTGAATCGACAGCGGAAGGGCGCCTGCCGCAGACAACGTCGTTCGACCGACGGATCCTTCGAGTCGTTCGACCACGACTTTGCCGTCGTCGTAGCGCACGCGCGCCGGTTCTCGAAGCGAGACCGGCAGTGTCTGCACGTGCCCATCCAACGTCGCCACGTCGAGAGACGCGCGCCCGTCACGCCACTGCTCGACAGTCCCTTCTGCCTCGAGCCGAACGTTGGCGGTTCCGTCCAACATCACGGGCAACTCGATGCCGCCGACAGCCCGGGCGAGGTTGAGCCCCTCGGCGTTGACTCGAAGTGTCGTTGCATATGGCGCGTCGAGCCCCACGCGCGCATCGGCCATTGCGTTGAAATCCGCGGCTCGCGCGGCAATGTTGGCGTGGTCACCCTGCAGGTCGACGTCGGCCACGACTTCTCCAAGCGCGATGTTCTCCGAGACCGTGAGATTAGAAGCGATGTGCCCCTTCCCGAACAGCATCCGCCCCCGTCCTTCGCCCGAGTAGTCGAGATCGATGAGACCTGAAAGAGGAAGTTCAGGAGTCGATGAGAGACGCCAGGATGTGGCACTGACGGCGCCGCTATAGGCCTGATCATTCAAATCGAACTTGCCGCTGGCTTTCAGTTGCCCTGTCGCGTCTCCGCTCGAGGGCATCGCTTGCGCCGCGGTCAACTCATCGAGCTGAAAGGTCGAGCCGTCGAGGCTCCCACGTGCCTCGACGTTGACGAGCTGTTGCCCTCCGGCAGCGATGCGGCCGCTTTCGACAGAGAGCTGCAGGACTGGCCGCGCAACGGTCCCCGTGACGTCAGCGTTCGCCCGAATCGCTCCCGAGACGAGGTCTTGTTGACCGGTGACGAGACCGGTCTCTGAGAGCATCTGAAAGATCGCTTGAAGATCGCTTTCGGATACCTGCAGTGTTCCAGCCATCGCCGAGTTCTTCACGTCACTGCCGCGCAGCCGGCCCGTCAGCGAGACTGTGACGGGGGCCACGTCTCCGACGACGTGACTCGCCTCGAGTCCCCAGGTTCCGTCGGCAAGGCGGAATCGCGCCTCCCCGGGGGCCGGAACCCGCCCACGCCCCCGCAATCCATCCCCGAGAGCCACGCGGGCGTCGACGTTCCACTCCTCAATCGAACCGATCGATCCAGCGGCAGTCGCTTCGCCGGACATTCGTCCGGACGGCGTCACCGTGGCGTCGCTGATGGCCGACACCAATTGCGCCGCATCGACATTCCGCCATGCCGCCTTGATGTTCGCGCGCTGCGGCCCCCACATCAGATCACCGGTTGCAGTCAGCTGACCTCCTGCAACAATCAAGCGAGACTGATCGAGCTGCAGTCCTTCATCATCGAGACGCACCGCTGCAGCCACATCGCCGAAGTCGAGTCGCTGCCACGACACAAGGTTTGAGGAGACGTGCAGGCTCGCGACCGGATCCCCTAACGGCCCACTGACGGTTCCCTCGAGATGTGTGCCCCCTCGTATCGCGTCGTCGGTCTGTCCCCACCACTTCCCCGCGTTCCGCAAATCGCTATCGCCGGTGACTCGAAGATCCATCGAGGGCTGCCGCCTGATAAGGGCGAGGACGCCCTCTATCTGCCCTCGGAACTCTGACGATTCCAGCAGCAGACTCGAGAGCCGCAGATCCCGTCCGTCGAAGGCTGCCTCGCTTTCGATTCGTTCGAAGCGCGTACTGGTGGAGCCGAGGCTGAGTTCCGCGGGCGCTTCGAGCACGAGGTGTCCGCGAGATGACAGATCGATGGTCAGCGCGGGGGCACGGAAAGTGAGGTTGGCGGGCTCGTCGCGATATTCGACAGCGAGCCGCGGGGTGCTCACGCGGCCGATTGGAAGCGGCGCCGGGTCGGTCTCGCTCGGCCGGCCGGACGACTTCGGCAGGTTAGTGCTGCCATCCGCGCGACGCACGATGAATACCGCGCCGTTCCGGACCGAAACCTCATCGAACCTGACCTCTCCGGAGAAAATTCGTCGGGAGGCCGTGGCTTGCACTTCGTCGGCCACGAAGAATGGCCGATCGTCACCAACTGCCGATACTGTCACATTAGCAAGGCGTACGTGGCGGGTCGCGAGGTTGTAGTCCAGGCGCCCGGCCGCGAGCTCGACTCCCTGACTGCGGGCAGCACGGATCGCGAACTGGAGGGCATAGGACCGTATTGGCGGTGTGTGCACGACCAACACACCGACTGCGGCCAGCAACAGGAATGACAGAGAGACGATGAATACCCGCCGACGCATCGGTCCTGTCCCATGCTACGCCGACAAAGCTCGTGCCATGGTGACGAGGCACAAAGTCTGGCTGATGTGTTACCCTAGGTGGGTTACACAGTTGTCGCCGGTAGACGACTGTCCCGTTTGATGGCCGAGAAACCGCTCGACCTTACCCTCGAGCTAGCCCCGAGGGCGCGATTCGACGTCGTCGATCTCCGATCCCATTTTTCGGCTGAACACGAGGCTTTGAGCGCGTACCCCCGCTGTCTCTACTGGTCGTTTCACACGACAGCAGGCTTTCTGGATCGCAGCCTGGCCGCGCGGCTCAGTGCCCAACACATTCCCGGGTACGTCGACGCGTTTCGCGCACTTTTTCCGGAAGGCGCCGGATACGCCCACGACAGCCTGGAGCGCCGCAATGATCTCGACGCCGCCCAGCGCGCCGTCGAACCGCGCAACGCCGACTCCCATCTTGCGTTCATCGCCGGCGGTCTGCGTACGTGCGTGATGCATCCCAATCGCGACGGGGAGACGGTGTGCTGGGTCGATCTCGACGGTATGAATCACGGCAAGCCTCGCCGTCGCCTGACGAGATTGATTGCCTTCAACCGCGAGCGCGTCGTTCGCAACACGCGCATCGCGGTTCCCCTCAGCGCGCACCCGATAGACTCGGTCAACCTCAAAGACCCGCGTCTCGGTATCTACTCGCAGCTGTCGCAGTTCGTTCGAGACGCCGGGCTATCGAAGGGCCGGCTGCGGATTGCGCTCGATCCCGTTGAGCGCCATTCCGCGCTGACGGTCAACGAATACGAAACGCTGCTGATGCAGCACGATCTCGCCGAGGTGTTGCGAAACCCGCTGCGGTTCGTCGCCGAAAAGTCGCGTCACGCGTTGGCCAATCCATTCGCCGTTCCTGCCAGAACGCTCGACTACGCCAAGTACGATTTCGTGCGCGTGCTGAACAAAGGCCTCGATGCGTTCGGCTTGCGTGGATCGATCATCGAGAAGGTGATGGCGAGAACGCTGGCGGTTCCGGCCGCGCGTTTCTTCCGCATGCGCCGCTCAGTCAGTCTGCTCGTCACCGCGGGTGACGATGGCACGCCGAAGATCGTCGAGGGTGTCTACCAGAGCCCAATCCTGGTGCAGTGGCAACACGCTCCGCGTCAGGCGCGTGTCCTCGACGTGTCTCTGACAGAGATCGACTAGATTCACCGTAGCGCGGGTCCTGTGGACCCGCCGCACACGTCGGGTTTACAAAACAAGACCCGGCCTACGCCTGCGTGACTTACTTCGGCAGTCTTTCTGGCATCTCCGCGACGGCGTACGCGACCACTGCGACCGCCGCCGCAGCTTTCGACACTTCATCCGGCAGAATGCGATCGACAGTATCCGCTGCCGTGTGATGAATCACGAAGTAGCGTGACGCGTCACCGATGTACGCCATTGTCGGAACGCGGCCGGCCTGCGCGATGGGTCCGATGTCGGCTCCGCCGCCTCCGGCGGTGATCTCCGGGAAGTTGAGCGGCTCGAGCAGCGACGCGATCTGTCCGATCATGGCGCGCGCCGCCATGCTGCCCGAGAACCCGAGGGCGGCGGGCGCAAACACACCGAGATCGGATTCGAGCGCGAACACGTGATCGCCCGCCGCGGATGCGTAGCGATCGGCGTACGCCGCCGCGCCACGCAGGCCGTTTTCCTCGTTGGTCCACAACACGACGCGCACGGTACGCCGCGGCCGGATCCCCAGCTTCGCCATCAGGCGGGCCGCTTCCCACGTGATGATGCATCCCACGCCATCGTCAGATGCCCCGGTGCCCACATCCCACGAGTCGAGGTGACCGCCCAGCAACACGATCTCGTTCGGCTTGTCGCGGCCGACGATCTCGCCAACCACGTTGGCTGATTCGACATCGGCCTCGCGGCGACCCTCGAGCACGATGCGCAGACGAACGCGACGGCCACTTCGCGCCAGCCGCACCAGCCGGCTCGCGTCCTCGGACGCGATAGCCGCCGCCGGAATCGCCGGCACCTCGGGCACGTAGTTCACGCTTCCGGTATGAGTCGTCCGCAGCCCCATCGGCCCGATCGATCGAACGAGCATACCGACGGCTCCAGCCTGCGCCGCAGCACGCGCACCACCATTGCGGTACGTAACGGTTTCGGCGTACCCGCCATACGCGACATCGAACAGGACAATCTTGCCGCGCGCTTCCGCGGCTCTACTTCGCAGGTCGTCAAAGCTGCTGACGACGAGCAGGTCGGCTTCGAGACCGCCCGTCGGCGTGGCGACTGTTCCGCCAAGTCCAAGGACGGCGAGGTCGTGATGTGGCGGTTCAACGATCTCGGCGTGCTCGCGTCCGCGAACCCACCGCGGCACCATCACCGGCTCTGCGTGGACGTTCTCCAGACCGTCGGTCTTCATCGTCTGGACCGACCATTGAACCGCGCGGGCCAGATTGGGCGAGCCACTCAATCGTGCGCCAAATGTATCGGTCAATTCGGCGAGGCGTCGCCACGCGAAATCATCCGCCGTTGCCGCCTTGATCAGGCGATCGGCGTCGGCCCGTATCGGCACCAGAAACGAATGAGTGCTTTGGGCTTCAAGTGTTGCAACAACGGCGACGGCGCAGACGAGCGCTACGAGGCGTAACGACGAGCGCATGTGGGGATCTACTTTAGCTCAGGCGCGAAATAGTCCGGGAGATCGCGCTTGGTCTCGCGAAGAATCGACACGATGGCCTGCCGGTCCTGGAGTGTGAGGCCGCGGTAGCGCGGCTGGGTGTCGCGGCCCGACAGCACTTCCCAGAGCCGCGCGTACACAGCGTTCTTCGCCGCCGCCGGCAGGTTGTCGAACGCCGGCGTGTAGATCATGTAACTGCACGGGTACTTGAACAGCCGACGGCGCAAATCGAAGTCACGCAGCGATCGCCCTTGCTTGTCTTTCGGTCCTGTGGCGACGAACGATTCTGCGAAGCCGGATCCACCCTTCACCGGCCCGGCGAGCGGCGCTTCGTCGACGAACAGCATGTAGTCGACGAGATCGCGCGCGGCCTCTGTCACGCGGGCCGCCGCATCCTGGCTCGGAGTCGCCGCAGCCACACGCGCCTCCCAGCCGGTGCGCGTGATCAGATTCGTCATGTTGGTCTGATGCGCCATCACCAATAACGCGACAACGTCACTGTACGGCGTGAGATATCCCTTCAGTTCGAACAGGCCTTCGAGCGACGGCAGCGCCCGCGTCGGGTTGGCCAACTTCGAGCCTTTGTCGTTGTACATGACGCTCACGTTGCCAATGTGTTTCGCGCCGCCGGCGTCGCCGGTGACCCACCAGCCGCCCCATCGCTGCTCTAAAGGGCTGCCATGAACGGTGGTGAACCCGTTGACGTAGGAGTACTCGTCCTTGAGCGGGTAGACGCTCTGCACCATCAGACCGGGGACGCCCAACGTCTCCCATGACAGGTGACACGCCAGGCACTCGCTGTTGCGCTTGAATCGCGGCGGCGTGGTCGGGCTCTGTGACAACTCGTAGAAGACGACACCCTGGCGAGGGTCCTGCGCCGCCACCTCGAGGAGGGTTGCGCCGCGGACATAACCGACCGCCACCGAGTCGGTGAAGTACAGGGCTCGCGGATTCTGCATGCGAATCTGCGATGCCTGAAGGCTGGTCTGCGAAAACACGAGCATCTGCGACTCGATGGGTACGCCAAGCGCTCCGAGCACCGAGCGCAGGTATCCGGTGGACTCCTCGTACTTCAGGGAAGCGGCGCCGCTTTCGAGCTTCCCATTCAGTGCAGAAACGGGATCGGACGTCGGCGCCGCGGAATAGCCGATGGCTGGATGGTCGCGAGACTCGACGAACGCGTCCCGCCGCTGGGCGATCGCCAGCGCGCTCACCGCGAAGACGAGCGCCACCAGGACCAGGAGCCCCGACGACAGACGAATCGAACCCACGTATGAAGGCTAACGTCGAGAGAGGCACCTCCGCAAGCACGTCCCGGGGGGATATGATGAAGGGTCGATGAACAACCCTGTGACTCTCAGCGCCGACCAGGGCGTCGCGCTCATTCGCATCGACAATCCACCCGTCAACGCGCTCAGCCCTGAAGTGATCAACGGGCTCGACGCCGCGGTCGATCAGGCCTCTGGCGACGCCGCCGTCCGTGCCATCGTCATCATTGGCGCAGGCAGAACGTTCGTCGCCGGCGCCGATATCAAGGGGCTCGAACAGCTGGCATGGGGCAGCGATTCCGGTGCTCCCGAGATCCACGAGCTGCTCCAGAAGCTCGAGGATGTGCCCAAGCCGGTCGTCATGGCGCTGCACGGGACCGCCCTTGGCGGCGGCCTCGAGCTTGCCATGGCCGGGCATTACCGGGTAGCGGTGCGCGACGCGCAAATGGGACAGCCTGAGGTCAATCTCGGAATCATTCCCGGCGCGGAAGGCACTCAGCGATTGCCGCGGCTGGTCGGTCTCGAGAAGGCGATCGAGATGTGCGTGTCCGGAAAGCCGATCAAGGCAGCCGACGCGTTGAGCGCCGGGTTGATCGATCGGGTGGTCGAAGGCGACCTCTCCGCGGGCGCGTCTGCGTTCGCGCGTGAGATGGCGGCGCGAGCTGAATCGCATCCCAAAACGCGCGATCGCAAGGACAAACTTCCACCGGCAAGCGCGATTCCCGGCATGCTCGCCGCCGGTCGCGATCTCGCGCGCAAGACCCGTCGCCACCTCGAAGCGCCGGTTGCCGTCGTCGACGCGCTGGAAGCGGCCGCGACATTGCCGTTCGACCAGGGATGCTCTCGCGAGCGGGAGATCTTCTTCCGTCTTGCGAAGTCCGAGCAGGCAAAGGCTCTGATCCATGCCTTCTTCGCCGAGCGTGGTGTATCGAAGGTGCCTGGCGTCTCCAAAGACACCGCGACGGCGCCGGTCAATCGCGTCGGCATCGTTGGTGCGGGCACGATGGGTGGCGGCATTGCCATGGCATGCGCGAACGCCGGAATCGCCGTGCGGATCGCCGATGCGACCACGGCGGCTCTCGATGCCGGCATGACCACGATCCGCAAGAATTACGACGTCTCGGTCAAGCGTGGTCGCTTCACGCCGGCGATGGTCGAGGAGCGGATGTCGCGAATCGTCCCGCAGGTCGGACACGAGGGCTTCGACCAGGTCGATCTCGTGGTCGAGGCAGTGTTCGAGAATCTGGTCCTCAAGAAAGAGATCGCCTCCGCGCTCGACAAGGTCGTCAAGCCGGAAGGCGTCATTGCGACCAACACATCGACGCTCGACATCGACGACATCGCCGCCGCCACACGACGCCCGTCGCAGGTGGTCGGTCTGCACTTCTTCAGCCCGGCCAACGTAATGCGACTGGTAGAGATCGTTCGGGGCACGTCGACAAGCCCCGAAACGCTGGCTACGGCGTTGGCTGTGGCCAAACGACTCGGCAAGGTTGGAGTCGTGGTCGGCAACTGCCCCGGCTTCGTCGGCAACCGGATGATGTTCCCGTACATGTACGAGGCGCAGTTCCTTGTCGAAGAAGGAGCGACGCCGCAGCAGGTCGACGAGGCGCTGACCGGATTCGGCATGGCGATGGGGATCTTCGCCGTCGACGACATGGCCGGGCTCGACGTCGCGTGGCGCGTGCGGCAGGAGCTCAATCAGTTCAGCGAGCCCGGAGCGCGCAAGCCGCTCGTTGCGGATCGTCTCTGCGAAATGGGACGTTTCGGACAAAAGACCGGCAAAGGCTGGTACGTGTACGGCAACGACCGGAAGCCGCAGCCGGATCCGGACGTGCTCTCGCTCATCGAGCAGCTGGCCGTGGCAAACGGCATCCAGCGGCGGTCGTTCACCAACGAGGAGATCCTCGAACGCACGATCTACGCGCTCATCAACGAGGGGGCACGCGTGCTCGAAGAAGGCTACGCGCTCCGCGCCGCGGATATCGACGTGATCTACACGAATGGATACGGCTTCCCGGCGTGGCGGGGAGGCCCGATGTTCTATGCCGACCGCGTCGGACTGAAACAGATCTACGACCGGGTGTCCGCATTCCATCGCGAGCTGGGTCAGAGATGGGCGCCCGCTCCGCTCCTCGAGCGCCTGGCAAAGGACGGGACCACGTTCAAGGAGCTGGATAGAAGCCGCGCCGCCTCGCTCGTCGGAGCGAGCTCGTAGCGGATTCCATGGAGTCGACTGCCCGCCGTATCAGATCGGTCAACATCACACCGATCGAGACGACCGTCCGAGAGGGATCGGACGGTGTCGTGTACCTCGCATCGCCGCGGGCGCTCGGTCCCTACCCCGACAGGATCACCGACAGGCTGCAGCACTGGGCACGGGAAGCATCCAGCCGCGTGTTCCTGGCGCAACGCGATCTCACTGGTGGCTGGCGCACGCTCACGTATGCAGATGCGCTCGACCGCGTGGGCCGCGTCGCGCAAGCGATCCTCAATCGCCGGCTGTCACCAGAACGACCAATTCTGATTCTGTCGGGCAACGGGATCGAACACGCGATCCTGGCGCTGGCCGCCATGCACGTCGGCGTTCCTTACGCGCCGATTGCCCCCGCCTACTCGCTGCAGGCGAAAGACTTCGGTACGCTCCGGCAGATCTTCGAGCGGCTCCGGCCCGGCCTCGTGTTCGCAGCGGAAGGCGCCGCGTTCGAGCGCGCGCTATCGCAGGTGCTCCCTTCCAGTGTGGAGCTCGTCGTCTCGAGCTCGTCGCCGGCGACGATCGCATCGACACCATTCGATCAATTGCTCGCCGTCTCCGCGACGAGCGCGGTTGAAGAAGCACGGCAGCTGGTCGGGCCGGATACGATCGCGAAGATCCTGTTTACGTCGGGATCCACCGGCAACCCCAAGGGGGTCATCAACACGCAGCGGATGCTGTGCTCGAATCAGGAAATGATCCGAACGGTGATGGCGTTCCTCGCCGACGAGCCGCCGACCCTGTGCTGTTGGCTCCCATGGAATCACACCGCCGGCGGCAATCACAATTTCGGCCTCGTGCTCTACAACGGCGGCACGTTCTACATCGACGAAGGCAAGCCGACGCCAGGGCTGTTCGATATCACGCTGAGGAACCTGAGAGAGATCCCTGCGACGGCGCATTTCACGGTGCCCCGCACCTACGAGATGCTGCTCCCCCATCTCCGCAGCGACGTCGCGCTCCGCGCGACGTTCTTCAGAAAGCTGAAGCTCTATTTCTACGCGGCCGCCGGGCTGGGACAACGATTCTGGGACGAGCTGCGCGATCTCGCGCTTGACGCGTGTGGCGAAGAACTGTTGATCGTGACTGGCTTCGGAGCCACTGAGACCGCGCCATTCGCCCTGACCACGGGTGGCGTCGGCGCCGTCTCCGGGATGATCGGCCTGCCGTGTCCAGGCATGGAGTTGAAGCTGGCTCCTGTTGGCACCAAGCAAGAGGCGCGCGTGCGCGGCCCCAACATCACGCCCGGCTATTGGGCTGATGATGCGATGACTCGAGCCGCATTCGACGAGGAAGGCTTCTATCGTCTCGGCGATGCGATGGAGTTCGTCGACCCGTCAGATCCGAACAAGGGACTGACATTCAACGGACGCCTGGCCGAGGACTTCAAGTTGTCGACCGGCACATGGGTCAGCGTCGGACCACTTCGCTCGAGAATCCTGATGCAGGCTGCCGGACTCGCCCAGGATGTCGTCATCGCGGGCCAGGATCGGGAGTTCGCTGCCGCCCTGGTGTTTCCGAACATGATACGGTGTCGCGAGTTGGCCGGCCTTGCGGCGTCCGCGACGGCGACGGAGATCCTGCAGCACCCCGCTGTGCTCGCGCGCTTCACGTCGATTCTCGACGAACTCTCGCGTCAAGCCACCGGCAGCTCGACCTTCGTCTCCCGCGCGATTCTTCTCGACGTGCCGCCCTCGCTCGACGCACGTGAGATCACCGACAAGGGCTCAATCAACCAGAAGGCGGTGCTGCGCAACCGCGCGGCGCTCGTCGACGATCTCTACTCCACTCCCCCGCCCGCCGACGTCATCAGCGTGGGCGCAAAGTAGTGTCCGGCTTGAGCCGGACCGGACAGGGCACACGATCATGGCACCTTCTGCGATTGACGTCGATAAGCTCGTGGCATTCGACGTCCACGTGCACCTCGAACACACCGGCGAGCAGACCGACGCCGACAAACATGCGGCGGCGTACTTCAAGGGCGGAGCCGCGCGCGATGCCGCTTCATTGGCCGACTACTACCGGTCGCGAAAGATGGCGTGCGTGATCTTCACCGTCGACGAGACGCTGACCGGCACACCGCGGCTCTCGAACGACGAGGTCGTGGACTTCGCTCAGAAGAACCGTGACATCGCCATCCCCTTCGCGAGTATCAACCCGACCCGCGGAGCGGACGCGGTCCGCGAGGCGCGTCGTCTCGTGGGAGCAGGGGCCGTGCGCGGGCTGAAGCTCCATCCGCCTATCCAGGAGTTCTTCCCGAACGATCGCATCGCCTATCCGCTCTATGAAGTATTTGCGGAGGCGAGGCTCCCGGTCATCTTTCACACCGGTCACAGCGGTATCGGCACCGGAATGCGCGGCGGCGGCGGAATCCGTCTCAAGTACGGCAATCCGATGCCCATCGACGACGTGGCTGTCGATTTCCCCGACATGCCGATCATCATGGCGCACCCGTCGTTTCCGTGGCAGGACGAGGCGATCTCGATCTGCTTGCACAAGCCGCAGGTCTACATCGATCTCTCCGGCTGGTCGCCGAAGTACTTCTCACCCACACTCGTGCAGTACGCCAACACCCTGCTCAAGCAGAAGGTGATGTTCGGCTCGGACTATCCGCTGTTGACGCCGGATCGCTGGCTCGCGGACTTCGAGAAGCTGCCGATGCGCGATGAAGTCCGTCCGCTGATTCTGAAGGAAAATGCTGTGCGGCTACTCGGACTGAGGTAGGGCGGTCCTGCGGTGTGGACCCGCCGGGTCTGAAGAACAAGACCAGGCCTACATGAGAATGAGGACGACGATGCAGCGAATGTTTGCCGTCGCGATATTTACTGCCTTCACCTGCGCGAGTGTCTCCGCCCAGTACTTGAAGTACCGCGACCCGAAGACGCCGCGCCTGCCTGACGGTTCACCAAACATGACCGCACCGGCGCCACACCTGCCGGATGGAAAGCCCGATCTGGGCGGCCTGTGGAACGCGACGGACGGACGGTTCTTGACTAACCTCAGTAAACGCGCGGAGATTGAGCCCCCGTTCACCCCCTGGGCTGCGGCGCTGTTCAAGGAGCGCCAGGAGAACGAGGGGCGCGACCGGCCAGCAGGGCGCTGCCTGCCACACACGATCCCGAACGCGATGCTCGTGCCCAACTACCCGTGGAAAATCGTCCAGACTCCCGGGCTCACCATCGTCCTGTTCGAAAACTTCACGCAGTACCGTCAGATCTTCACCGATGGTCGTGATTACCCCACCGAACGTCAGCCAACCTGGTTTGGATACTCACTGGGCAAATGGGATGGCGACACGTTCGTCGTTGAAACGCTCGGCTTCAACGACAAGAGCTGGCTCGACGATGGTGGCCATCCGCGAAGCGAAGAGATGCGGACAACCGAACGATTCCGTCGCATCGATTACGGCCACCTCGAGGTCGAGTTCACGTTCAACGATGCGAAGGCCTACACGAAACCGTGGTCGGTAACCGTGCCGTTCATCCTGTTGCCCGACACCGACATCATCGAAAACATCTGTGAAAACGAAAAAGACGTCGAACACATCTTTTTCGAAGGTGCCAAGCCGAAGTAGATCCACGATCGAGCCCGAGGCCCGATCCCGGATCCCGAGTCGCCAGCCGAGCGACAATATCCTCATGCTGGGTCTCGCTCTGACGGTTGTGCTGCTGTTCGCCGCGAGCGCTTCGCAGACGGACGGCAAGGATCCCGATCTCCTCTACGCTGGCCGGGAGCAACTTGCCAATGCGCGCCAGGCTGCCGACATCTGGGAGGCACGGCTCACCGCGAATTCGCGCGATTTCGACTCCGCGTGGAAGCTGGCGCGAGCCTGCTACTGGCTCGGTGGACACGTGCCAGCCGATGAGCAGCGGCAGCAGTACGAGCGCGGGATCAAGGCGGCGACTCGCGCGGTGGAACTCGAGCCCAAGAAGCCGGAAGGACACTTCTGGATGGCGGCAGACATGGGTGCGATGGCCGAGGGATTCGGCCTGCGCGCCGGCATCCGCTATCGCGGCCCAATCAAGGACGCGCTCGAGACGGTCCTGCAAATCGATCGGTCGTTCCAGGAAGGATCAGCCGACCGCGCGCTCGGTCGCTGGTACTTCAGGGTGCCTCGCCTGTTTGGCGGCAGCAAGGACAAGGCGATCGAACATCTCAAGCAAGCGCTCACATACGCGCCCCAGAGCACGGCGACGCATTTCTTCCTGGCTGAAACGTATCTCGACATGGAAAAGCCTGACGACGCGCGTCGCGAGGCGCAACTCGTACTAGATGCTCCCTTGGATCCCATGTGGACCCCGGAGGATCGGGAGTTCAAACAGAAGGCCGGCGAGCTGCTCAAGAAAATTCCGGCTGGACACGAATGATCTGCGGTTGAATCCCGCGAGCTTGAATCTTTCCGAAAAGCGTGAAATCGTACGCGCCCCAGGGGAGGCACCATGACTCGAGGGACACGCGCGGTAGCGTTCACGGTGTGCACGGTGATGCTGGGGCCAACGTTTGGCACGGCGCAGCAGGTCGTCGGCAAGGGAGTGGAGTACACGACGCCCGACAAGATCAAGTGGGTACGCAATGCTGCCGGCACACAGGAGACGGCGGTGCTCTTCGGCGATCCGGAGAAGCCCGGTCCCTACGTGATGCGGCTGCGATGGCTTCCCGGCAACATGAGCCGCCCGCACTACCACGCAAACGATCGCTTCGTCGTCGTCATCGAAGGCACATGGTGGCTTGGCTCCGGGGACAAGTACGATCCCGAGAGCACGGTGCCGGTCGGACCCGGGACTTACGTCTATCACAAGGCAAAGGAGATCCACTACGACGGTGCCAAGAAGGAGCCAGTGGTGATCCAGCTCTCGGGGATGGGGCCGGGCACGTCCATCCCCGCTGAGAAGAAGTGAGGGCGGGTCACTCTCGCTCACCCACTCCTGCACTATTACTCGGGTTGGTGATCACGCTGGCCACCGTGGTCACCTACTCGTGGTACATCTCCGGCCAGATCTCGGGATTGCGACGGCTGCAGACCGACCTCACCGACCGCAACCGCCGCGACTCGCTGCAACTGCTTCGCATCCAGAACGATTTGAACCAGCTCGCGCTCGCCATGCGCGACATGCTCGACGCCTCGGAACCCTACCCGCTTACCGCCTGGTCGGCGCAGTTCGATCGCATCCGGCTCGATCTGGACGACGCCTTGAAACAGCAAGGTGAGGTGGCGCTTGCCCGCCAGACACCGGAGCAGCGTGAGTACCTGGCGACGTCGCTCAGTCAGTTCTGGAACGCGGTGGAGCGCATCTTCGAACTCGCGCGCTCGGGAAACGAGGCTGAGGCACGCACCCAGATTCAACTGTCGCTGCAGGCGAGACAGGCCGCGCTCAGTACGGCGGTGGCCCGGCTGCTGGTACAGAACAACGAGGCCGAGGAACAGACGGCGCAACAGGTCCAGGAGATCTACCAGCGCGTGCAGCGTCAGGGATACTGGTTCCTGGCCGCGACACTGGCGGCCATTGTCGCCACCAGCCTGTATCTGATTCGCTCGAACCGGCAGCTGTTCGCACGCCTGGGATCGCTGTCGGATGAGCGCCGTGAGCTGGCGCAAACGCTGATCGAGACACGCGAATCGACGCTGCGCGAGATCTCGCGCGAGCTTCATGATGAGTTCGGCCAGATTCTCACCGCGATTGGCTCCATGCTCGGGCGGGCTGGCAAGCACGCGCCAGAGGGCTCATCACTGCGGAGCGACCTGCGTGAAATCGGCGAAGTCGCGCAGACAGCGCTCGACAACGTGCGCGGACTGTCGCAAACGCTGCACCCCTCGATCCTCGAGGAGCTCGGACTCGCCAGCACCATCGATTGGTATCTCTCAACCGTCGAGAAACAGCTCGGCATTCGCGTGACGCTGGACACACGGGGCACGCCCAGCCAGGTTGATTCGACCAAGGCGATTCACGTGTACCGGGTTCTGCAGGAGGCGCTCAGCAACGTCGCTCGCCATTCCGGCACCAACGAAGCAGCCGTGCGCCTGGGCTTCGGCACGGATAGACTGGAGATGGAGATCGAGGATGGCGGCAAGGGTATCGGCCCCGGCACGACGCGCCGGGGGTTGGGCCTGGTTGCGATGCGGGAACGGGCGGCCATCGTAGGCGGCACGCTCGACTTCCTGACGCCGTCGCAGGGTGGCACGTTGGTTCGCTTCTCGATGCCGTTATGACGGATCGCATTTCGGTCTTACTCGCCGACGATCACGCGCTCGTGCGACGTGGGTTTCGCCGCATCCTCGAAGACGATCCCGCCATCGAGGTCGTGGGCGAGGCGAGCAACGGCGACGAAGCGATCCGCATGTATGGCGAGCTGAAGCCAACCGTTGTCGTCATGGACGCGGCGATGCCCGGAACGGGCGGTCTGGCCGCGACGCGCACGATTCTCGCCAGCGCTCCCGACGCCACCGTGCTCATGCTGAGCATGCATTCCGAGGAGACTCTCGTGCGACAGGCGATGGCCGCCGGCGCGCGCGGCTACATCCTCAAGAACGCGGTTGACCTCGACCTGGCCGCCGCGGTCAAGCGTGCCGCGGCCGGTGAAACCGTCCTCGATCCCAGTGTGGTCAAACCAGCGCCGCTCGCCGGTGAGCGCGCGCGCCGCCTCACGCCGCGCGAAACCGAAGTGCTGCAGCTGATTTGCAACGGGCTGTCCAACCGCGCGATCGCGGCCAAGCTCGATCTGAGCGTGAATACCGTGGCCGTGCATCGCGCCAACATCATGAACGCGCTCGGCGTGCACAAGACCGCGGAGCTCGTTGTCTACGCGCTGCAGAACGGCCTGGTCAACCCGTTGTGACGCTCGATCGCGATCGCCGGCGGCTTTCGCTGCGACTGCGCCGCGCTGAGATCGCTGAATGAGGCGGCGAGACTTTCTCGGTCAGGTCGCATTCGGTGCGGCCGGTTCGCTGCTATCGGCCTCCGCGCTGGAGGCTCAGACTCCTGGCTTTCAACTCATCGACGCCACTGCGTCGGCCGGCTTGCAGTTTCGACACAACAGCGGTGCCTACGGAGGGAAGCTGCTTCCCGAGACAATGGGCTCCGGGTGTGCGTTCCTGGACTACGACGGCGACGGGTGGCAGGACATTCTGCTCGTCAACGGGATGGACTGGCCCGGACATACGAAGCAGCGTTCGACGCTACGCCTGTACCGCAACAACCGCAACGGCACCTTCACCGACGTCACACGCGCCGCCGGTCTCGAGATCGAACTCTACGGCATGGGTGTGGCTGTGGGCGACTTCAACAACGATGGATTCCCCGACGTGTTCATCACCTGCGTCGGGCAGAACCGTCTCTTTCGCAACACCGGCAAGGGCACGTTTGTCGACGTGACTCGCACGAGCGGACTCGCCGGCCGCACTGCTTTCAGCACGTCGGCGATGTGGATCGACATCGATCGCAACGGGCTACTCGATCTCTTCGTCTGCAACTACGTGCGATGGACTCCCGAGCATGACGTGTTCTGCAGCCTGGACGGGAAGCAGAAGTCGTATTGCACTCCCGAAGCCTATCGCGGTGACACGTGTTGGCTGTTTCGAAACCGTGGCAATGGCACCTTCGAGGATGTGACAGCGACCTGCGGCATCTTCGACTCGAGCTCCAAGTCGCTCGGCGTTGCGCTGGTCGATTACGACCAGGACGGCTGGCCAGATATCTTCGTGGCCAACGACACGCAACCGAACAAGCTGTACCGCAACCTTCGTAACGGTACGTTTCGTGATGTCGCGCTCGAAGCTGGCGTGGCTTTGAGCCAGGATGGCAAGGCACGCGCCGGGATGGGCGTCGATGCCGCGGACTTCGACGGCAGCGGCAAGCCCGGTCTGGCAGTCACCAACTTCGACAACGAGATGATCGGGTTGTATCGCCCCCAGGCCAGCGGCGGATACGCCGACATCGCGAGCCGCGCCGGTGTCGGCGCCGCATCGCTGACGCGGCTTGGCTTCGGTTGTGTGTTCGCCGACCTCGATCTCGACGGCGCGCTCGATCTGATCGTGGCGAACGGCCACATCGACGAGACCGTACGCAACATTCGCGGGAACGTCGGCTACGCGCAGCCGCCGTTGCTCTTTCTCAACCAGGGGAACGCGACGTTCCGCGACGTCGCCGCGGCTGCGGGCGCCGGATTCGCGCAGCCACGCGTCGGTCGCGGCCTGGCCTATGCCGACTTCGATCGCGACGGCGATGTCGATCTGTTGATGACGACCAATAACGGACCAGCGGTGCTCTTCCGCAACGACCAATCGAGCGGTAATCGGAGCATCCGATTCAAACTGATTGGGACGCAGTCCAATCGCGACGCGATCGGCTCCACGGTGCGCATCTTCCATGGCGGCACCAGTCAGTCACGCGTGGTGCGAAGCGGCTCGAGCTACTTGTCGCAGTCTGAACTGCCAGTCACCTTTGGCGTCGGCAAGCGCGACGTCATCGATCGCGTCACTATCGCGTGGCCGAACGGACGGTCGGAAGAGTTCAACAAGGTCGCGACTGGCAAGCAATACGACTGCGTCGAGGGTAAAGGGATCT
>Ga0207691_10000934_pt1 | contig 28991 bp, 28 predicted proteins | sample KBSM13metaG_FD_184327 | JGI IMG/M metagenome (GOLD analysis project Ga0207691, IMG submission 184327) | Miscanthus rhizosphere microbial communities from Kellogg Biological Station, Michigan, USA - KBS M1-3 metaG (SPAdes) (version 2) | ecosystem: Host-associated > Plants > Roots > Rhizosphere >...
AGCGCGATGGCACCTCCGACACCTCCGAGAGTCGACCACATGTGTCGGAGGGGTTCGACTCTCAGCGTGGGGAATCCTCTTTTTGAAACAGGTTCTTAGTGAGGGTGCAGGGAGCCGCGCAGGTGAGCCGCCGTCTTACTGAGGATGCGGCGGACGTGAGTCGGTTCGTGCTTCACCTGGTAGTGGGAGAAGCGGAGCGGGGTGAGGCCGTTCGCAACGTGGGTCTGGAAGCGCAACGCGTCACGACTCTGCGCAGACGGGGTGCGGTGGTAGCGCCAGCCGTCGGTCTCGACCACCAGCCCGAGGTCGGGCCAGTAGAAGTCGACCTCGAATTTGTTGACGCGGTGTTTGGTGAGCGGAACCGGAAGACCAGCGGAGGCAGCCAGCGGCCGAAAGAGCCGTTCCAGCTCGTCGTCGGAGAGTCGGAAGGTGTCTTTGTCCAGGACATGGCGGAGCAGGCGAATGCCCGGTTGACCAGGGTGGTCGTCGAGCGCCCGGCGGAGCGAATCGGCGTCGATCACGTCGAGCTTGTCCGCCTCGTTGATCGCCCGCTCGAGCGTCTTGGGTCCGGTGACGGCGGCGAGGTCGAGGAAGGTGCGGACGGGAGTGGTCACCGGGATGCCGAGGTGTGTCCCGACGTCGCGGTTCCAAAGTCCCGGGCGGTCATGCGTACGAATCCCCGGGCGGCGAACCTTGCAGTGCCGCCGCAGGCTGACCTCGATGTAAGCGGGATGCTCCTCGCCGAATCCCCAGAGCGCAGCCGCACTCCGATGGCTGAGCAGCGCCAACTCACCACAAGCGAGGGCTGCAGCCATCCAGCGACCCTCGCGGGTGATCTGCGGACGTCCCACGGCGTAGACGCCCCTCCTCACCGGAAAGAGACGCCCGCGCTTGACCCGATGACGGATCGCCATGGCCGTCAACCCAAGGCCCAGCAACTGCCGACGGGCAACGACCCCGTGCTGCCGCCGCACCAGCTCCCACGCCCCGCTGTGCATCGTTTCCACCCTTTTGGTTCCCATGGGAACTCAAAGGGTGGAAACGATCTGGATTCGCCCCCCCCGGCCGGACTAACCTGCCCGGCCCCGGATTACCGAGCCGGTATTTGCGAACTAAGCCGGGACGGCCTCGTCGCCCGCGGCCTGGCGGAGGGCGTCGGCGCGGTCGGTCTGCTCCCAGGTGAAGTCGTCGTCGCCGCGGCCGAAGTGGCCGTAGGCGGCGGTCTTCTGGAAGATCGGGCGGTGGAGGTCGAGGTACTCGCGGAAGGCGCCGGGGCGCATGTCGAACTCGGCCTCGATCAGCTGGGAGATCTTCGCGTCGGGGAGCTTGCCGGTGCCGAAGGTCTCGACCATCAGGCTGACCGGGTGGGCAACGCCGATCGCGTAGGCGACCTGGACCTCGCAGCGCTGCGCCAGGCCGGCGGCGACGACGTTCTTCGCGACGTGGCGGGCGGCGTAGGCGGCGGAGCGGTCGACCTTGGACGGGTCCTTGCCGGAGAAGGCGCCGCCGCCGTGGCGGGCCATCCCCCCGTAGGTGTCGACGATGATCTTGCGGCCGGTGAGACCGGCGTCGCCGACCGGGCCGCCGATCACGAACTTGCCGGTCGGGTTGACGAGGAACTCGCCCTGCAGCTCTGATTCGTCGAAGCGGCCGGGCACCTCGGCCCGCAGCACCGGGAGGACGACGCTCTCCCACAGCTCCGGCTTGATCCGGCTCTGCGAGTCGACCCCCTCGTCGTGCTGGGTGGAGATCAGGAGCTTTTCGACCGCGACCGGGCGGCCGTCGGCGTAGCGGACGCTGACCTGGGTCTTGCCGTCGGGGCCGAGGTAGCCGAGGCTGCCGTCCTTGCGCACCGCGGCCAGCCGTTCCGCCAAGCGGTGGGCGAGGTGGATGGGCATCGGCATCAGCGCCTCGGTCTCGTCGCTGGCGTAGCCGAACATCATCCCCTGGTCGCCCGCCCCGGCGACGTCGAGCTCGTCGGTGTCGGCGGGGTCGACCTTGGTCTCGTAGGCCTGGTCGACGCCCTGGGCGATGTCCGGCGACTGCTCGTCGATCGAGACGATCACCGAGATGTGGTCGCAGTCGTAGCCGTAGTTGCCGCCCTGGTAGCCGATGTCCCGCACCGTGTCGCGGACGATGTCCGGGATGTTGAGATGGACGCTGGTCGAGATCTCGCCCGAGACCACCGCCATGCCGGTGTTGACGAGGGTCTCGCAGGCGACGCGGCCGCCCGGGTCATCGCCCATGATCGCGTCGAGGACGCCGTCGGAGATCTGGTCCGCGACCTTGTCCGGGTGGCCCTCGGTGACTGACTCCGACGTGAAGAGGTACTCGCCCTCGGCGAGCGGCTTGGAAGTAGGCATGGCCGAAAGAGTAAAGGAATGTCGAGTGAAATCGCCGGTGCGCCTGACCAAGCAGATCAAGGATGCAGGAAGCGCCGTGTGCTCTGCACACAAGCGACCGAAGACGCCGAGATGCGCCGGTCAGGCGTAGCGGCGACGGCCGGAGGCGGGGACGAAATCGATGACCAGCGGGACCCCCTCCAGCTCGTAGGTGTCGCGCATCCGGTTCTCGAGGTGGTAGGCCCAGTCGCGGGCGATCAGCCTGCGGTCGTTGACCTGGATCGCGATCCGCGGCGGCCTCTCGCCCACCTGGGCGGCGTAGTAGAGGCGGAGGCGCTTGCCGCGCCTGGCCGGCGGCGGGTTCTTGGCGACGACGTCGGCGACGAACCGGTTCAGCTCCGGGGTCGGGATCCGCTCGGCGGCCCTGTCTGCGAGCCGCAGCGCTCGCGGCAGCAGGGCGCCGACGTTGCGACCGCGCACGGCGGAGACGGTGATCACGGCCGGCCGCAGCCGCAGCTTCCGCTCGACCCGGGCCCGAGCGTCGTCGATGTCGGTCCCGGTGACGTCCCACTTGTTGAGGGCGAGGAGGCTGGCGCAGCCGGCCTTCATCGCCATCTCGGCAACCCGCAGGTCCTCGGCGGTGACCCCCTCGGTGGCGTCGCAGACGACGATCGCCACGTCGGCCCGCTCCACCGCCCGTTCGGAGCGCAGCTGCGCGTAGTAGTCGACGGTGCCGGCGACCTTGGCGCGGCGGCGCAGGCCGGCGGTGTCGACGAGGACAACCGGCCGGCCGTCGACCTCGAGCCGGGTGTCGATCGCGTCGCGGGTGGTGCCGGCGATGCTGGAGACGATCACGCGGTCGGAGCCGAGGAAGGCGTTGACAAGCGAGGACTTGCCGACGTTGGGGCGGCCGATCACGGCGACCCGGGTCGCCTCGTCGTCGCTGTCCCGCGGCTCCGGATCGCCGAGCGCGGCGACGACCGCGTCGAGCAGGTCGCCGGTGCCGAGTCCGTGGCTGGCGGAGACCGCCAGCGGGTCGCCGAGCCCGAGGGCGTGGAACTCGGCGGTGATACCGAAGTCGTCGGCGCGGTCGGCCTTGTTGACAACGACGAGGACCGGAACGTCGCCACCGCGCAGCGTCTTCGCCAGCTCGACGTCACCCGCGCGGAGGCCGGCGCGGCCGTCGACGACGAGCAGGATCGCGTCCGCTTCGGCGATCGCCAGCCGCGCCTGCGCCTGCACATCGCGCGCCATCTCGGCCTCGTCGCCGAGGTCGATCCCACCGGTGTCGACGAGCTCGAAGGCGACGCCGTTCCACTCGGTGGGGAGCCGCTTGCGGTCGCGGGTAACCCCGGGCTCGGGAGAGGTGACGGCCTCGCGGCCGCCAACGAGGCGGTTGGCGAGGGTGCTCTTGCCGACGTTGGGAAAGCCGACGACGGCGACGGTGGGCAGGCTCATGGCGCCTTTCCCAACCCATGGTTTGGAAAAGCGCCTTTCACGCGAGGCCCCTCTCACGGGCGAGGGCGACGACGCGGGCGACGACTTCGTCGAGGCTCAGTTCCGTCGTGTCGAGCTCGACCGCGTCGGCGGCGGGACGGAGGGCGCCGTGCTCGCGCTCGGTGTCGCGGGCGTCGCGACGTCGCTGCGCCTCCAGCACGGCCTCGACGTCCTCGCCGGTCTCCGCCGCGCGCCGCCGCGCCCGCTCCTCGTCGGTGGCGGTGAGGAAGATCTTCAGCGGCGAGCCGGGGCTGACGACGGTGCCGATGTCGCGCCCCTCGGCGACGTAGCGGCCGGCGGCGATGAGCTGCCGCTGGAGGCCGACCATCGCCGCGCGGACCCGCGGGTGGACGGAGAGCCGGGAGGCGGCGGCGCTGACCTCGGGGGCGCGGACCTCGCCGCTGACGTCGCGGTCGCCCAGGAGGACGCGGGGGCCGTCGAAGCCGATCTCCAGCCCCTCCGCCAACTCCCCGAGCGCCTCGCCATCGTCGAGGTCGGCGCCCTCCCAGAGCGCCGCCAGCGCCACGCAGCGGTACATCGCCCCCGAATCGAGGTAGGTGAACCCGATCTCTCCGGCGACCGCCCGCGCGACCGTGGACTTGCCGGCCCCGGCGGGCCCGTCGATCGCGATCACCATTGCGGCAGCGTATTCGTCGTTTCCACCCTTTTGGTTCCTATAGGAACCAAAAGGGTGGAAACGATGCTCAGCCGGCGGTGAGGGAGGCGAGGTCGCGCTCGAAGCCCGGATAGCTGACGGCGGCGGCGTCCATGCCGACGACCTCGACGCCCTCCCTCGAGGCGAGGCCGGCAACGGCGCCGAGCATCGCGATCCGGTGGTCCCCATGGGACTCGATCGTGCCGCCGCGGAGGCCACCGGTTCCCTCGATCGCCATCCCGTCCTCGGTCGGCTCGACCCGGCCGCCGAGCGCCCGCAGCGCCGCGGTCACGGTCTCGATCCGATCCGACTCCTTGCGCCGCAGCTCCTCGGCGTCGCGGACGACCGTCGTCCCTTCGGCGAAGCAGGCGGCGAGGGCGACCAGCGGCAGCTCGTCGATCGCCAGCGGGATCTCGGGGCCGCCGATCTCGGTGGCGCGAAGGGGAGCCGAGCGGACGCGGAGGGTGGCCACACGCTCGCCGCCGCCTTCGACTTCCTTCTCGCGGTCGATCTCGACCCCCATGCGTTCGAGGATGACCAGGAAACCGGTGCGGGTCGGGTTGACGCCGACCGATTTCAGTTCGACCTCGCTGCCAGGGACGAGAACGGCGGCAGTGAGGAAGAAGGCGGCCGAAGAGATGTCGGCTGGGACGAGGATCGGCTCCGGCTCGAGCCGCTCCGCCGCCCCGACGACGACCACATTGCCATCGCGGCGGACATCGGCCCCAGCGGCCGTCAGCATCCGCTCGGTGTGGTCGCGGCTCGGGGCCGGCTCGACGACCCGCGTCTCCCCATCGGCGAGGAGGCCGGCGAAGAGCAGGCAGGACTTGACCTGGGCGCTGGCGATCGGCATCTCGTAGGTGATGCCGTGCAGGGGCGCACCGCGGACCCGAAGCGGCGGCAGCCGATCCTCGCGAGCGCTGACGTCTGCGCCCATCTCACGGAGCGGCACCGCGATCCGGTCGACCGGCCGCCGCCGGATCGACTCGTCGCCGTCAAGGCTCCACTCCCCCCCTTGCTGTCCCGCAAGCCACCCAGGCAGCAGTCGCAACAGGGTCCCCGCGTTGCCGACGTCGATGTTCGCCGGTTCGGGGTTGCGAAGGCCAACGCCCCGGATCGACAGCCGGAGGCCCCGCGCGCCCGCGAGCCCCTCCTCCCTACCCAGCCTTTCCTGGACCACCTCTGCCCCTAGAGCCTTTATCGCGTCAAGCGTCGACCGCGTGTCGGCCGCGTCCAGATAGCCCTCCACCGCCGTCTCCCCCTCCCCCATCGCCGCGATCAGCGCCGCCCGGTGGGAGATCGACTTGTCTGCCGGCGGCTGGATCCAGCCGTACAGGCGGCCCGAGGGGGCGAAGCGAGCGCTGCTCATGGCGCGACCCTATTAGGAGGGCTCGGGCGCGTCGAGGACGCTGACGGTGTGGCCGAGGTCGCGCACCAGCTCCGCCGCCCTGCGCGCCTGCTCGTCGCCGGCGACCCAGAGGGAGACGGCGCCGGAGGTCATGTCCGGGGCCGGGTGCAGCGCCATGTCCTCGATGTTGACGCCGGCCTCGCCCAGCGCCAGCGCCAGCTCGGCGATCGTCCCCGGCTTGTTGACGACGACGATTCTCAGCTCGCGCAGCGGCCCGCTCGCCGCTTCGGATTCGAGCAGCTGGTCGCGGTCCTCGCCGGCGGCGGCGTGCCAGGCGGCGAGCGCCTCGCCGTCGCCGGCGCGAATCAGCTCCGCCGCATCGCGCAGCCGCTCGGCGACCGAGTCGACTGAGGAGGCGACCGCCGCGCGGTTGCTGGCGAAGATGTCGGCCCAGATCGCCGGGTTGGAGCCGGCGACGCGGGTGGCGTCGCGGAAGCTCGGGCCGACGTCGGGGAGCCGCTCGGAATCGCGGGCGAGCGAGTCCGCCGCCTCGGAGGCGAGGGCGTTGGCGAGGACGTGGGGCAGGTGGCTGACGGTCGCCATCAGGCGGTCGTGACCCCGCGGGTCGATCGCCTGCGGCCGAGCCCCCAGCGACGCCAGCGCCCGCTGCAGGCGATCGTAGAGGAGGCCGCTGGAGCGGTCTGTCGGGGTCAGGTACCAGCGCGCTCCCTCGAAGAGGTCCTCGCGAGCGTTCTCGACGCCCGCCGTCTCCGCGCCCGCGAGGGGGTGGCCGCCGATGAAGCGCTCGTCCCCGCCGAGGGCCGCGACCAGCTCGCCCTTGGTCGAGCCGACGTCGGTGACGGCGGTCTCCGGGCCGGCGGCAGCGAGCGCTTCCCGGGCCTGCTCGGGCAGCGCCGCGACCGGGGCGCAGCAGAAGACGAGGTCGGCGCCCTCGCAGGCATCGGCGAGCGAGCCGGCGGCGCGGTCGATCGCCCCCAGCTCGACCGCCCGCTCGAGGCGCTCCGGGCTGCGTCCCCAGCCAACCGCCTCCGCGTCCAGGCGCCGCCGCGCGGCGAGCCCGATCGAGCCTCCGATCAGGCCCACCCCGAGGACGGCGATCTTCATGCGCGGGCGAGCGCCTTCACGAGCCGCGCCGCGCCTCCACCGCGGCCGCGAACCGCTCCAGGGCCGAGGCCGTGTCCTCCCAGTCGATGCAGGCGTCGGTGATCGACTGCCCGTAGGTCAGCTCCTCGCCCTGGACCAGGTTCTGCCGGCCCTCGACCAGGAACGACTCCAGCATCACCCCGACGATCGCCTTGTTGCCGTCGGCGACCTGGTCGGCGATGTCGCCGGCGGCGAGGAACTGCCTTTCCGGGTCCTTGCCGCTGTTGTCGTGCGAGGCGTCGATCACGAGGCGCTCCGGCAGCCCGGCCACCCCCAGGGTCACCAGCGCGTCTTCGACCTCGGGCGGGTGGTAGTTGGGGACCCCGTGGCCGCCGCGGAGGATGAGGTGGCAGTCGGGGTTGCCGGTCGTGTGCAGGATCGCCGGCATGCCGGCATCGTCGATTCCGGCGAAGGCGTGCGACGCCGCCGCCGCCCGCACCGCGTCGACGGCGATCTGGATGTTGCCGTCGGTCCGGTTCTTGAACCCGATCGGCATCGAGAGCCCAGAGGCAAGCTGGCGGTGCGTCTGGCTCTCCGAGGTGCGCGCCCCGATCGCCCCCCAGGCGACGCAGTCGGCGATGTACTGCGGCGTGATCGGGTCGAGGAACTCGCAGCCGATCGGCAGCCCAGCGTCCACCACCTCCAGCAGCAGCTTGCGGGCGATCCGCAGGCCGGCGTTGACGTCGCCGCTTTCGTCCAGGTGCGGGTCGTTGATCAGGCCCTTCCAGCCCGTCGTCGTCCGCGGCTTCTCGAAGTAGACCCGCATCACCACCAGCAGGTCGTCGCGCAGCCCCCGTGCCGTCGCGCCCAGCCTCGTCGCGTACTCCATCGCCGCTTTCGGGTCGTGGACGCTGCAGGGCCCGACCACCACCATCAGCCGCGGGTCCTTCCCCTGCAGCACGGCGCGCACTTCTTCGCGGCCGCGGATTACCGCCTTCGCCCGCTCCTCGGTGAGCGGCAGCTCCGCGAGCAGCCTTTCCGGTGGCGCCAGCTCGACGACTTTCGCGATGCGCTGGTCGCGGACGCCATCTCGTTTCGCCCCCTCCATGCCGATGAACATTTTGCCTTCGCCTTTCTCCAAACCCAAGAAATCGTACTTTCTGGTCGCCCGCTGCCGGTTTGGGTTGGCGCGCGCGACGAGGAACTGAGGACGGCGCCCGGCCGGAAGATCTGAGTCTTCGGGCGGCTCGCAGCCGCCGGCCGCACGCCTAGCTAAATCGCCAATAGGTGAGATGGCAGGGCGCGACGGCGGCGTCAAGCGCAGCGGGGCCAGTCGCGGATGTTGGTTTGTCCAACCTCACCTTGCGGGAGGTTGTATCACGGGCGCTGTTTTAGTCAAGTAATTCCGAGAGGCCGCGCAGGAAGCGCTCGTTCTCCTCCGCCGTGCCGTAGCTGACCCGGATGTGGCCGGGGCCGCCGAGGGCCGTGCCGGGGCGGACGGCGATCTCGCGCTCCGCGAGGCCGGCGATCACCGCGGCTTCGTCGGCCTCGCCGAGGTCGATCCAGGAGAAGTTGGCGTGGGAGTCGGAGGTGCGCAGGCCGATCTCCCGCAGCGCGTCCTCGACGGTGAGGCGGGCGGCGATCGTGCTCTCGACCCGGCGCAGGACGTCGTCCTGGTGCAGGATCGCCTCCGCCCCGGCGGCCTGGGCGAGGGCGTTGACGCTGAACGGCTGGCGGACCGCGTCGACGGCAGCGCGGAACTTCGGCGAGCCGATCGCGTAGCCGACCCGCAGCCCGGCAAGGCCGTAGCACTTGCTGAAGGTGCGGAGGACGACCAGGTTGGGGAAGTCGGCGAGCAGGTCGAGAGTCGCGTCGGGGTGATCGTGGGCCTGGAACTCGACGTAGGCCTCGTCGAGGATCACCGTCACGTGGGGCGGGATCCGCTCGCAGAAGGCGGCGATCTCGGCGGCGGGGACGTGCGTCGCGGTCGGGTTGTTCGGGTTGCAGACGATCAGCAGCTGGGTCGCCGCGGTCACCTCCCTCGCCATCGCCTCGAGGTCGTGGACGTCGCCCTCGGCGAGCGGCACGCGGACCTCGCGGGCGCCGGTCAGCGCCGCCAGGTAGGGGTACATCGAGAAGGCCGGCCAGGCGTAGACGATCTCCGCCCCGGGCTCGCAGAGCGCCTCGGCGGCGGCGAGGAGGATCTCGCAGGAGCCGTTGCCGACGGCGACCCGGGTCGGCTCGGTCTCGTAGCGCTCGGCGAGGCGGCGCCGAAGCAGCGTCGCGTCGGGATCGGGATAGCGGTGCATCGCGCCCGCGGCGGCGGCGATCGCCTCCTGCACCCGCGGGTGCGGCGGGAAGGGCGACTCGTTGGAGGCGAGCTGGGCGATGTTGCCGGAGGCGACCGCCTCCGGCGCCTGCCCGGTCGGGACCCCGGCCTGATAGCCCGGCATGCGGGCGAGCTTCTCGGCGAAGGTGACGGTCATCGCGAGCGATTGTGACGGACGACGGAAGCGCCTACTGCGCGGCCTCGAGGTCAGTCCGCAGCTTCTGCGCCTCGCCGACGTAGACGTGGACGGGCTCGTGCCCCGCCGGCGCGTAGAAGTGAAGCATCACCCGGATCACCCGCGGCATCGATCCCGGCACCGGGATCTCGCGGCAGCACATCAGCGGCACCATTGTCAGCCCCAGGTCCCGCGCCGCCACCGCCGGGAACTCGGCGTCGAGGTCATCCGTGGTCGTGAAGAGGCAGCTGACCATCGCCTCCGGCCCCAGCCCGTTGCGCTCGATCAGCTCCCGCATCAGCTCCTCGGTCGCGGCGAGGATCGCCCCCGGCTCATTAGCCGCGGCCTGCACCGCCCCGCGCACCGCGAAGAGGCGCTGCGCCGGCGCCTCGTAACGCCCGCGCTGCATATCGCCGTTTCGGCCCACGGAGCGCATCTTTCCAGAGACGAGGGGGCGAAACGCGCAGCGGTGGGACTTATCGCGCTATGACAACGAAAAGTCCCACTGCTGTGGGCCACCGCCTCACCAAAATTGCCGACAGCCAGCATGGAGTCGTCACGCGCCAGCAAATGCGCGACCTCGGCATGCGAGATGGCGCGATCGACCACGCGATCCGGATTGGCCGCCTGCATCGCGTCTTCCGCAGCGTCTACGCGCTCGGGCGCTTCCAGATCAGCGAGCGAGGGCGGCTGAAAGCAGCTGCCCTCGCCTGTGGCAAGGGCGCCGTGGTCTCTCACCGAAGCGCTGCGGCGCTTCTCGGGCTTCTCGAAAAGGGACCAGTGGTGATCGACGTGATCCCGCCGCTAGAAAGGGGACGGGCCGTTGACGGGCTCCGCTTCCACCGGGTACGGACGCCGCGGCTGGAGGAGACCGGGACCGTTGGCGGGATCCCCTGCACGAGTCCAGCGCGGACGTTCGTGGACCTCGCGGGGACCGTCGGCGACCGGACGCTGCGGAGCTGCTTCGAGCGGGCGGCGCAGCGGAAGCTGCTCGAGATCCCGGCGATCGAGGCGTCGATGGACCCTGGGCGGCGGGGCATGCCCTCGCTGCGAAAGCTGGTTGACGAATGGCGCCAAGCGGCGCCATTCGCGAAGAAAGGCAAGCTGAAGAGCCCGCTCGAGGCGAAGGTGCTGCCGCTGCTCCTTCGAGGCGACCTCCCCGCCCCGTTTCCCAACGCCCCGGTCGAGATCGCCAACGGCCGCATCGAGGTCGACTTCCTTTGGCCCGAAGCCAAGTTCGTCGTCGAGGCCGACAGCCGAGCCTTCCACGGAACCCACGTCGCCTTCGAGCGGGATCGCTGGCGCGACCGTGAACTGCTCCGCGCTGGCTACGCCAGCCTGCGCGTCACGCACCGGGAAGCGGAACGAGAACCCGAAGCGATCGCGGATGCCATCGCCAGGACCCTTGCGACTCGCCTCCCAGCAGCGCTCCGCCCCTCCCCGAGCGGCGCGGGGTGAGGAGCAGAGTCCCCCTCCCCACCTGCAAGTAGGAGGGGGACTCTGCTCCTCACCCCGTAGCCGCCTCCCGCAACCGGGCGATCTCGTCCTCCGAGAGGCGCCGTGCCTGACCCTCCGGCAGGTTGCCAAGCGAGAGTGGGCCAAAGCTGACCCGCCGCAGCGCCACCACCCGGTTCCCGACCGCCTCCAGCATCCGCCGCACCTGGCGGTTGCGGCCTTCGCGCAGGGTGATCTCGATCTCGCGGTCGCCTAAGCGCTTCACCTTCGCCGGTGCGGTCGGGCCGTCCTCCAGCTCGACGCCGTTGCGGAGCCGCTCGAGGTCGCGGTCGGCGATCGGGGCGCGGAGGCGAGCGCGGTAGGTCTTCGGCACCTCGTAGCGCGGGTGCGTCAGGCGGTTCGCCAGCTCGCCGTCGTTGGTCAGCAGCAGGAGGCCGGTGGAATCGGCGTCGAGGCGACCGACCGGATACAGGCGCACCTCGGTGTCGACCAGCTCGACGACCGCCGGTCTCCCACCCGGCTCCCCCGCCGTCGAGACCACCCCCTCCGGCTTGTTCACCGCCCAGACCTCGCGCGCCTCAGCCGCCACCGGCGCACCGTTCACCCGCACGTCGTCCCCCGCCTCGACGTCCCGCGCCGGGTCGGTCACCACCTCGCCACCGACGGTCACCACCCCCTTGGCGATGATCTCCTCCGCCTTCCTCCTAGAAGCGACGCCCCCATGGGCAAGGAACTTCGCCAGCCTCACGGCCGAGGAGCCGGGGGTGGGGTTCGCCGGACCCTCCCCGCTGTTGTCCGCCGAACTCCACCCCCGGCTCCGCCCGCGGTCACTCTGCTCGCTGTTCCCCGGCCTTCAGCAGGCGCTCGCGCAGCTCGCGCTCGTCCTCGGGGCTGGGGTCAAACCGCGAGGGGTCCGGTAGCTGGTCGAGCCCGCTGAGGCCGAAGAGGCGCTCGAACAGCTCCGAGGTCTTGAAGATCGCGGCGCCGAAGCGGGAACGGCCCGACTCTTCGATCAACCCGCGCTCGGCGAGGCTGGTCACCGCCGACTCGGAGCTGACGCCGCGGATGCGGGCGATCTCCGGCCGCGAGACCGGCTGCAGGTAGGCGACGATCGCCAGCGTCTCGGCCTGGGCCTGGGTCAGCGGCGGCGTCCGCGGCTTCGCCAGCAGGCGCCGCGCCGCCTCCTCGCTGGCGGGATCGCTGGCGAGGCTGAAGCCGCCGCCGACCTCGCGTAGCACCACCCCGCGCTTGCCCTCGCCCAGGTCCTCGCGCAGCAACTCGATCGCCTCTTCGACCTGGCCTTCGGTCGCCTGCGCCGCCTCGGCCAAATCCTCGACCGGGACCGGCCGCGGCGAGAGGAAGAGCAGGGCCTCGACGGTGCGGGAGAGGTCGCTCATGCGCCCTTGTGGATCGCGTCGGGGATCGCCCTCTTGACCCGGATCGGGCCGAAGCACTCGCTCTGCTCCCAGGTCACCTCGCCCTTGCGGTAGAGCTCCAGCATCGCGAACACGGTCACCGCCTGGATCAGCCGGTCCTCGCCGCCGAACTCCTCGTCGAAGTCGAAATCCGAGCGCCGCAGCAGCGCGTCGCGCACCGCCCGCAGGCGCCGCTCCAGCGAGACGGTCGGGCGGATGTGGCTGACGTCGAGGTCGGGCGGCTCGCTCAGCAGGTCGCCGAGGGCGGCGCCGAGCTGGTCGGGGTCGTAGACCGCGGTGGCGGCCTCGACGGCGACCCGCCGCAGCTCCGGCGGCAGCGGAGCCGAGCGGTGGAGATAGCCGCGCTGGGACTCGAAGCGCTCGGCCAGCTCGGCGGCGGCGTCGCGGTAGCGGCGGTACTCGAGCATCCGCGCCAGCAGCTCCTCGACCGCCTCCTCGGGCCTCAGCTCGTCCAGATCCTCCTCGGGGCCGGGCAACATCAGGCGTGACTTCAGCTCGAGCAGGGCGGCGATGAGGACGAGGAACTCGGTCGCCACCTCCAGCTCCAACTCGCCCTCGCGCTCGAGGTGCTCGACATAGGCGACGACTACCTCGCCCATCTGCAGATCCAGCAGGCTGACCTCCTCGCGCAGGACGACCGCCATCAGCAGGTCGAACGGCCCTGCGAAGACGTCGAGATCGAGGTCGAGGTCGAGGTCGGCGACGGCCATCGCAGGGAGAGTAGCCTTCGCGCAGGAGGTGGTTGGAAACGGGTTTGAGCCTGGCCCTGGTAATTGCGGCCTTAGCGGTGCCGCCCCCGCTCCCCGCACCCTCCGAATTCGCGGCGCGGGTCGACAACCACTGGTTCCCGCTGCGGCCGGGAACCGTCCTCCTCTACCGCGGCCGCAAGGATGGCGAGCCGTCGCGCGAGCGCCTCGAGGTCCTGTCCCAGAAGAAGACGATCCTCGGCGTCCACGCCACCGTCGTCAGCGACAAGCTCTACGTTCTGGGCAGGCTGGAGGAGCGCACCCGCGACTGGTACGCGCAGGACCGCCGCGGCACCGTCTGGTACCTGGGGGAGGCGACCGAAGAGCTCTATCCCAACGGCAGCGTCAAGACGCGCGAAGGCAGCTGGCAGGCGGGGGTCGACGGCGCCCGCGCCGGGATCTTCATGCCGGCCCACCCGCACCGCGGGCAGAGCGGCATCCAGGAGCTGTACGAGGGGGAAGCGGAGGACCACTTCCGCGTGCTCAACCTCTCCGCCTTCGTCGACACCGCGGCGGTCACCTCACGCCACGCGCTGCTGACCCGCGAGTGGACGCCGCTGGAGCCCGGCATCGTCGACCGCAAGCTCTACGTGAAGGGGATCGGCACCGTCCTCGAGGAAGCCGTCAAGGGCGGCGACGAGGTGAACGAGCTGGTCGCGGTCCGGCGTTAGCCGGCAGAGCCGAAGCCCATGCGCTCGCGCACCTCGGCGACGATCGGGGCCGCGATCGCGCTGGCCTTCTCCGCGCCGACGGCGAGGATGCGATCCAGCTCCGCCTCGTCGGGCCGCAGATCCCGATAGCGATCGCGGACCGGGGCCAGGTACTCGACTACCGCCTCGGCGACCGTGTCCTTGAAGGCCCCATAGCCAAGGGGGCCAAATTCAGCCTCGATCTCAGCCGTTCCGCTGCCCCGAACGGCGGCAAGGATTTCGATCAGGTTGCTGACCCCGGGCTTGTCGTCCCGGATCACGATCTCTCGACCCGAATCAGTCACCGCCGAAACAATTTTCTTGCGGATCGCGTCAGCCTCGTCGAGGACCAGCACGGTCCCCTGCTCGCTGCCGCCGGTGGTGGACATCTTCCGCTCGGGCTCCTGCAGGTCCATGATCCGCGCCCCCACCTCGGGGATGCGCAGGTCCGGGACGACCAGCGTCTCGCCGAAGCGGGCGTTGAAGCGGCGGGCGATCTCCCGCATCAGCTCGACGTGCTGGCGTTGGTCGTCGCCGACCGGCACCTCGGTCGCCCGGTAGGCGAGGACGTCGGCGGCCATCAGCACCGGGTAGTAGAAAAGCGCGGCGGAGGCCAGCTCTCTGTCCTTGCCGACCTTGTCCTTGAACTGCGTCATCCGGTTGAGGTCGCCGTGGGAGGTGACCGCGGAGAGCAGCCAGGTCAACTCGGTGTGCTCGCGAACGTCGGACTGGCGGAAGAGGATGCAGCGCTCGGGATCGAGCCCGGCGGCGAGCAGGATCGCGGCGGTGTCGTAGACGCGTTCGCGCAGCTCGGCCGGGTCGTAGGGGACCGAGATCGCGTGCAGGTCGACGATGCAGAAGATCGCCGGCTCGCCCCGGTCCTGGCCCTCGAGGTACTGGCGGATCGCGCCGATGTAGTTGCCCAGGTGCTTGCGGCCGGTCGGCTGGATGCCGGAGAAGATGATGGGTTTCGACATTGACGGCGGAGCCTAGTGCGAGGGCCGGGGGCGGTGACCCGTCGCCGGACCCCCCGAGCCGGGAATGGTGTCCCACTTGGGGGGCGGGACGCCCGAGGTGGGGCACCCCTCGCCCGGACAAACGGCGGCCTAATTAGGCCGCCGTTTTGAGTATCCGCCCGTTCGAGGGGTGCCCCACCTCGGCTTCAAGCCGCAGCGGCCAGCGACGGGCAGCTCAAGCGGTTTCGGGCGCCGTTCCGGCCTTTTCTCGTTGCTGGGGGGAGTCGCAGTCGGAGCTGTGGCCGCACTCTCCCGCGGCGGCAGAGCCGCGGCTTGGATAAGAGCTGACTTGCCTTTTGGGGTTTTCGATGCCCAGGCCGGCGGCGATGCCGCCGGCGATCATCAGGAGGGCGGCGATGAGGATGCCGAGGTGGAAGGCCGAGGTCGAGGCGTCGGCGGCATTCGCGGTCAGCGGGCCGCCGGTGACGTCGGCGCCGGCGATCGCGGCGAAGCGGGCCGAGATGACGGCGCCGAGGACGGCGATCGCCAGCAGGCCGGCGACCCGGGAGACGCCGTTGTTGATCCCCGAGGCGATGCCGACGTGGCGTTCCTCCACCGAGTCGAGGACGGTCGCCGTCAGCGGCGCCACCGTCGCCGCCAGCCCGAGGCCGAAGACGAGAATCGCCGGCAGCACGTCGACCAGGTAATCGGCGCCGGCGTCCACCCGCAGCATCAGCAGCAGGCCGATGCCGCCGACGATCGGGCCCGCGCTCATCGGCAGCCGCGGCCCGGTGCCGGAGGCGACGCGGCCGAAGCGGGGTGAGAGCACGAAGAGCAGGACCGAGATCGGGGTCGTCGCCAGCCCCGCCTCGAGCGGCGAGTAGCCGGCCACCTGCTGGAGGAAGAGGCCGACGAAGAAGAGCCCGCCGATCAACCCGGCGTAGGCGGAGAGGGTGGTCAGGTTGGCGACGGCGAAGTTGCGGATGCGGAAGAGCCCGAGGTCCATCATCGGGTGGCGGGCGCGCGCCTCGCGGAGGACGAAGAGGCCGAAGCAGAGGACGCCGGCCGCGAGCGGAATCCAGACGAGCGGGTCGCTCCAGCCGTGGTCCGGCTGTTCGATCAGGGCGAAGACCGGGCCGCCGAGCCCCGCCGCCGAGAGCGCGATCCCGCTCCAGTCGATGCCGCGGAAGGCGTCGGGGTCGCGGCTCTCCTCGACCGCGCGCAGGGTCAGCATCGCCGTCGCCGCGATCAGCGGCAGGTTGACCCAGAAGATCGCCCGCCATGAGGTGAGGCCGATCAGGGCGCCGCCGCCGGCTGGCCCGAGCACGGTCGCGATCCCGGTCCAGGCGGTCCAGGTGCCGACCGCCCTGCCGCGCGCCTCGCCGGCGAAGGTGGCGGCGACGATCGCCAGCGACCCCGGCACCAGCAGGGCGCCGGCGATCCCCTGCAGCGCCCGCGCCCCGACCAGGAACTCGACCGTGGGGGCGACCGCGCAGAGCGCCGAGGTGGCGCCGAACGCGACCAGCCCGATCACGTACACGCGCCTGCGCCCGAACTGGTCCCCGAGCGAGCCGCCGACGAGGAGCAGCGAGACCATCGTCAGCATGTAGGCCTCGACCACCCACTGCTGTCCGGCGAGGCCGGCGTCGAGGTCCTTGCTGATCGCCGGCAGGGCGACGTTGACCACCGTGCTGTCGAGGAAGACGACCGTCGAGCCGAGGATCGTCGCGACCAGCGTCAGTCGCTGCGAGCGGGACACGCGACGAGTCTGGCAGGTGGCTCAGCCCGGCTCGGGGACCTCTGGTGGGTCCTCGTCCGTATAGAGGGCGTGCGCAAGGGATTGCCCGTGATCGCGATGCTGGTGCTGGCGCTGGCGCTGCCCTCCGCCGCCAGGGCGGACGGCTTCGGCCTCCTCGGCGCAGCGCCGCGGCTCGACGACCCTCCCTACCGCTACGTCGTCCTCTCGCCACACACGCGCCACCCGCTGACCGTGGTCGAGCGGATCGACCTGCGGGACTCGACGATCGACCGCTGGTGGTACCTGCGCGGGACCTATTACCTGCCGGCGGTCGCCTACGACGGCAGCGCCGGCGGGATCGGGGATGGCAAGCTGGTGCTCTCGACCCTGCCGCAGGGCTACCCGCCGAAGCGGACCGGGTTCGCCGTCCTCGATACGCGCCTCTTCCTCCGCCACCCTCAGCGCGGCAAAGACGCCCCGCGCCACGCGGTCACCCGCTTCAGCCTCCGCGGCGGCTGGGGCTTCGACGCGATCTCCCCCGACGCCTCGACGATCTTCCTGATCCACAACTTCTTCGACCGTCGGCGGCGAGGGCGTTACGAGGTGAGGGCATTTGACGTCGTCAGCGGTCAACTGCAGCCGCGGCCGATCGTCGATCCCGAGGAGCCCGACGAGCGGATGCAGGGGTCGCCGGTCAGCCGCGTCGCCAGCCCCGACGGCCGCTGGGCCTACACCCTCTACGCCGGCGGCGAGGAGACCTTCCTCCACGCCCTCGACACCGTCCGCGGCCGCGCCGTCTGCGTCGACCTCCCCCACCTCGAGTTCCTGCGCGAACCGTTCCAGCTGCGGCTGCGGCTCAGCGAGGAGGGGGACGAGATCTTCGTCTTCAGCCGCGACACCAAAGACGCTCCCGACGGAACGCTGCTGGCGATCGACACCGGGTCCTTCGACGTCCGCGAGCGCGTCTGGATGCAGCTCGGCCTCGCCGCTGACTTCTTCCGGGTCTTCTGATGGTCGCGCTACTGGCACTCCTCGCCCTCCTCGCCCCCGCTCCCCACGGCTCTCCAGAAGGTCGTTTCCACCATTTGAGCCTCCATAGGAACCAAAAGGGTGGAAACGATCGGGCGAAGGACCTGCTTTTGCGCGAATCCACGATCGGACACTCGCTGCAGGGGCGGGCGATCAAGTTGCGCGAGTACGGCGAGGCGGCCTGGAGCGGCGGGCTGCTCGTCTTCGGCTGCATCCACGGCGACGAGTGCGCGGCTGCGGGGCTCCGGCCGCTGACCAACGGCTGCCCGGACCCGAGCGCCGACATCTTCGTCGTCCCCAACCTCAACCCCGACGGGGCGGCAGCGCGCTCGCGGCTGAACTCTCGCGGCGTCGACCTCAACCGCAACTTCGGTTCCGAGTGGCGGCGGGCCGGCCGTCGCTGGGACCCGGAATACGCTGGGCCGCGCCCGTTCTCGGAGCCGGAATCGCGGCTCGCCGCCCAGGTGATCCGCAGCGTGCGGCCGGCGGCGACGATCTGGTTCCACCAGTATCGGGGCGAGCGGCCCTTCGTCCGCGCCTGGGACCGCAGCGCCGCCGCCGGTCGCCGCTTCGCCTCGCTGGCGCGGATGCCGTTCCGGCCGATGCGCTGGCCGGCGGGGACGGGGCCGAACTGGCAGAACCACGCCTTCGCCAGCGCCTCCTTCGTCGTCGAGCTGCCGCGCGGGCAGGCGGCGCCGCGGATGCGCGAACGGCTGAGCAAGGCGCTGGTGCGGATGGGGCGCTGGGTGCGAGAAGATCGAGATGGTCGAAAGGGGTGACGATTGGCGGTTGAGAGCGAGGCGGACGAGCAGCAACTCGTGCGCGAGGCGCAGGACGGCTCCGGCGCCGCGATGGCGCGGCTCTACTCGCTGCACTGGCGCGGCGCCTACCGCGCTGCCTACCTCGTCGTCCACGACGCCGCGGCGGCCGAGGACATCGCCCAGGACGCCTTCCTCGCCGCCGTCGACGCGCTCGACCGCTTTGACCGCCGCCGCCCCTTCCGGCCCTGGCTGCACCGGATCGTCGTCAACCGCGCCCTCGACTGGGCGCGGCGAGAGGCGCTGCGACGGCGGGTCGCCGGGGCCGAGTCGGTCTTCGAGCCGCTGCCGCCGCCCGAGGAGATCGGCGGCGAGCTGATGGCGGCGCTGAAGGAGCTGCCGGCCGAGCAGCGCGCGGTCGTGGTGCTGCGGCACCTGCTCGAATACACGCCGGGTGAGATCGCGCGGATGCTGGAGTTGCCCCGGGGGACGGTCAACTCGCGGCTGCGCCGGGGACTCGATCGCCTGCGCGAAAGCGCCGAGGATGAGCGACTGGCGGAGGGACAACGATGAGCGACGGAAACCTCAGCCGTGCTTTGTGGGAGACCCCGATCCCCAAGCCCCCCGACGCCGAGGAGCGCGGCCGGCGAATCGTCGCCGCCGCTTTCGCGGAGCGGAAGAGCGGCCGCTCCGAACTTTGGGGGGCTATGACCCCCCCAACCTCGGAGGGGCGAAGCAGGCGACCGATAGCCCGCCTCGCGCTCGGCCTCGGCGTCGCCACCCTGCTGGCGGCTCTGCTGCTCTCGCCGGCCGGCGCCGCCGTCCGCGACTGGGTCGGCGACGTGGTCGAGAGCTCCGCCCCGAAGCCGGAACCCGAGCTGGCCCGGATTCCCGGCGGCGGCCGCCTCCTCGTCCAGAGCGCGGCGGGACCGTGGGTGGTGCATCCGGACGGCTCGCGGCGACTGCTCGGCGACTACGAAGAGGCGAGCTGGTCGCCGCGCGGGCTCTTCGTCGCCGCCGCCGAGGGGCGGACGCTGAGCGCGGTCGAGCCGGGCGGCACCCCCCACTGGTCGCTCACGGCGGCGGCGCGGGTCAGCGACCCGCGCTGGTCCCCCTCCGGGTACCGGATCGCCTACCGCTCCGGCCAGACCCTGCGCATCGTCGGCGGCGACGGCACCGGGGACCACCTGGTCAACGTCAACACGGCGCCTGTCGCTCCCGCCTGGTCGCCCTTTGGGACCTCCGAAGTGGCCTACGTCAACGCCGAGGGGCAGCTGCGGATCGCCGACAGCGAGAAGAGCGCGAGCCGATCGGGAGCGCCGCCGGACATGGCGGGAGCAGTGGCCGGGCGCGACGTCTCGCAGATCGAATGGGGCGCCGGCGGCCGATCGATCCTCGAGGTCTCGTCCAGGGGGCTGCACCTGCAGAAAATGCGCCTGTCCAAGCTCGAAGGGCGATCCGAACTCGGCCCCCGGACGGAGCTTGCGATCCCGGCGGGAGCGAGCGTGGTCGACGCCGCGCTCGCGCCCGAGCGAGAGGCGGTGGCCGCGGTGGTCACCCACTGGCGGGACCACGGGACCAACAGCGAGGTCCTCGTCTTCCCGCCCGGCGCCGCAAAGCCGCGGAGCCTCCTCACCGTCCCCGGCAGCCTCGGCGAAGTCGCCTGGTCCCCGGACGGCCGCCGCCTGCTCGTCGCCTGGCCCGGCGCCGACCAGTGGCTCTTCCTCCCGGTCGGCCGCGGCAAGCCACGGGCGGTCGCCGACATCTCGACCGCCTTCTCCCCCGGCGAGCGCGCCGCGAGCTTCCCCCGCCTCGAAGGCTGGTGCTGCCTCCGCTAGCGCTCTCGGAGCTGGGCGGCCGGGGTGAAGAAGTGGCGGTACGCCAGCAGGGTGGCGGTGAGGGCCGAGATCGAGACGCTGCCGAGTAGGGTGTAGAGGAGGATCAGCTGCAGGCGGACGGCGTCGGTGGGGCTGGCGCCGGCGAGCAGCATCCCGACCATCGTCCCCGGGAAGAAGATCAGGCCGGTGGTCTTGGTCGAGTCGACGAGGGTGATCATCCCCGAGCGCAGCGAGCGGCGGACGGTCGGCGCCGCGGCTTCGCGGGCGGTGGCGCCGAGCGCGAGCGTCGCCTCGATCCGCGCCCGCGCGTCGGCCATCTCGTCGCCGAGGCGGTTGAGGGCGACGGCGGAGGCGGTCATCGCGTTGCCGATCACCATGCCGCCGACCGGGACCAGGTAGCGCGGGGTTGGGTCGAAGATGCCCAGCGCGACGACGAGCCCGAGGGTGCCGGCGCCGGCCAGCGCCAGGGCGATCAGCAGCGGCCCGAAGGAGCCGGGCACCTTGGCGGCGCGGTGGCGGGCGGTGAGCGCCCCGAAGAGGACCATCACCGCCAGCAGCAGGAGGACGAGCCAGATCGTGTCGGCGTCGAAGATCAGCTTGATCGCGTAGCCGACCAGGGTCAGCTGGACGATCGAGCGGCCGGTGGCGACGAGGATGTCGCGCTCGAGGTCGGCGCGCTGCCAGAAGGAGATCGCCGCCGCCAGCCCAACCAGCACCAGCGAGGCGGCGACCTGCCAGAGGTCGATGTGGATCGAGGTGCTCACACCGGCATCTCCAGAACCTGGTCGCCGAGCCGGCGCGCCTGCTCGGGGTCGTGGCTGACGAGGACGATCGAGACCTCCTGCTCGCGCCGCAGCTCCGCCAGCGCCGCCTCGATCCGGTCGCGGGCGGCGTGGTCGAGGGCGGAGGTCGGCTCGTCGAGCAGCAGCACCTCGGGCCGCTGCGCCAGGGCCCGCGCCAGCATCGCCCGCTGCTGCTCGCCAACGGAGAGGCGGTCGACGTCGCGCTCGGCGAAGGTGGGGTCGAGGCCGGCGCGGGCGAGGGTCGCCTCGACGTCGAGCGCCTCCCCCGCCAGCTCGGCCGCGTAGCGCAGGTTCGACTCGACGCTGCCCTCGAGCAGGGCCGGCAGCTGAGGCACCAGCGAGACCTGCCGCCGCAGCGCCAGCGGCTCGCAGCTGTCCAGCCGGCGATCGCGGTAGGCGATCTCGCCGCGGTCGGGGTCGGCGAGCCGGTTCAGCAGTCGCAGCAGCGTCGACTTGCCGACGCCGGAGGGGCCGACGATCGCCGTCGAGCCATCGGGGATCGAGGCGCTGAAGGAATCGAGCACAGCGCGGCCGGCGCGGTCGACACCCACCTCTCGCAGCTCGAAGAGCACCGCGGCATGATCCCCCATCGCGCGGTTCCTTTCGGAGGCTGGACGTCCGCAAGGAACCGCAACGCAAGATGACTGGCGCTGTGTTCTTCTCTGTTGAACGGGCGCGTTTGCTTGAAACAATCCGGGTAAGGAGATCTGGGCATGGCTAGAGCGATTTGGAGCGCAACGATCAGCTTCGGGCTGCTGAACGTGCCGGTGCGCATGTTCAGCGCCGTGTCGCGGCGCAACATCGCCCTGCGCGAGATCCGCGAGTCCGACAGCGCCCGAATCAAACACCGCCGCGTCGCCGAAGGGACCGACGAGGAGGTTCCCTACGAGAGCATCGTCAAGGCGTATGAGCTTTCCCCCGGCCAGTACGTGCCGTTGGGCAAGGACGAGATGGACGCGCTGGCGCCGGAGAAGACGCGGGCGATCGACGTCCAGGACTTCGTCGACATCGAGGAAATCGACCCGATGTATTTCGACAGCCCCTATTACCTCGGCCCCGCCGACGGCGCCGAGAAGGCCTACTCGCTGCTCGCCGCGGCGATGGAAAGCAGCGGCAAGGCCGCGATCTCCCGCTTCGTCTTCCGCAACAAAGAGCACCTGGCGGCGATCCGGGCCAGCGACGGCGTGCTGACGCTGACGACGATGCGCTTCCACGACGAGGTCGTGCCGCCCTCCGAGATCGACGACGCGCTGCCGGACGAGAAGCCGAAAGTCGCCAAGCGCGAGCAGGAGATGGCCGAGCAGCTGATTGCCTCGCTCAGCACCGAATTCGAACCGAGCAGCTACCGCGACGAGTACCGCGAGCAGCTCCTTGCCCTGATCGAACGAAAGGCGGAAGGCAAGGAGATCGTCGCGCCCGCAGCCGAGGAGCCGACGGCGACCAAGGCTCCCGACCTGATGGCGGCGCTGGAGGAGAGCATCGCCGCGGTGAAAGAGAAAGGCGGCGGGAAAAAGGCCTCGAAGGCGAAGGGCAAAGCCGCCAAAGGGAAGGCGAAAGCCAAGACCTCTTCGCGCTCGAAAGCCAAAGCCTCGAAATAGGGCTCGTAGGCCGTGGGCGATACGCGGCAGGTCGAGGTCGAGGGCAAGGAGCTGCGGCTCACCAACCTCGACAAGGTGCTCTACCCGGCGAGCGGGTTCACCAAGGGCGAGATGGTCGACTACTACGCGAAAGTGGCGCCGGCGATCGTCCCCCACCTGAGCGGCCGCGCGGTGACCCTGCGCCGCTTCCCCGAAGGGGTCGACGACCTCGATGCCGCCTTCTTCGAGAAGCGCTGCCCGAAACACCGGCCGAGGTGGGTGAAGACGGCGAGGGTGCAGGCCGGGCCGCGGGCCGGCGTGATCGAGTTCTGCGTCTGCGACAGCCTGCCGACGCTGATCTGGATGGCGCAGCTGGCCGCCCTCGAGCTCCATCCTTCCCTCTCGCGCAGCCGGGCACCGAAACGGCCGACGGTGGTCGCCTTCGACCTCGACCCGGGACCGCCGGCCGACGTCGTCGACTGCTCGCGGGTGGCGCTGCGCCTGCGCGAGGTGCTCGCCCAGCTCGACCTCGAGTGCTTCGTCAAGACCTCGGGCTCTAAGGGCATGCAGCTCTACGTCCCCCTCAACACGAAAAGCACCTACGAGGAGACCCGCCCCTTCGCCCAGGCACTCGCCCAGCTGATCGCCAAGCAGGACCCCGACAACATCCTCGCGAAAATGGGCAAAAAGACCGACCGCAGCGGCAAGGTCTTCATCGACTGGTACCAGAACAACGAACGCAAAACGACGATCTCCGTCTACTCCCTCCGCGCCCGCGAACGCCCCACCTGCTCGACCCCGGTGACCTGGAAAGAGGTCGAAATCGCAGCCGACTCAGGCGACGGCAGCAAACTCGTCTTCGAAGCCGCCGACGTTCTCAAGCGCGTCGAGAAGCAGGGCGACCTCTTCGCCCCAGTCCTCGACCTGAAGCAGAACCTGCCAGAGCTGTCTAACCCAACCGCTGCCGAACGACCGGCTGCCTCGTAGCTTTGACCTCGTCCAAGCGGCGGACGGGGGTCGTGTAGGGGGCGTTCCTGGCGAGGTCGGGGTCGTCCTCGGCCTCGGCGAGGATCTGCTCGATCGCCTCGGCGAAGGCGTCGAGGGACTCCTTGGTCTCGGTCTCGGTCGGCTCGACCATCAGCGCCTCCTCGACGAGGAGCGGGAAGTAGACGGTCGGCGGGTGGAAGCCGAAGTCGAGCAGGCGCTTGGCGAGGTCGAGGGTGGCGAGGCCGAGGTCGCGCTTCATCGGCTTGCCGGAGAGGACGAACTCGTGCATGCAGTGGCGGTCGAAGGCGATCGGCAGGCGCTCGCCGGCACGCCCCTTGGCCAGGCGCGCCTTCAGGTAGTTGGCGTTGAGGACGGCGGTCTCCGAGGCCTCGCTGAGGCCGTCGCCGCCGAGGCTGAGGATGTAGGCGTAGGAGCGGACGAAGACGCCGAAGTTGCCCTGGAAGCCGCGCAGGCGACCGATCGACTTCGGCCGCTCGAAGTCGAGGTCGAAGCCGGGACGATGGCCATTCGAGTCTTCGCGGCGAACCACCTGCGGCCGCGGCAGGAAGGGCTCGATCCGGTCGGAGACGGCGATCGGGCCGGCGCCGGGACCGCCGCCGCCGTGGGGCTGGCTGAAGGACTTGTGGAGGTTGACGTGGACGATGTCGAAGCCCATGTCGCCCGGGCGCGAGTGGCCCATCACCGCGTTGAGGTTGGCGCCGTCGTAGTAGAGGGTGCCGCCGGCCGCGTGGATCAGCGAGGCGATCTCGGCGATGTTCTCGTCGAAGACGCCGAGCGTGTTGGGGTTGGTCAGCATCAGGCAGGCGACCTCGCCTTCGTTCGCGGCCAGCTTCGCCCGCAGATCGTCCATCTCGACCCCGCCGACCCCGTCGGTCGCCACTTTGACCACCTCGTAGCCGGCCATCGTCACCGAAGCCGGGTTCGTCCCGTGCGAGGTGTCGGGGGCCAGCACCTTGGTCCTCTCTTCGCCGCGATCGGCGTGGTAGGCGCGGGTCAGCAGCAGGCCGGCAAGCTCGCCGTGGGAGCCGGCGCTCGGCTGCAGGCTGACGTGCGGCAGGCCGCAGATCTCGCTCAGCGACTCCTGCAGCAGCCACATCAGCTCCAGCGCCCCCTGGGCGCGGCGCGGGTCCTGCGCCGGATGCAGGCGGGCGTGCCCGGGCAGCGCCGCGACCCGCTCGTTGAGGCGCGGGTTGTGCTTCATCGTGCAGGAGCCGAGCGGGTAGAAGCCGCTGTCGAGGTCGAAGTTGCGCCGCGAGAGCCGGTTGTAGTGGCGGACGATCTCCGGCTCGGCGATCTCGGGGAGGCGCGGCGGCTCGGCGCGCAGGAGGTTCTCCGGGATCAGCTCCGCGAGCGGCTTCTCCGGCACTTCGGCCGCCGGCAGCGTCGCAGCACGGCGACCCTCCTTCGACTTCTCGAAGATCGTCCGCGCCCTTTCGGCCTGCATCGGGGTCTCGGCCAGCGCCATCAGCCGGCCTCCTCGGCGAGGGGCGCTTTTGCGTCCTCCTGGGACGGAAAGGCGCCCCGCTCGGCGGCGATCGCCGCGCCCAACGCCTCGGCGAGCTCGTCGATCTGCGCCTTCGTGCGGCGCTCGGTGATCGCGACGAGGAGGGCGTCCTCGAACTCGGGGTACTCGCGGCCGAGCGGGTAGCCGGCGGCGATCCCGCGCTCGGCGACGCGGTCGAGGACCGCCGCGACCGGCGCCTCCAGCCGCACCGCGAACTCGCGGGCGACCGGCGCCTCGTGCAACAGCTCGACCCCGTCCACCGCGGCCAGCCGCTCGCGTGCGTAGGCGGTCCGCTGCACCAGCAGCTCGCCGAGCTCGCGGAAGCCGTGGCGGCCGAGCCAGGCGAGGTGGACCATCGCCCCCAGCGCGTTCAGCGCCTGGGCGGTGCAGATGTTGTTGGTGGCCTTCTCGCGGCGGATGTGCTGCTCGCGGGTCTGCAGGGCGAGGACGAAGCCGCGGCGGCCGTCGACGTCCTCCGTTTCGCCGGCGATCCGCCCCGGCATCCGGCGGATCTGCGCCTCGGTCGCGCAGAAGAAGCCAAAGGATGGGCCGCCGAAGTCGAGGCGGTTGCCGAGCGGCTGCCCCTCGCCGAGGGCGATGTCGGCGCCGCACTCCCCCGGCGGCTTCAAGACGCCCAGCGTGATCGGGTCGCAGGCGACGACCAAGAGCGCGCCGTGCTCCTTCGCCGCCGCCCCCAGCGCCTCGACGTCCTCGACCGCGCCGAGGAAGTTCGGGCTCTGCAGGAGGACCGCGGCCGTCTCGCCGTCGACCGCCTCGGCCAGCGCCGCCGCGTCGGTCAGCCCGCCCTCGAGCCCGACCTCGACCACCTCGGCGCCGTAGCCGACCGAGTAGGTCCGCAGCGTCTCGCGGCTGTGCGGGTGGACGCCGCGGGAGACGACGAACCGGCGCCGTTTGGTCGCGCCCATCGCCAGGTAGCCGGCCGAGGCGACCGAGGAGGGACCCTCGTAGAGCCCGGCGTTGGAGACCGGCAGTCCGGTCAGCTCCGACATCGCCGTCTGGAACTCGAACATCACCTGCAGCCCGCCCTGCGAGATCTCCGGTTGGTATGGCGTGTACGGGGTGAGGAACTCGCTGCGCGAGGTGATCGCGTCGACGATCGCCGGCACGTAGTGGTCGTACATCCCCGCCCCGACGAAGCAGACCTGCGCTTCGGCGTCGGCGTTGCGCTCGGCCAGCGCCGCCAGCCGCTCGTAGACCTCGGCCTCGCCCATACCGTCGGGCAGCGCCAGCGGCCGGCCCAGGCGCAGCGGCTCGGGGATCTGCTCGAAGAGCTCGTCCGGAGAGTCGACGCCGATCGCGTCGAGCATCTCCCGGCGGTCATCCGGCGTGGCGGAGGTGTAGCGGCTCACGGGGCTTAAGGCTAGGGAAGGCGGAGGTTGGCCCCACCGCTAGCCGTCCAGCAACTTGCGGTATTCCTCGACGCCGAGCAGCTGCCCGCTCTCCGCCGGCGCCGTCAGCCGCACCTTGACCAGCCAGCCGCCGCCGTAGGGGTCCTGGTTGATCTGCTCGGGCGTGTCGGCGAGGGCGTCGTTGACCTCGACGATCTCACCCGACATCGGCGCGATCACGTCGGAGACGGCCTTGACCGACTCGACCTCGGCGTAGGAGGAGTCTTTCTGGATCGTCGCCCCGACCTCGGGGGGGTCGAAGAAGACGACCTCTCCGAGCGAGTCCTGCGCGTACCAGGTGATCCCGAAGGTCGCCTGGTCGCCCTCGATCCGGGCCCAGTCGTGTTCCTCGTGGTAGCGGAGGTCGTCGGGGTAGGTGGCGTCAGCCAAGGCTCAGCTCCTTTTCGCGTAGAGGGGCCTGGAAGCTATCCGGGCGGGGCGGCGCTTGCCGCGCACGTCGATCTCGATCTCGGTTCCGACCTCCGCAAGCTCCGACTTCACGTACGCCATGCCGGCGCCAACCTCGAGCGAGGGCGAGAAGGTGCCGCTGGTGACGGCGCCGACCTCCTCGCCGCCGCGCAGGACCGAGTTGCCTTCGCGCGGGATCCCCTGGCCCTCGATCTTGAAGGCGACAAGACGCTCGGCGGTGCCCTCGGAGCGAGCCCGGGCGATCGCCTCTGCACCGATGAAGCTCGTCTCCTCCTTGCAGCACCAGCCGAGCCCGGCTTCGATCGGGTTGCGCGAAGGCGTCAGCTCGTTGCCGTGCAGCGGGTAGCAGACCTCCAGCCGCAGGGTGTCGCGGGCGCCGAGCCCGCAGGGGACGACGCCGGCGTCGAGCAGCTCGGCCCAGATCGGCGCCGCGACCTCGGGGTCGATCAGCAGCTCGACCCCGTCCTCGCCGGTGTAGCCGGTGCCGCAGACGAGCGCCGGCCGGCGACCGATGCGGACGTGGGAGACGTGGAAGCGCGGCGGCAGCCCGATCCCCAGCGCCGAGCCGAGAACCTGGCGGGCGTGCGGCCCCTGGACGGCGAGCATCGCGTAGCGGTCGGCGACGTCGCGGACGATCACGTCGAACTCGCGGCTCCGGCCACCGAGCCAGGCGAGGTCGCCCTCGTGGTTGGCGGCGTTGGTGACGATCAGGTAGCGATCGCCGCCCAAGCGGTAAACGAAGAGATCGTCGAGGACCCCGCCGTCCTCCTGGCAGAGGCACGAATACTGCGCCCCGCCGACGGCGATCTTGGCAACGTCATTCGAAAGCACCCGCTGCAGAAACGCCAGCGCCCCCGGCCCCTCGACCTCGACCTCCCCCATGTGCGACACATCGAACATCCCCACATGCCGCCGCACCGCCGAATGCTCCTCCCGGATCCCCTCATACTGCACCGGCATCTCCCACCCCGCGAACGGAATGACCTTCGCCCCAAGGTCAACATGCTGCTCATAGAGAGGAGTCCGCATCCGTCCCAAGGCTATTGATGACCGCCCCGCCGAGAGGGGCCGGGTGCCCCTCCGAACGTTTTGCGGAACTTTGCCCCCACCGCAGCACGGACCGACCGCCAACGCAGCTCAAAGGATCCGAGTGAGGAGGGGCACCCGGCCCCTCCCACCGCCCGCTATTCCTTCAGGAACCCCGGCACGTCGATGTCGTCCTCCGAGACCCGAAGTTTCCGAATCTCCGTGTCTTCGGCGGAAACCCGCGGACGACTCTCGTACCGCCGCCGAACCCGCTGCGGCGACCGAGCCAACAGCTCGAACCCCTCGAAACCGGTCGCGATCACCGTCACCCGAACCTCGTCTTTCATCGACTGGTCGACGACCGAGCCGAAGATGATGTTGGCGTTGTCGTCGGCCTCGGCCTGGACCAACTGTGCCGCCTCGTTGACCTCGAAGAGGCCGAGGTCCTCGGGGCCGGTGATGTTCAGCAGCATCCCGGTCGCGCCTTTGATCGACTCCTCGATCAGCGGCGAGGTGATCGCCGCCTTGGCGGCGTCTAGGGCGCGGGCCTCGCCCGAGGCCGAGCCGACGCCCATCAGGGCCGAGCCGGCGTCGCGCATGATCGTCCGCACGTCGGCGAAGTCGAGGTTGATCAGGCCGGGGATCGTGATCAGGTCGGTGATGCCCTGGACGCCCTGGCGGAGGATGTCGTCCGCCTGGCGGAAGGCCTCGAGCACGCTGGTGCGCCGCTCGACCGCCTGCAGCAGCTTCTCGTTCGGGACGATGATCAGGGTGTCGACTTTGTTGCGCAGCTTCTCGATCCCCTCGAGCGCCTGCTGCATCCGCCGTTTGCCCTCGAACTCGAACGGTTTCGTCACCGCTCCAACCGTGAGGGCGCCGATCTCCTCCTTGGCGATCTCGGCGATCACCGGGGCCGAGCCGGTGCCGGTGCCGCCGCCCTCGCCGGCGGTGACGAAGACCATGTCGGCGCCCTTCAGCGCCTCCTTGATCTCGTCGCGGCTCTCCGCCGCGGCGCCCGCGCCGACCTCGGGGTTGCCGCCGGCGCCGAGGCCGCGGGTCAGCTCCTGCCCGATCGAGAGCTTGATGTCGGCATCGCAGGCCTGGAGTGCCTGGGCGTCGGTGTTGACGGCGATGAACTCG
>Ga0207691_10000938_pt1 | contig 28954 bp, 24 predicted proteins | sample KBSM13metaG_FD_184327 | JGI IMG/M metagenome (GOLD analysis project Ga0207691, IMG submission 184327) | Miscanthus rhizosphere microbial communities from Kellogg Biological Station, Michigan, USA - KBS M1-3 metaG (SPAdes) (version 2) | ecosystem: Host-associated > Plants > Roots > Rhizosphere >...
GGGTCGGTCATCAGCGCCCGTGCGATCTGGACCCGCTTGCGCTCGCCCTCGCTGAGGGTTCCGAACGTGCGGTCGACGAGGTGGCCGGCACCGACCTCGACCAGCAGGGCGACAGCCCGGTCGTGGTCGAGCTCGTCGTAGTGCTCGCGCCAGCGCCCGATCACGGCGTACGACGCCGAGACCACGACGTCGCCCACCCGCTCGTCGCGCGGGATGCGTTCCGCGATCGCCACGCTGGTGAGACCGATCCGCGGGCGCAGCTCGAACACGTCGGTGGTGCCCAGTACCTCGCCGAGGATGCCTGCCACGCCACCGCTCGGGTGGATCTGCGCCGAGCAGACCTGGATCAGCGTGGTCTTGCCGGCGCCGTTCGGACCGAGGATCACCCAGCGGTCGGACTCGTCGACCGACCAGTTGACGGCGTCCAGCAGCGTCGCCTGGCCGCGCCGGACGGTCACGTCGGCGAGCTCCAGTACTGCGGCCATCGGGCACCTCGTTGGTCGAGACGGGAGGGGACATAGCGGGTCGACGCGGGGGGCGCGCCCAACCTACCCAACCCGGGGCCGCTGCCGTCGGGCGGCTACATTCCCCCCGTGTCCGCCCCTCTGCTCCCGGTTTCGGCGATCCTGTCGGCATGGCTGGGCAGCGTCCTCGCGGGTCGGGCGCAGGTCGACGGAATGCTGACGTCGCTCCGGGCCGCGGGCCCGGAGCAGGTGGTCGTCGGCCTGGAGCAGGATCCGGTGCCGCTCGTTCTCGCGGTCGGCACCCTGCGACGCAGCGGCGGCTCCGGGTGCTCGCTGGCGCTGCCCGTTCCCGGCGACCCTGCCGGCCTGGCCGGGCCACCGGAGTTCAACGCCCGGGCGCTCGAGGCGGGACAGGCCGTGGTGGTCACCGGGGCCGGCCTCGGTCTGGTGCCGGAGCCGACCCCGCACGGGATCGGTTGGCAAGCCAAGGACGCGCGGGAGCCACCGCCGCCCGACCTCTACCAGGCCGGCTCGGACCTGCGCCGCCAGCTGGCGGAGACCACGCAACGACTCGTCGAGCTCGACGTGGCTCGCTGGCGGCCGGAGATCGCGGACCTGCTCACCGACCTGTGCCACGAGGGCTCGGCGCCGCTCCCGCCCCACCTGGACCAGCGCCGGTTGGAGACCGTCGACCGGGCGATGCTGTGCCGCGAGGTGGTCGGGCTCGCCGTCCAGCACGAGGGCGGCGCGGTGACGGCGGCGGAGATCGAGGCCCGCCGGCAGGCCCTGGTGCCGCTCGACCGGGCGGCGCGGCACGCCCTGGTCGCCGCGTGCTCGGTGTGAGACATGGCCAGCGCGCCGGCCGTACGGGATAGCCTCGACGCGCGATGAACGCCGACCTCGAGATCCCTCGGACGCTGCTGATCACGCTGACCGGCAGGGACCGGCCCGGGGTCACGTCGCGGGTCTTCGGCACCCTGGCGTCGTACGGCGTGGAGGTCGTCGACATCGAGCAGATCGTGCTCCGGCGCCGGCTGATCCTCGGTGTGCTGGTGACCGCACCGCGCGAGTGGAAGCGGCTGCGCGACGCGCTCGAGCAGGTCGCCGCCGACCTGGACATGCAGGTGGAGGTCGACAAGGGGACCGGCGACAACCGCAGCCGACCCGAGGGGCGCACCAGGGTGACCGTGCTCGGCAGCCCGCTGAGGTCCAAGGCGTTCGCCGCCGTGGCCGGCCGGATTGCCGACTCCGGCGCCAACATCGACCGGATCGAGCGCATCGCCCGCTACCCGGTGACCGCGATCGACATGCACATCTCCGGCGCCGACCCCGACCGGCTGCGCGCCGTACTCGCCCGGGAGGCGGCACTGCAGGAGGTCGACATCGCGGTCCAGAAGGCGAACCTGCTGATGCGCGGCGCCCGGATGGTCGTGATGGACGTGGACTCGACGCTGATCCAGGGCGAGGTGATCGAGATGCTCGCGGCGTACGCCGGCTGTGAGGCCGAGGTCGCGCGGGTCACCGAGGCGGCGATGCGCGGCGACCTGGACTTCGAGCAGAGCCTGCGGCAGCGGGTCGCGCTGCTCGCGGGGCTCGACGCCGGTGCCCTGGAGAAGGTGTACGACGAGGTGGTGCTCGCACCCGGCGCCCGCACCCTGGTCCGCACGCTCAAGCGCCTCGGCTACCGGTTCGCGATGGTCTCCGGCGGCTTCACCCAGATCACGGACCGGATCGCCGCCGACCTCGGCATCGACTACTCGGCCGCCAACGACCTCGAGGTGGTCGACGGCACGATCACCGGTCGCCTGGTCGGTGACGTGGTCGACCGGGCCGGCAAGGCCCAGGCGCTGCGCCGGTTCGCCGCCGAGGCCGGGATCGCCGAGGAGGCCACGATCGCGATCGGCGACGGCGCCAACGACCTCGACATGCTCTCCGCCGCGGGCCTCGGGATCGCGTTCAACGCCAAGCAGGTGGTGAAGGACGCCGCCCACACCTCGGTCAGCGTCCCCTACCTCGACGCGATCATGTACCTGCTCGGCATCTCCCGCGAGGAGGTCGAGCTCGCCGACGCCGAGCACGGCATCGTGACCCCGTCTCCCCCCGTCTGAGGTGTCCCGCGAGAGGTCAGTTCTGGTTGCCAGAAGGTCGTCGAGAGGTCAGTCGCAGGCACTCTCGGTGCGTTATCACCAACCACAAGTGACCTCTCGGCGTCAGCCCTTGCCGACATGGAAGTGGGTCACGCTGGCGGAACCCTCGGCGAGGTCGGACCAGTCGATGGGGACCTCGAGCACGGCGAGGGCCGCAGCGGGGAAACCCTCGGACATGGCGCGAAAGGCGTCGGGGTCGGGGCTGCCGTCGGACAGCATGTGCGCGAGGTACGCCGCCGTCGGGTTGTGGCCGACGAACACCAGCACCGTCGCTTCCGGGTCGGCGGTGCGGAGCACATCGAGGGCCGCGTCCGGTCCGGCCGAGAACAGCCCGTCCTCGTAGGACACCACCGCGGAGCTCCTGGCACCCTTGGCCAGCGACTCCCACGTCGCCTTTGCGCGCACCGCGGACGACACCATCGCGTGGGTGGGGAGGATCCCCTGCTCGGCCAGCCAGGCGCCTGCCTCAGCGGCGTCACGGTGGCCGCGCTCGGTCAACCGGCGCTGGTGATCCTCGTCCCCGAACGGCTCCGCCTTGGCGTGACGCATGACGACAAGTATCCGGTTTCGGGTGCCCACGGGCGCCACTCTGGCATCCCGATAGTGTGCCTGTCATGCCGCCTCCGGAGATGTCCCGCCACGGTTCCGGCGACACTCCCGGGCCGCTCTTCGTGATCGGCGGAGCCGAGGACAAGCTGCGGCGTCGCACGGTCCTGACCCGGTTCGTCGAGAGCGCCGGTGGCGCCGACGCCCGCATCGCAGTGATCCCGACGGCGAGCTCGCTCGGTCCCGAGGTGGTCGAGGTGTACGACGCCGTCTTCCGCAAGCTCGGCGCCCACGAGGTGTTCGGCGCCCGGCCCGAAGACCGGGAGCAGGCCAACGACCCGGCACTGGCCGAGCGGCTCGGCGACGCGACCGGCATCTTCATGACCGGCGGCAACCAGCTCAAGCTCTCGGCCGTGATCGCCGGCACCGCGTTCGGAGACGCCATCCTGGCCGCCCACCGCCGAGGCGCCACGGTCGGCGGCACGTCGGCGGGGGCGTCGATCCAGTCCTCGCACATGGTCGCGTTCGGCTCCGGGGGCACGACGCCGAAGCAGCGGATGACCCAGGTCGCCGCCGGGCTCGGCCTGCTCCCCGGCTGCGTGATCGACCAGCACTTCGAGCAGCGCAACCGCTACGGTCGGTTGCTGATGATCGTGTCCCAGAGTCCGCAGCTCCTCGGCATCGGCGTCGACGAGGACACCGGAGCCGTGATCCGCCATGACCCAGACCGCCCGGTGCTGGAGGTGGTCGGCCGCGGTGCGGTCACGATCCTCGACGGCGGCCACATGGTGTCCAACGCCCACGAGGCCAAGCGCAACCTGCCGATCCTGGCCTCCGGGGTCGAGCTCCACGTGCTGCCCGCGGGCGCGCGCTTCGACATGACCACGCGCACACTCATCCCCGACGAGGCCCGGGTGATCGAGGAGGAGGTCGACGAGCTGGGTCCGGTCGCCGACCTGGCCGCGGCCGGGCGTGACCTGGGCAAGCTGGCTCGTGACATCGCGGCCGGAGACGTGAGTCCGACCGTCCTGCGGCGACGACGGGCCCGCCGTACCCAGGAAGCACCGTGACCACCCAAGTGCCGGCCCTGCCCGTTCGCCGCCTCCAGTCACGCCGTACCCGAGGAGCCGCCCATGAGTGAGTCACCCGCCCCCGACCTGCAGATCGTCGAGACCCGGGTCTATCGCGGCGCCAACGTCTGGAGCTACGACCGCTCGATCCACCTCGTCGTCGACCTCGGAAGCCTCGAGGAGTTCCCGACCAACACCCTGCCCGGGTTCACCGACGAGCTGCTCCGGCTGCTGCCCGGACTGCGGGAGCACTCGTGCTCCCGTGGCCGCCGGGGCGGCTTCGTCGAGCGCCTGAACGAGGGCACCTGGCTCGGGCACGTCACCGAGCACGTCGCGCTCGCGCTCCAGCAGACCGTGGGTCACGACATCCGGCGCGGCAAGACCCGCCAGGTCAAGGGCGAGCGCGGTCGATACAACATCATCTTCGGGTACGTCGACGAACAGGTCGGCCTGGCGGCGAGCAAGCTGGCCGTCCGCCTGGTGAACGACCTGGTCCGGCATGACGCCGACTTCGACTTCGAGCAGGAGCTGGAGTCGTTCATCCTGCGCGCGGAGCGCACCGCGTTCGGCCCGTCGACACAGGCGATCATCGACGAGGCGGAGTCGCGCGACATCCCGTGGATCCGGCTCAACCAGTACTCTCTCGTGCAGCTCGGGCAGGGCGTCCACGCGAAGCGGATCCGGGCCACCATGACCTCCGAGACGAGCGCGATCGCCGTCGACGTGGCCAGCGACAAGGACCTCACCACCCGCCTCCTGGGCGCCGCCGGGCTGCCGGTCCCGAAGCAGGAGTCGATCCGCACCGCTGACCAGGCAGTGCGGGCGGCCAACCGGATCGGCTACCCGGTGGTCGTGAAGCCGCTCGACGGCAACCACGGCCGCGGCGTGTGCCTGGACCTGCAGTCCGAGGCCGAGGTGCGCGAGGCGTTCGTGACCGCCGAGGGGCAGTCCCGCCGCGGCTGGGTGATCGTGGAGTCGTTCGTGACCGGCAAGGACTACCGGTGCCTGATCATCGACGGCCGTCTGGCCGCGGTCGCCGAACGGGTGCCCGCGAGCGTGACCGGCGACGGCAGCAGCACCGTCGAGCAGCTCGTCGACACCGCCAACGCAGACCCGCGTCGCGGCGTCGGCCACGAGAAGGTGCTGACCCGGATCAAGGTCGACGCCGCCGCCGTGGACCTCCTCGAGGAGCAGGGCTACGCGTTGAGCGACGTGCCGCCGGAGGGCGAGACGGTGAGGTTGGCGCTCACCGGCAACATGTCGACCGGCGGCATCTCGATCGACCGCACCTTCGAGGCGCACCCGGAGAACGTCGAGATCGCCGAGGAGGCCGCCCGCATGGTCGGCCTCGACATCGCCGGCATCGACTTCATCTGCCCTGACATCACGCAGCCGGTGCGCGAGGCCGGCGGCGCGATCTGCGAGGTCAACGCCGCCCCCGGCTTCCGGATGCACACACACCCCACGATCGGCGAGCCCCAGTTCATCGCCAAGCCCGTGGTCGACATGCTGTTCCCGCCGGGCGCGCCCAGCCGGATCCCGATCGTGGCGGTCACCGGCACCAACGGCAAGACCACCACCAGCCGCATGATCAGCCACATCTTCAAGGGCATGGGTCGCAAGGTGGGCATGACCTCCACCGACGGTGTCGTGATCGACGAGCGGCTGCTGATCAAGGCCGACGCGTCCGGCCCGCGCAGCGCCCGGATGGTGCTGCAGAACCCGCGCGTCGACTTCGCGGTCTTCGAGGTCGCCCGCGGCGGCATCCTGCGCGAGGGCCTTGGCTACGAGCGCAACGACGTCGCGGTCGTGCTCAACGTGCAGCCTGACCACCTCGGCCTGCGTGGCATCGACACCGTCGAGCAGCTGGCCGACGTCAAGGCTGTGCTGGTCGAGGCGGTCCCCCGCGACGGCCACGCGGTGCTCAACGCCGACGACCCGCTGGTGCGGGAGATGCGGCGCCGTTGCTCCGGCCAGGTGGTCTGGTTCTCGATGGCGCAGCGGGACACAGCGGTTGGCTCCGAGACGCGCGACATGATCGACGCCCACTGCCGCCGCGGCGGCAAGGCGCTGGTCCTCGAGCCGACCGAGCGCGGCGAGATGATCGTGGTCCGCCACGGCCGCCGTGACATGCAGCTCGCCTGGACCCACCTGCTGCCCGCGACGTTCGGCGGCAGGGCCCGGATGAACGTGCAGAACGCCCTCGGCGCCGCCGCCGCTGCGTTCGCCGCCGGTGCCCCTCTGCACGACATCCGGCAGGGACTCCGCACCTTCTCGACCAGCTACTACCTCTCCCCCGGCCGCCTCAACGAGATCGAGGTCAACGGGGTCAACGTGATCGTCGACTACTGCCACAACGCTCCCGGCATGCGCATGCTCGGCGACTTCGTGGACCGTGTCGGCGACGGGCTCACCTCGACCCACGAGCTGGGCAAGCTCTCGCGAATCGGCGTGATCGCCACGGCCGGCGACCGTCGCGACGAGGACATGCGCGAGCTCGGCGACATCGCTGCCCAGCACTTCGACGTCGTCGTCGTGCGCGAGGACGTCGCGCTGCGCAAGCGCGAGCGGGGCGAGACCGCGTCGCTGGTCAACGAGGGCGTACGCCGGGCTATGGAGGCCGGCGCACGCTGCAAGCAGGTCGAGGTGGTGCTCGACGAGATCGAGGCCGTCCGGCACGCGATGGCCCGCGCGAACCCCGGCGACCTGCTCGTGGTGTGCGTCGACCAGCACCCCGCCGTGATGAGCGAGCTGGAGAACTGGTCGAACCAGGCCCAGGCCGGTGCCACGTCCCTTCCCGACGCCCCGGTCGCCGACCCGGACTACGCGCCGGTGTCCTCACAAGAGCCGGTCGTGGAGGCCGTCCCCGGGTGACCGACCTCGGCGCACTGCTCGCGGAGGCGACCCGGGCCGCGGGGGTCCCCGGAGCGGTGCTCGGCGTGTGGGTCGACGGCCGCGAGACCGTGCAGGCGTACGGAGTGCTCAGCACCCGCACCGGGGTCGCGGTGACGCCCGACAGCGTGTTCCAGATCGGCTCGATCACCAAGACCTGGACCGCGACGATGCTCGCCCAGCTCGTCGACGAGGGCCGGCTCTCGTACGACGCGACGGTGGCCGACGTGCTGCCCGGCGTACGGCTGGGCGTCGACGACCGGTCCGACCGGGTGACCGTGCGCCACCTGCTGACCCACACCAGCGGCATTGACGGCGACATCTTCGTGGACACCGGGCGTGGCGACGACTGCATCGAGCGGTATGTCACCCTGCTGGCCGACGCCGCGCAGATCACCGAGCCGGGAGAGGTGTACTGCTACTGCAACAGCGGCTTCGTGCTGCTCGGCCGGATCATCGAGGTGCTCGACGGGTGCCTCTGGGACGAGGCGCTCCGCGCCCGGCTGGTCGAGCCGCTCGGGCTGGAGGACGTGTGCCTGCTCCCGGAGGACGCGATCCTGCGGCGGGCCGCGGTGGGTCACCACGAGCACCCGCTCACCGACCGCCCGTTCGACCAGTGGATGCTGCCGCGCAGCCTCGGTCCGGCCGGGCTGATCACGACGACGGCACACGACCTGCTCGGCTACGCCCGGATGCACCTCGACGCGGGCCCGCCGTCGTTGATGGAGATGCGGGAGCCGCAGGGCGTCGTACCCAACCCGAAGGCGTTCGACCGCATCGGTCTCGGCTGGCGCCTCGGCGACTGGGACGGCGTCCGGGTGCTCGCCCACGACGGCGCCACGCTCGGGCAGACCGCGATGCTGCGCGTGGTGCCGGAGCGTGGCTTCTCCTGCTGCCTGCTCACGAACTCCGCGGAGGGCGAGTCGCTGGCGGAGCGGGTGCTGCCCGAGGTGTTCGCGTCGTACGCCGACCTGGCCGTGCCCGAGGGCCCGCGCCCCGATCTCGACGCGCGTCCCGGCGACCTCGACCGCCTCGCCGGTCGCTACCACCGTCGTGCGGTCGACTTCGAGGTGACGACCGGAGACGGCGGGCTCACGATCGAGGTGCTCCCGGCCGCCGACCTGCCGTGGGCGGGCGAGGCGGAGACGATGCGGATGCTGCCGGCCGATGCCGGCGGCCGCAGGTTCGTCGGCCGGGCCGCGGAGGGCCTGCCGTGGTGGCCCGTCGAGTTCGGCGAGCTGGACGACGGGCGGGCGTACCTGTGCTCGGGTGGGCGGATTGCGCTGCGTGGGTGAGCTGGGCCGAATACCACGGTCCCGTGGTATCCATCCCCTTCCCTATGGCTACAACGCTAGGGAAGTTGCCGGTTACCACGGGCCCGTGGTAATCAGCCCGCCCTCTCCCGAACCCCCTGGCTCGGATGCAGCTGCCCGCACTCGGTGTGCGGGGGGTCGTCGCCGGCGAGCCGGTCGGTGCACGCGCCGGCCACCTCCGGCGGCAGCTCGCGCAGCCCGAGCCACGACACGATCCCGCCGAGCGCCAGCAGGACCGCGCAGACGACCATGCCCTCGCGGTAGCCGGCGGTGAGCGCCTCCGGCTCGCGGTAGTCGGTGCCACTCAGCCCCACCGCGGCAGGCAGCGCGGCGACCAGGAGGAGCGAGCCGGCCCGCGCGACGGCGTTGTTGATCCCGCTGGCGGCGCCCGCGTACTCGTCCGGCGCCGCGGCCAGCACGGCCGCGGTCAGCGGTGACACCAGGCCGGAGAGGCCGAGGGCGAACAGCGTCATGCCCGGCAGCACGCCCGTCCAGTACGACGTGCCTTCGCCGACGCCCACCAGCAGCAGCACCCCGGCGGCGCAGAACAGCGGACCGATCGTCATCGGCAGCCGGGGACCGGTGCGGGCCGCCAGCTCCGCGAACCGGGGCGACAGCAGCAGCATCGCCACCGTGACCGGCAGACCGGCCAGCCCCGCCTGGAACGGGCTGAACCCGCTGCTCACCTGGAGCTGGAGCACGAGCAGGAAGAACACCGAGCCGAGCGCGCCGTACACGAGGAACGTCATCAGGTTGGCCGCCGTGAAGATCCGCGAAGCGAACAGCTCGGTCGGCACCATCGCCCCCGGGTGCCGCTCGACCAGCACGAACCCCACCATCCCGGCGACCCCCACGGCTGCGGCCAGCCAGAAGACGGTCGGGTCGTTGGACCTGCCGACGGTGAGCGCGTAGGTGATCGCTCCGAGCCCCACGACACACAGGAGCGCGCCGCGCACGTCGAACGGTCGCGGGACGCCCCCGGCCCGGGTCTCCGGCACCCAGCGGCAGAGCACCAGCACCGCCAGGCACAGGGGCAGGTTGATCAGGAAGATCAACCGCCAGCTGCCGTGGTCGAGGAGGTACCCGCCTACGAAAGGCCCGAGCGCGGTGGTCACCCCGGCGACTCCGGCCCACCAGCCGATCGCACCGGCGCGGTCCTCGCGTCGGAAGCTGCTCTCGATGATCGCCAGGCTGCCCGGTGTCAGGAGTGCCGCCGCGACGCCCTGGAGCACGCGTGCCCCGATCAGCTGGAGCGGTGACTGCGCGACCGCGCAGAGCATGCTGCAGACCGCGAACCCCACGACGCCGACGACGTACACCCGGCGTCGCCCCAGCCGGTCACCGAGGGCCCCCCCGACCAGGATCAGCGACGCCAGTGCGAGCAGGTAGCCGTTGGTGACCCACTGCAGCTCGGCCAGCGAGGCGTCCAGGTCCTCGCCGATCGACTTCAGCGCGATGTTGACGATCGAGCCGTCGAGGATGGCCACCCCCGAGCCCAGTGTCACCGCGAGCAGCGTGAGCCGGCCACGGACCTCGGTCCGGCTCAGCGGAGCGGCGGTCTCAGGCACGCGCGTGACGTACCTTCTCGCGCAGGTCGTCCGGCCCGTCGGCCGTGCCCCCGCAACGCTTGATCCACTCGAGCACCTCCTGCCGCTCCGCATGGCACATCAGCCCCACCGCGTCACCGGGACGGGCCAGACCGCAGAGCACCTGGAGCGCCTCCAGCTCCGTGGGGTACGACGGGAGATGCTCGACGCCCACCCGAGCGGCGCCCTCGCGCATCAGCGCGTCGAGGTCGTCCGTGGAGCGACCGCGCAGGTAACGCTTCTTGTGCCCGACCACGACCACGTCGGCGCCCTTCGCGGCGATCTCCCCGAGGTTCGTCACCAGCTCGTCGGTGCGGTCCCCGACGGCGCCCAGCGCCAGCATCGTCCGCCCCTCGCGGGCGACGATGCCGCGCATCACCTCGAGCAGCGCCTCGAGGCCGGCCTCGTTGTGCGCGAGGTCGATCACCACGGAGTAGCCATCAAGCGTGAAGACGTTCATCCGCCCCGGGTTGTGCTCCGTGTCGGGCAGGAACGAGCCCAGCCCCTCGATCACCTGGCCGCGGTCGAGCCCGGCCGCGAGCGCCGCCGAGGCGGCCGCCAGCGCGTTCTCCACGTTGAACCGGGACAGCCCGGCCAGGGTGATCGGCACGTCGACGATCTCCAGCAACTGCTCGGGGTCGGCGCCCGGGCGGAGCACGGTGAGCCAGCCGTCCATGACGGTCGTCGCCCGGCCCCCACGGGCCAGCACTTCGCGCAGCGCCGGCGAGTCCGGGTCGCGCGAGAAGAGCCACGGCTGCGCGCGGGTGGTCGCCTGCATCGCGAGCACGCGGGGGTCGTCGGCGTTGAGCACAGCCCAGCCGGTCTTCTTGGTGATCCTCGTGACGACGCCCTTGACCTCGGCCAGCTGGTCGACGGTGTCGATGCCCTGCAGCCCGAGATGGTCCGCGGTGACGTTGGTGACGACCGAGACGTCGTTGTGGACCAGGCCGATGCCCTTGAGCAGGATGCCGCCGCGCGCGGTCTCGGTGACCGCGAACTCGACCTCCGGGTGGGCCAGCACCCGGCCGGCGCCGCTCGGACCCGAGTAGTCCCCGGCCTCGACCAGCACCCCGTCGAGGTAGATCCCGTCCGTGTTGGACCAGCCCACGTGGCGCCCGGACACCCGGGCGATGTGGGCGATCATGCGCGAGGTGGTGGTCTTGCCGTTGGTGCCGGTGACCGCGACGACGGGCACCGTGGGCCGCAGCGTCGTGGGTCCCGGGCCGCGCGTCGTACCGGCCACGGCCGCCGCGGCCGCCGGCAGCGCGTCGACGCCCTTGTCCAGCACCTCGGCGACCGCCTCACCCAGCGCCCGGGCCCGGTTGCGGTCGCGCCACGGGTAGGCGACGACCACGCGCTGGCTGTCGTTCGTCGGCCGCACCCGCACGGCCAGCCGCGTCGTCCCGGCACCGGCCGCGATCCGGCGGACCAGCCGCTCGACGAGGCGCATCACGGCACGCTGCCGGAAGCCGCTGTCGGCCCTCCCGGGACGCACCCCGGTCATGCCGAGCGCGACTCCGAACGCACGCAGGTCCTGCTCGGAGCCGGCAGCGAGGCCGGAGACGTCGAGCGTGAGCTTCACGGCTGCACGTGGGAAGTACAGGTTCGGACCTTCGAGGATCCGCAGCTCGACGAGGGAGGTCACCGGAGCACGCTAGCGCTCCGCGGTCCGGGCGGTCAGGCCCCCATTGCGTGGAAGCCGCCGTCGACGTGGACGATCTCCCCGGTGGTCGCCGGGAAGAAGTCCGAGAGCAGGGCGACGACCGCCTTCGCCGTCGGCGTCTGGTCCTGCTCGTCCCAGCCCAGGGGCGAGCGGTCGCTCCACATCGACTCGAGGTCCTCGAAGCCGGGGATCGCCTTTGCCGCCAGGGTCTTCAGCGGACCGGCGGACACCAGGTTGACCCGGATGCCCTTCGGGCCGAGGTCACGGGCGAGGTAGCGCGAGCAGGACTCGAGCCCGGCCTTCGCCACGCCCATCCAGTCGTAGGCCGGCCACGCGACCGTCGCGTCGAACGTCATGCCGACGATCGAGCCACCCTGGCCCATCAGCGGCGCGCACGCCTGGGACAGCGACATCAAGGAGTACGCCGAGACCTGCACCGCCTGTGCCACGTCGGGCCAGGGACCCCCCATGAACTTGCCGCCGAGCAGCGTCTCCGGGTTGCCATAGGCGATCGAGTGCACGACACCGTCGAGCCCGTCGACGTGCTCGCGCAGCAGATCGGGCAGCCGCTCGAGGTGCTCCTCGTCGGTGACGTCGAGCTCGACGACCGGCGCCGGCTCGGGCAGCCGACCGACGATCCGCTTGGTGATCCCGAGCGCCCTCCCGAAGTTGGACACCACGACCTGCGCGCCCTGCTCCTGGGCAACGCGGGCGACCGCGAAGCCGATCGAGTTGTCCATCGTGACCCCGGCGACCAGGATCCGCTTGCCCTCGAGAATGCCCATGCTGCTCCTTCGGTGACCGAGGTGGTCGGTGGTAGGTCGGTCGTGGTCGAGCCGGTCAGTGGCCCATGCCGAGCCCGCCGTCGACCGGGATCACGGCGCCGGTGACGTACGCCGCGCCCTCGGAGGCCAGCCAGGTGACGGTGGCGGCGACCTCGGCCGGCGACGCGAACCGCTGCAAGGGGATCTGTTGCTGGTACGCCGCCTTCTGCTCCTCGGGGAGCTCGGCCGTCATGTCGGTCTCGACGTACCCCGGGGCGACCACGTTGGCCGTGATCGAACGGCTGCCAAGCTCACGCGCCATCGACCGCGCCATGCCGATCAGGCCGGCCTTGCTGGCGGCGTAGTTGACCTGGCCGGGCGAGCCGAGCAGTGCGACCACCGAGGAGACGAAGATGATCCGGCCCTTGCGCTGCCGAAGCATGCCCTTGGTCGCGCGCTTGGCCAGCCGGAACGAGCCGGTGAGGTTGGTCTGGATCACGTCGTCCCAGTCCTGCTCGCCCATCCGGAGCAGGAGCGTGTCGCGGGTGATGCCGGCGTTGGCGACCAGAACCTCGACCGGACCCTGGTGCTCCTCGACGGCGGTGAACGCCGCGTCCACCGACCCCGGCTCGGTCAGCTCGCAGGCCACGCCGAACGCACCATCGGGCGCGTCGCCGCTGCGCGTGGTGACCGCCACGGCGTCGCCCTGAGCCAGAAAGGCCTCCGCGATCGCGCGTCCGATGCCGCGGTTGCCGCCGGTGACGAGTACGGATCTGCTCACCCGGCGACGCTATCGACTACCGCCGGGTAGACGAAAATGGCGCGGGCACCGGAGGATTAGTCGTCCTCGAGCCGGAAGCCCAGCTTCATCGTCACCTGGAAATGCTCGACGCCGCCGTCCTTGACCTGCCCGCGGACTCCGAGCACCTCGAACCAGTCGAGGTGGCGGACGGTCCGGGAGGCCCGTTCGACGCCGTTGCGGATCGCCTGGTCGATGCCGTCCGGCGAGGTGCCGACGATCTCCGTGAGGCGGTAGGTGCGGTCGGACATGGAGTGCTCCTCGAGGTCGGGAAGGGCCGCGCGGGCCGGTGGTCCGAAGGATGCCACGGCGCACGCGGCGTCGCGGGCACCCCGGCGTACGCTCGAGACATGCTCCGCCGACCGCGCACGGGCACCGACGTCGTTCGGATCACCGACGCGCCCATCAGCACCGCCGACGAGATCGGCGCACGGCAACGGCGCTACCTGCTCTCGATGGGGCTGCGCACGTTGTGCTTCCTCGGCGCGATCGTGGTCGGCTCGGGCTGGTTGCGCTGGGTGCTGGTGGCGGCGGCCCTGGTGCTGCCGTACGTCGCCGTGGTGATGGCCAACGCGGCGAGCCCGAAGGTGGCCGGCACCATGCCCGAAGGGCCTGACCTGCAGCACAAATCCCTCCCTCCGGGACAAAGTCCGCAGTGAATTACGGTACTCGTTTGGCGCAGTGGACATCCAAAATATGGTCGTGCAAGAATCAACGAAAGTCCTGTCCGGTCTCCCCCGTCTGGACTCGACTTTGAGTGCCGGGCGGCTTCCCCCCGTAGCCGTCCGGCACTGCCATGTCCGGACCAGGTGCGGTGGCTGATGGAGCCCGAGAAGCCGATCTGCTCGGCCAAGGGCTGCCAGACCGACGCGGTCTGGGACCTGGTGTGGAACAACCCGAAGCTGCACACGCCCGAGCGGCGCAAGGTGTGGCTGGCCTGTGAGGAGCACCGGAAGTCGCTCGCGGACTTCCTGGCCGCGAGGCAGTTCCTGCGCGACGTCCGGCCGCACACGGGCGGCTGACGCAGACCGCCGGTCAGCCGCCGATCGCGGACATCGGGCGGGTGGGCTGCAGGAAGCTGGTGTCGTTGATGCCGTGGCCGGGCAGCTTGGTCATCATCGCCAGCCGCCACCGGTCCGCGATCTCGTCGTCGTCGGCACCGCCGCGCAGCGCCGCCCGCAGGTCGGACTCCTCGCGGGCGAACAGGCAGTTGCGGACCTGGCCGTCGGCCGTGACCCGCACCCGGTCGCAGTCGCCGCAGAACGGCCGCGTGACCGAGGCGATGACGCCGACCGTGCCCGGACCGCCGTCGACCGTGAACAGCTCCGCTGGCGCGCTCCCCCGGGGCTCCTGCGCCGGTGTCAGCGTGTACGCCGCCTCGAGGGACGCGAGGATCTCCTCCGCGGTCACCATCGCGGCCCGGCTCCAGCCGTGCTGGGCGTCGAGCGGCATCTGCTCGATGATCCGCAGCTCGTAGCCGCGCTCGAGGCACCAGCCGAGCAGCTCGGGCGCCTGGTCGTCGTTGACCCCTCGCAGCAGCACCGCGTTGACCTTGACCGGGGTGAGCCCCGCGTCGGCAGCCGCCTCCAGGCCCTCGACCACGTCGGAGAACCGGTCGCGCAAGGTGATCGTGTGGAAGGTCTCGGGCCGGATCGTGTCCAGCGAGACGTTGACCCGGTCCAGGCCCGCCTCGGCGAGCGTGTGTGCGGTGCGCTTGAGGCCGAGGGCGTTGGTGGTCAGCGACAGCTCGGGACGGGGCCCGAGGGCGGCGCTACGGCGCACGATGTCGACCAGGCCGCGGCGCAGCAGCGGCTCACCGCCGGTGAAGCGCACCTCCTCGACGCCGAGGCGCTCGACGCCGATGGTGATCAGCCGCACCACCTCGTCGTCCGTGAGGACCTCCTCGGTCGGGAGCCAGTCCAGGCCCTCGGCCGGCATGCAGTAGTTGCAGCGCAGGTTGCACCGGTCGGTCAGTGAGACCCGGAGATCGGTCGCGGTGCGGCCCCAGGTGTCCAGCAGTCCGGTCGTTGGCATTTCCACATCGTAGTTGGCCGGTGGGCAGCGCCGCAGGGGTGTTCGGCACGCGCGGTTATCGTCGCGACGTGCGCTTCCTGCTGACCCGACGCTGGTTGGGGTTCCTGCTGGTCGTGGGCGCGCTCGCGTACCTCGCGCTGCGCCTCGGTGACTGGCAGTTCCACCGCCTCGAGGACCGGCGCGCGGCCAACGGCCGGATCGAGCACAACATCGCCGACTCCCCCGTGCCGGTCGCCGACGTGCTGGCCGTGGGCCGCGGTGCCACGAAGAGCGACGAGTGGCGCCAGGTCACCGCGACCGGCACGTACGACGACGAGCACACGGTGGTCGTGCGCTACCGCACCCGCGAGGGCGCGTCCGGCGTCGACGTGGTGACGCCGCTGGTCACGAACAGCGGCGACGCGGTTCTGGTCGACCGCGGCTGGATGGCGGCGGAGAACTCCGGCGCCGAGCGACCCGATCTCCCTCCGGCCACCCGCGGGCTGGTCACGGTCACCGGCTACGTGCGCGTCGACGCCTCGGGCGGGTCGACCAGGGTCACCGACCTGTCCACGCGCTCTATCTCGAGCCGGGCGATCGGCTCGGTCGTGCCCTACCCGCTGTTCGGCGGCTTCCTGGAGCTGGCCCGCCAGTCGCCCCGTGCGGACCAGCCGCTGGCCGCGGTGGAGCTGCCCGAGATCAACGACGGACCGCACTTCTTCTACGGCCTCCAGTGGTGGTTCTTCGGGCTGCTCGCCATCGGCGGCTTCGTCTACCTCGTGTACGACGAGTGGCGGCAGCGGCGCACCCGGTCAGAGGGCGCGGACCATCCCCCCGTCGACCGGCAGCATCACGCCCGACACGAATGACGCCGCCGGGCTGAGCAGGAACGCCGCCGCGCGGCCGAACTCCTCGGGCCGACCGTCCCGTCGCAGCGGGATGCCGGCGCGCGACCTCGCCCGCGACTCGTCCGGGTCGCCGCCACGGGCGTCGAGCTCGCGGAGCCGCTCGGTCTCGATCCGGCCGGGCATCAGCCCGTTGACCCGGATCCCGCGTGGGCCGAGCTCGTCGGCCAGGGTCTTGGCCACCATCGCGAGGCCTGGGCGCAGGCCGTTGGAGATCGCCAGCCCGGCGATCGGCGCCCGCACCGAGCTGGACAGCACGAACCCGATCGACCCACCCTGGCCGAGACGCTCCGCGACCGTGCGCGCGATCCGGACGGCGCCGAGGAAGACCGACCCGAACGCGGCGGTCCACTCCTCGTCGGTGGTGTCCATGACGCTGTTCGCCGGCGGTCCGCCGACCGAGACCAGGGCGCCGTCGAGCCGGCCCCAGGTGTCGAACGCGGTGTCGACCATCCGGCCGGCCTGGGCCGGGTCGGCGTTGTCGCCGGCTACGCCCACGGCCAGGTCGCCGAGCTCGGCGACGGCCGTGTCGAGCGAGGCCGGGTCACGTCCGGAGATCACGACGCGGGCGCCCTCGGCGACCAGCACGTCGGCGGTGGCGCGCCCGAGGCCGCGGGCGGCGCCGGTGAGGAGGAAGACCCTGTCGGTCAGCTGGAGATCCATGGCCCCCGTTGTACCCGACCGTTCTACCCGACTGGCTCGCCGGCCTCGTCCCCGATGAACTGGGTGCGGTAGAGGTCGGCGTACAGGCCACCCTCGGCGAGCAGCTCGAGGTGGGTGCCGCGCTGCACCACGCGGCCGGCCTCGACCACCAGGATCTGGTCGGCCTCGCGGACCGTGGAGAGCCGGTGGGCGATCACCAGCGAGGTGCGTCCGGAGAGCGCGGTGTCGAGCGCGCGCCGGACCGCGTGCTCGGACTCGGAGTCGAGGTGGGCCGTGGCCTCGTCGAGCACCACGATCGGCGGTGCCTTGAGCAGCAGCCGGGCGATCGCCAGCCGCTGCCGCTCGCCGCCGGAGAGCCGGTAGCCGCGGTCGCCGACGACGGTCTCGAGTCCGTCGGGCAGCCCACGCACCAGCGGCGCGATCTGCGCCGCCTCGAGCGCCGCCCAGACCTCGTCGTCGGTGGCGTCGGGTCGGGCGTAGCGAAGGTTCTCCAGGATCGTGTCGTGGAACATGTGGGCGTCCTGGGTCACGTAGCCCACGCAGTTCTCCAGGGACTGGAGCGTGACGTCGCGGACATCCCATGACTCGGCCGGGCCGCCGACCCGGACCGTGCCCCCGGTGACGTCGTACAGCCGCGCGACGAGATGCGTGATCGTGGTCTTGCCGGCGCCGGAGGGGCCGACCAGGGCCACCATCTGGCCGGGCTCGGCGCGGAAGCTGACGTCGTGGAGCACCTGGCCGCTGTCACGGCTCTCCTTGCGGCTCACCGTCTCCAGGCTGGCCAGCGAGACGTCTTCGGCCTTCGGGTAGCCGAAGGCCACGTGGTCGAACTCGACGCTCGCGGCGTCGGAGGGCAGGACCGAGGCGCCCGGCTTCTCCTGCACCATCGAGGGCAGGTCGAGCACCTCGAAGACCCGGTCGAAGCTGACCAGTGCGGTCATCACGTCGACCCGGACGTTGCTCAGCCCCTGCAGCGGTCCGAGCAGCCGGAGCAGCAGCGTCGCGAGTGCGATCAGGGTCCCGACGCTCAGCGACCCCTGGATCGCCAGGTGGCCGCCGACGCCGTAGACCAGTGCGGTCGCGAGTGCGGGCACCAGCATCATCGCGGCGCCGAACACCCGCGAGATCAACGTGATGCGCACGCCGAGATCGCGGACCACGGCCGCCTTCTCGCCGTACCTCTCGTCCTCCTCGCCGCGGCGCCCGAACAGCTTGAGCAACAGCGCGCCCCCGACGTTGAAGCGCTCGGTCATCATGTTGCCGAGGTCGGCGTTGCCGTTCATCTGGTCGCGGGTCAGCCCGGCCAGTCGGGCCCCCACCCAGCGCGAGGCGAGGATCAGGATCGGGAACGTCGCGAGGCACAGCAGCGTCACCTGCCAGCTGAGGTAGAACATCGCGACGCCGACCACCACGACGCTGATCGAGTTGGACACCACGCTGGAGAGCACCGAGGTGAACGCCCGCTGCGCGCCGATGACATCGTTGTTGAGGCGGGAGACCAGGGCACCGGTCTGGGTGCGCGTGAAGAACGCCAGCGACATCCGTTGCACGTGGGCGAAGACCTTGGTGCGCAGGTCGTAGATCAGGCCCTCCCCGATCCGCGAGGACAGCCAGCCCATGAGCACGCCGAAGCTGGCGTCGACGAGCGACACCCCGACCATGGCGAGCGCCAGCAGGGTGACCAGCCGTCCGTCGTCGTTGCCGATGCCGTCGTCGACGAGGCGCTTGATCAGCAGCGGGTTGGCGACCACGATCGCGGCGTCGAGCACCGTGACCAGGAGGAACATCGCGATCACGCCGCGGTGGGGAACCGCGAAGCGGCCGATCCGGCCGAGGGTCTGGCGGGTGAGCCTGGCGTTGACCGCACTGCGGTCGGTGCGGAGCCAGCGTCCGCCCATGGGGTGCATGCCGCTCATGTTTCGGGGTCCCCGACGAGGCGCGAGCGGAGCGAGTGCCTTGGTGGGGTGATCATGGGCATCTCCTCCCGTCAGGCCCCGTCGGGGCGGCGCGTCAGAACGTTGTGGCGAGCGCCCGCATCAGGCCCACCTGCGCGGTGCGCTCGGCCCGTCGCTGGTCGTCCAGCGAACGGTCCGACGCCTTCTGCAGCAGTGCCTTGGTGCCGGAGACGGCGGCGCGCGCGTTTGCCAGGATCGCGTGGGCGAGGTCGGCGACGGTCGCGTCCAGCTCCTCGCGGGGTACGACGAGGGTGGCCAGTCCGATTGCCGCGGCCTCGGTGGCCCCGACGTAGCGCGCGGTCGCACAGATCTCCAGCGCCCGCGCATAGCCAACAGCGCTGACCAGCGGTTTTGTTCCCGCGAGGTCGGGTACGAGGCCGAGCGCCGGCTCCTTCATGCAGAACTGCACGTCGTCGGCGACCACCCGGAGGTCGCACGCCAGCGCGAGCTGGAAGGCGGCCCCGATCGCGTAGCCGTGGACCTGCGCGATCGTGACCAGGTCGGGCCGGGCCAGCCACACGAAGCCCTCCTGGTAGGCCGCGATCTCGTCGACCAACTCGTCGTCCGTCATCTCCAGGAGCTCGAGGAAGCCCTTCTCACCGGGCGGGCCGTCGGGCGAGAGCATCGACCGGTCGAGCCCTGCCGAGAACGCCTGGCCGGCGCCCTTGACCACCACGACCTGCGCATCGTCGGGCAGCCCGGCCCCGATCTCGGCCAGTGCGCGCCACGTGGAAGGTGTCATCGCGTTGCGTCGCTCGGGACGGTCCAGGGTGATCGTGGCCACGGCACCGTCGAGGGCGAGGGTCAGCCCGGCGGCGTGGAGGCGGTCGGCGTCGGGCAGGCCCGATGATGGGGTCATGCCGGTCAGCGTATGTGTGCCCGCAGACGTTCACCCCAAGGGAGGTCGGCCGCTGTGATTGGATCGTGCCAATGACTACCGACATCGACGTGTGGCCCGGCACCGCCTACCCCCTTGGCGCGACCTTCGACGGGGGCGGCACCAACTTCGCGCTGTTCAGCGAGGTCGCCGACCGGGTCGAGCTCTGCCTGGTCGACGCCGACGGCGCCGAGACGCGCCTCGCCGTCCACGAGGTGGACGCGCACGTGTGGCACTGCTACCTGCCGCACGTGCAGCCGGGCCAGCGCTACGGCTACCGCGTGCACGGGCCTTTCGAGCCGGCGCACGGGCTGCGCTGCAACCCCGCCAAGCTGCTGCTCGACCCCTACGCCAAGGCCACCGACCGCGAGATCGACTGGCACCCCTCGGTCTTCGGCTACGACTTCGAGGCGGGCCCGGACTCCCGCAACGACGAGGACTCCGGCCCGCACATGACCCTCGGCGTCGTCACCAACCCATACTTCGACTGGGAGGGCGACCGCCGGCTCAACGTGCCCTACGACGAGTCGATCATCTACGAGGCCCACGTGAAGGGCCTCACCCAGCTGCACCCCGACGTACCCGAGGAGATGCGCGGCACGTACGCCGGGCTGGCCCATCCCGCCATCACGGAGCACCTGACCCGGCTCGGCGTGACCGCGATCGAGCTGATGCCGGTGCACCAGTTCGTGCAGGACAACACGCTGCTGGAGAAGGGACTGCGCAACTACTGGGGCTACAACACGCTCGGCTTCTTCGCTCCTCACGCCGGCTACTCGGCCAACCCGACGAACGGCCAGCAGGTGCAGGAGTTCAAGACCATGGTCAAGGCCATGCACCAGGCCGGGATCGAGGTGATCCTCGACGTGGTCTACAACCACACCGCCGAGGGCAACCACCTCGGGCCGACCCTGAGCTTCAAGGGCATCGACAACCCGGCGTACTACCGGCTGGTCGAGGACGACCCGCAGTACTACATGGACTACACGGGCACCGGGAACTCCCTCAACGTCCGCCACCCGCACTCGCTGCAGCTGATCATGGACTCGCTGCGCTACTGGGTCACAGAGATGCACGTCGACGGCTTCCGCTTCGACCTCGCTGCCGCGCTGGCACGCGATTTCTACGAGGTCGACCGGCTGGCCACGTTCTTCGAGCTCGTGCAGCAGGACCCGGTGGTCAGCCAGGTCAAGCTGATCGCGGAGCCCTGGGACGTCGGGCCCGGCGGCTACCAGGTCGGCAACTTCCCGCCCCTGTGGACCGAGTGGAACGGCGCCTACCGCGACACCGTCCGCGACTTCTGGCGTGGTGAGCCCTCCCTGGGCGAGTTCGCGAGCCGGCTCGCCGGCTCGTCCGACCTCTACGAGCACTCGGGGCGGCGTCCGTTCGCGAGCATCAACTTCGTCACTGCGCACGACGGCTTCACGCTGCGTGATCTCGTGTCCTACAACGAGAAGCACAATGACGCCAACGGTGAGGACAACAACGACGGCGAGAGGCACAACCGGTCCTGGAACCACGGCGTCGAGGGTCCGACGGACGACCCCGAGGTGCTCGAGGCGCGGGCCCGCGCCCAGCGCAACTTCCTCGCCACGCTCCTGCTCAGCCAGGGCGTGCCGATGATCCTCCACGGCGACGAGCTCGGCCGCACCCAGCACGGCAACAACAACACCTACGCCCAGGACTCCGAGATCAGCTGGGTGCACTGGGACCGTGCCGACCAGCCGCTGGTCGAGTTCACGGCTGCGATTGCGAGGCTGCGCAAGGCGCACCCGACCTTCCACCGCAAGCGCTTCTTCACCGGCAAGACGGTGCGCGTGGGCGAGGGCGAGCGCCTGAACGACATCGTGTGGCTGCACGTCGACGGCCGTCCGATGGAGGACCGTGACTGGCGGGCTGATGACACCCGGGCGATCGGCATGTACCTCAACGGCGACGGCATCGCCGGCCTCGACGCGCGCGGCCAGGACATCGTCGACGACCACTTCGCCCTCTTCTTCAACGCGGCCCAGGACGACGCCGAGGTGACGCTCCCTCACGAGGAGTACGCCGCCGCGTGGGACGTCGTGCTCGACACCTCCGGTGCCTCCGTGGGTTCCCCGATGCACAAGCCCGGGTCGACGATGACGCTCGCGGCCGAGAGCATGATCGTGCTCCGCGAGCACGCCGAGCCGACGGCGGAGCCCGACCACTCGGTCGCAGCGTCGCTCGCCGCCTACGCACAGCCGAGCGAACCGACGGCGACGGGCAGGAAGAGGGCGCGCTGAGGTGCGGACTGCTGGACGGACGCCGGCGAGCACCTACCGGGTGCAGGTGACTGCGGAGCACGACCTGTTCGCCACCGCCCGGCTGCTGCCCTACCTGCACGACCTCGGGGTGGACTGGGTGTACCTGTCCCCGGTCCTGCAGGCCGAGGCTGGCAGCGACCACGGCTACGACGTGGTCGACCCGACACGCGTCGACGACAGCCGCGGCGGTGCGCAGGGCCTCGCGACCCTGTCGGCCGAGGCGCGCCGCCTCGGCATGGGCGTGCTGGTCGACATCGTGCCGAACCACGTCGGTGTCGCGACGCCCGAGGCCAACCCCTGGTGGACCGACGTCCTCGAGCACGGCGAAGACTCGGCCTACGCGTCGTACTTCGACGTGGACTGGGCAGCCGGCGACGGCAGCCTGGTGCTGCCCGGTGCGGACAACGGTGGCGACCTCAACTACCGCCGGTTCTTCACGGTGAGCACGTTGGCCGGCGTCCGTGTCGAGGACCCGGACGTCTTCGCTGCCACGCACGGGGAGGTGGCGCGCTGGTTCCGGGACGGACTCGTCGACGGGTTGCGGATCGACCACCCGGACGGGCTGCGTGACCCGAAGGGCTACCTCGACGACCTCGCCGAGCTCACCGGCGGTCCCTACGTGCTGGTGGAGAAGATCCTGGAGCCCGGCGAGCACCTGCCGCGGGACTGGGCGACGGCCGGCACCACCGGGTACGACGCTCTCGCGCTGGTCGACCGGGTGCTCATCGACCCGGCCGGCGAGGTGCCGCTCGACGACCTGGAGACCGCGCTGCGCGGCGGGCCGGTCGACTGGCCCGTGATGGTGCACGACGCGAAGAGGCACGTCGCCGACACCGACCTGAGCCCCGAGGTGCGCCGGATCGCGCGCGAGACCGGGGATGCCGGGGTCTCGACAGGCTCGACCACCGATGCGGTGGCCGAGGTGCTGGCCTGCTTCCCGGTCTACCGGTCCTACCTGCCCGAGGGGCGCGAGCACCTCGACCAGGCACTGGCCGCGGCCCGGGGACACCGGCCCGACCTGGCGTCCGACCTGGACGTGCTGGCCCCGGTGCTCGCTGATCCCTCCGCTCCCCCGGCGCTCCGGGTGCAGCAGACCAGCGGCATGGTGATGGCCAAAGGCGTCGAGGACCAGTCGTTCTACCGCTGGTCGCGACTGACCTCCCTCAACGAGGTCGGCGCCGACCCGGACACGTTCGCGGTCTCCCCCGACGCCTTCCACACCGCGATGGTCGAGCGGCAGCGCGACTGGCCGACGGCGATGACCACCCTGTCGACGCACGACACCAAGCGCAGCGAGGACGTCCGCGCCCGGCTGGCCGTGCTCGCCGAGGTGCCCGGGCTGTGGCGCGACGCGCTCACCCGGCTGCTGGAGCTGGCGCCGGTGCCCGACCCGGGGTTCGGGAGCCTGCTCTGGCAGGCGGCCCTCGGTGCGCGGCCGATCGAGCGGGAGCGGCTGCACGCGTACGCCGAGAAGGCGATGCGCGAGGCCGGTGACCACACCGGCTGGCTGTCGCCGGACCAGGCGTACGAGTCCGCGGTCCACGCCGCCGTCGACGCGTCGTACGACGACCCGGAGGTGGGCGCCGTGCTCGATGGCCTGCTCGACGTGGTGCTCGAGCCCGGCCGCAGCAACGCGCTGGCCGCCAAGCTGGTGGCGCTGACGATGCCGGGGGTGCCCGACGTCTACCAGGGCACCGAGCTGTGGGACCACAGCCTGGTCGACCCCGACAACCGGCGCCCGGTCGACTTCGACCTTCGCCGACGCGTGCTCGCCGGCGACGTCGTCGACGGAGCGGCGAAGCTCCGCGTCGTGCGGCAGGCGCTGACGATGCGCCGCGACCGCCCGGAGCTCTTCACGTCCTACACCCCGGTTGCGGCCGAAGGCCCGGCCGCCAACCACGTGCTGGCGTTCGACCGCGGCGGTGCCGTCACGGTGGTGACCCGGCTGCCCGTCGGCCTGTCCGACCGGGGTGGCTGGGGTGACACCGTGCTCCGGCTCCCCGACGGCGCGACCGCGGTGGCCGACGTACTGGCCGACGGGCCGGTGGCCCTGCTGGTGCGGTCGTGAGCCGGTTCGACGTCTGGGCGCCGTACGCGGGCCGGGTGCGACTGAGCATCGAGACCGAGACGCTGGAGATGCAGCAGCGGGGCGGCGGCTGGTGGACCACGACCGAGCCGCTGCCGGTCGGCGAGGTCGACTACGGCTACCTGCTCGACGACGACGAGAAGCCGCTGCCCGACCCGCGCTCGCGGTGGCAGCCGGACGGGGTGCACGGGCGGTCGCGCACCTTCGACGCGGCGGCGTACGCCTGGGCCGACGGCGCGTGGACCGGGCGCCAGCTCGCCGGTGCCGTGCTCTACGAGCTCCACGTCGGGACGTTCACGCCCGAGGGCACGCTCGATGCCGCCCTCGGCCGGCTCGACCACCTGCGCGACATCGGTGTCGACCTGGTCGAGCTCCTGCCGGTGAACGCCGTGAACGGCACGCACAGCTGGGGGTACGACGGTGTGATCTGGTCGGCCGTGCATGAGGAGTACGGCGGCCCGGCGGCGTACCAGCGCTTCGTCGACGGCTGCCACGCCGCGGGCATCGGCGTCGTACAGGACGTCGTGTACAACCACCTCGGGCCGAGCGGCAACTACCTGCCGCGCTACGGGCCGTACCTGAAGGCCGAGGGTGTGAGCACCTGGGGCGCGCTGGTCAACCTCGACGGCGAGGGCAGCGCGGAGGTGCGGCGCTACATCCTCGACAACGCCGCGATGTGGTTCACGGACTTCCACGTGGACGCGCTGCGGCTCGACGCCGTGCACGCGCTGGTGGACGGCTCCGCTGTGCACCTGCTGGAGGAGATGTCCACGGAGGTGTCGGCGATCTCCGCCCACCTCGGCCGACCGCTGACCCTGATCGCGGAGTCCGACCTGAACGACCCGGTGCTGGTCACGCCGCGCGAGGCCGGCGGATACGGGCTCGACGCGCAGTGGAGCGACGACTTCCACCATGCGGCGCACGTCGCGCTGACCGGGGAGAACACGGGCTACTACGCCGACTTCGAGCGGCTCGGAGCCCTGGCGAAGGTGTGCGAGCAGGGGTTCTTCCACGACGGCACCTGGTCGTCGTTCCGTGACCGCGCGCACGGGAAGCCGATCGACACGGCGAAGATGCCGAGCTGGCGACTGGTGGTCTACACCCAGAACCACGACCAGGTCGGCAACCGCGCGCGCGGTGACCGGGTCACCGAGGTGCTCGACGACCACCAGCTGGCCTGCGCGGCGCTGCTGACGCTGTGCGGCCCCTTCACGCCGATGCTGTTCCAGGGCGAGGAGTGGGCCGCCTCGACGCCGTTCCAGTTCTTCACCAGCCACCCGGAGCAGGAGCTCGGCCACGCCACCGCCGAGGGCCGGCTGACCGAGTTCGCGGCACTCGGCTGGGACCCGGCCGTCGTACCCGATCCTCAGGACGAGCAGACGTTCCTGCGCTCCAAGCTGGACTGGTCGGAGCCGGCGTCCGGCCGCCACGCGCGAATCCTGTCCGTGTACCGAACCCTGGCCCGGCTGCGTCGTACCCACCCGGACCTGACCGACCCCCGCTTCGACCGCGTCGCCTGCACCGTCGACGAGGACACCCGCCTCTTCCGGATGCGGCGCGGCGCCCTCGAGATCGTCGTCAACTTCGGCGACTCTCCGCTGACCCTGCCCCTGGGCGCCGCCACGGACCTCCTGTTCGCCACCGGAGACGACGTGCTCCTCACCCGCTCCTCGTTGACCCTCCCTCCCCACGCCGGCGCCCTTCTCCGCTGACCCGTCGCGGATGGTGGCTCCGGGACCGCTGAGCCGGCGCAGATGGTGGCTCCACGGCCGGTGACCCGTCGCAGATGGTCACGCCAGCACCGGTGAGCCGTCACAGATGGTCAGCAGAGGAACTCGGTGGGTCTAGGTGCCGCCGGCCATCGTGTCGGTGCCGTCGGAGAGCACGGACGAAATCAGCCCGAACACGTTGCCGTCGGGGTCGAGCAGGTAGCCCACCCGGCCGACCCCCTGCATGTCGTCGAGCGGCAGCGCCTCGGTGGCACCGAGCTCCAGTCCCTTCTTGAACACCTCGTCGATGTTGCCGTCGACGCCGACCACGAAGTTCGACCCGTTGACGGGAGCGCCGGGCTCTGGTGCTGCACCGCGGCGCAGCGTGAGCCCGCCGTTGATGCCGCGACCGGGTCCGTCCATGCTGATCGCACCCTCCCCGGTGTCGATGGACCAGTACGGCATCTCGCCGAACTGGGTGAAGGTCCAGCCGAACAGTCCGCTGTAGAAGTCGACGAGCCGCTGCGGGTCGGTTGCGTGGATCTCGAAGTGCACGACGAGGTTCGCCATCACGCCTCCCATGGTCGGTCGTTCGCACGCTACGCCCGGGGGCGGGCGACACTCCAGACGTCCCGGCGAGTCACCACCGCGCACCGCTGCCCACAGCCAGCATCTGCGACGGGTCGGCATGCCCGCAGCCACCATCTGCGACGGGTCGGCATGCCCACAGCCACCATCTGCGACGGGTCGGCGAAAGAAGGTCAGAGGTCGAGCGCGCCCGGGTCGGCAGGTACGTCGACGGCGTGCTGCTGGAGGGACGTGAGCGGCACGATCGCGAGGACCGCCTCGTTGGTGGACGCGAGTACGACGGGGGCAGCGACGCCGTCGCGGTGGGCGCGGGCCCAGTTGACGGCGGTGACGCACCAGCGGTCGCCGGGACGCAGTCCGGGGAAGCCGTAGTCCGGGCGGGGCGTCACGAGGTCGTTGCCGATGCTGCGCTGGTGGTCGAGGAACTCGCCTGTCAGCACGGCGCAGATCGTGTGGCTGCCCAGGTCCTCCGGGCCGGTGTTGCAGCAGCCGTCACGGTAGAACCCGGTCATCGGGTCGGTACCACAGGGCTCGAGCTCCCCGCCGAGGACGTTGCGTTCGGTCACGGACCCAGCATGCCGCGTCCGGGCACGCCGGTGGGCACCCGCGCTGGACCACCGATGAGTCGGGCACACTCTGACGGTCAGCCCGGGCACACCCCCCACGAGACGGGAGCACGCGCATGGCCACCGACCTGAGCCTCGAGGTGCCTGGAGCCACGATCGTGTACGACGTGCACGGGAGCCTGCCCGCCGACGACGGGCGACCGCCGCTGTTGATGGTGGGGCAGCCGATGGACGCCGGCGGGTTCCGCACGCTGGCGTCGCACTTCCCCGACCGCACCGTCGTCACCTACGACCCCCGCGGCCTGGGACGGAGCACGCGCAGCGACGGGTCGATCATCAACGACCCCGTCGTCCAGGCCGAGGACCTGCACCGGCTCGTCGACGCGCTCGGCGTCGGTGCGGTCGACCTGTTCGCCAGCAGTGGAGGGGCCGTGACCTCGCTCGCACTGGTCGCCGCGCACCCCGACGACGTGCGCACCCTGGTGGCGCACGAGCCACCTCTCTTCACGTTGCTCCCCGACGCCACCGCGGCCGTGGTCGCCGAGCGTGCCGTGCAGGAGGCCTACCACGCCCGCGGCTGGGGCGCGGGGATGGCGCAGTTCATCGCCCTGACCTCGTGGCAGGGCGAGTACGACGACAGGTACGCCGCCCAGCCCGCAGCCGATCCCGCCGCCTTCGGGCTGCCGACAGAGGACGACGGCGGCCGCACCGACCCGCTGCTCTCCGGCGTCTCCAACCCGGTGACGGCCTACCGACCCGACGTCGCCGCCGTGGCCGCGGCGCCGACGCGGGTCGTCGTCGCTGTCGGCGTGGAGTCACGCGAGACCATCACCGGCAGGACCTCGGCCGCCACGGCCGACGCCCTCGGGCTCCCGCTCACGGAGTTCCCCAGCCACCACGGTGGCTTCCTCGGCAACGAGCACGGCCAGGGCGGCGAGCCCGAGGCCTTCGCCGCCCGGCTCCGTGAGGTGCTCGACGCCCCGGGCGGATAGTCCGGTACGAAAAGCACCACCTGGCGGCCGATTCCGGTGCCAGACGTAAGGGACTATCCCGAGAAGGCGTCTAGGCCAGCGCGACCAGGTCTGCGTAGTCGGGGGTCCAGAGGTCCTCGACGCCGTCGGGGAGGATCAGCACCCGGTCGGGCTCGAGGGCGTGTACGGCGCCCTCGTCGTGGGTGACCAGCACGATCGCGCCGGCGTACGTGCGGATCGCGGCCAGCACCTCCTCGCGGGACGCCGGGTCGAGGTTGTTGGTGGGCTCGTCGAGCAGCAGCACGTTGGCCGAGGAGACGACCAGGATCGACAGCGCCAGACGGGTCTTCTCGCCGCCGGACAGCACCCCGGCCGGCTTGTACGCGTCGTCGCCGGAGAACAGGAACGAGCCCAGCACCGAGCGGGCCTCGGTGTCGGTGAGCTGGGGCGCGGCGGAGTGCAGGTTCTCGAGCACGGTGCGCGAGACGTCGAGGGTCTCGTGCTCCTGGGCGTAGTAGCCGATCTTCAGCCCATGGCCCGGCGCCACGGCTCCGGTGTCCGGGGCGTCGACGCCGGCCAGGATCCGCAGGAGCGTGGTCTTGCCGGCGCCGTTGAGGCCGAGGATCACCACTCGGCTGCCCTTGTCGATCGCCAGGTCGACGTCGGTGAACACCTCCAGCGACCCGTACGACTTCGACAGCTCCTGCGCGGTGAGCGGCGTCTTGCCGCAAGGCGCCGGCGCGGGGAACTTGATCCGGGCCACCTTGTCCGCCTTGCGCTCGCCCTCGACGCCGGCGAGCAGCTTCTCGGCCCGCTTGAGCATCGACTGGGCCGCCTGCGCCTTGGTGGCCTTGGCGCGCATCTTGTTCGCCTGGTCGGTGAGCGTCTTGGCCTTGTTCTCGGCGTTCATCCGCTCGCGCTTGCGACGCTTCTCGTCGGTCTCCCGCTGCAGGAGGTACGACGACCAGCCGACGTTGTACACGTCGATCTCGGCCCGGTTGGCGTCGAGGTGGAGCACCTTGTTGACGCACGCCTCGAGCAGCCCGACGTCGTGGCTGATCACGACCAGACCGCCCTTGTGCGTGCGCA
>Ga0207691_10000939_pt1 | contig 28917 bp, 11 predicted proteins | sample KBSM13metaG_FD_184327 | JGI IMG/M metagenome (GOLD analysis project Ga0207691, IMG submission 184327) | Miscanthus rhizosphere microbial communities from Kellogg Biological Station, Michigan, USA - KBS M1-3 metaG (SPAdes) (version 2) | ecosystem: Host-associated > Plants > Roots > Rhizosphere >...
GATCGGTCTCACGGTCGATCCTCCGTCGCCGGCAGATCCCGGCGACCCCGACACGGGTTCCAACGATCGCCAGAACGCACCGGTCATCACGAGCATCGACTACGGACCGCCGACCGTCGCGCACGCGATTCTGAGCAGCACACCCTCGACGGCGTTCGACGTCGACTTCTACGCCAACACGAGCTGCATCGCGTTTCCCGTCGTGTCGCCCCAGGGAGAAGCGCTCGTCGGATCGGTCCACGTCGTGACCGACGCGTCGGGAGTGGTCACGATCGACTTTCCGCTTCCTTCGCCGCTCGCGCCGGGCCAGACGGTCTCGGCGATCGCCACGGATCCTCTCGGCAACACCTCGGAATTCGCGCAGACGATTCTGCTCAAGACCATTCCACGCTCCGGGCCCGCGGCGGGCGGCGGCAGCGTCTCGCTCTCTGGGCAACTCCTGGCAGCCGGCGCGACGGTGGCGGTCGGCGGAGTCGCGCCGACGAACGTCGTCGTCACCCCGCCCTACTTGATCACCGCGAACATGCCGGCCTTTCCGGCCGGGACGGCTCACGATGTCGTCGTGACGAACCCGGGCGGGGTGAAGGGCACTCTCCACAACGGCTACGTCGCCGACTTCCTCGATGTGCCTCCGGACAACCAGTTCCACGACGACATCATCAAGCTCGTGGCGAATCACGTCACCGCCGGCGTCGGATCCGGCCTCTATGGAGTCGACGCTCCCGTCAAGCGCCAGAACATGGCGGTCTTCGTGCTCAAGGCCGAGCACGGCATCTGCTACACGCCGCCCGCGTGCACGCCTCCCGGAATTTTCGGGGACGTCGCGTGCCCGGGGAATCCGTTCGCCGACTGGATCGAGGCGATGTTCGACGAGGGCATCACCGGCGGCTGCGGCGGCGGCAACTTCTGCCCGCTCGACGTCGTCCGGCGAGACCAGATGGCGCCCTTTCTTCTCAAGGCCGTGCACGGCCCGACCTACATTCCGCCATCCTGCACGGGCCGCTTCACCGACGTGCCCTGTCCGTCGCTCTTCGCGGACTGGGTCGAGCAGCTCTCGATCGAGGGGGTGACCTCCGGCTGCGGCGGATTCAACTACTGCCCCTCCAATCCGAACACACGCGGACAGATGGCGGTGTTCCTGGTCAAAGCGCTTCGGCTTCCGTGATCCATTCGGGCTGCCTGAACCATTCGAGTGACTGCCGGGGTCTGCCTCCGTTGGGCGGCTCCCTGAAAAGGAGCTCCAATTCATGATCCGGTTCCTTCGTCTCGCGCTGCTGCTTCTCGCGGCCGGGCCCCTCGGCGCGGCGACGTTCACGGTGACGACGACCGCCGACTCCGGAGCCGGATCGCTCCGACAGGCGATCACCGACGCGAACTCGAGCGCCGGTCCCCACACGATCCAGTTCGCGATCCCCGGGAGCGGGGTGCACACGATCTCGCTGCTGACTCCGCTGCCCGCGATCACACAGACGACGACGATCGACGGCTACACGCAGCCGGGCTCATCGCCCAACTCGCTTCCCTTTCCCCAGGGCCTGAACGCCGTGATCGCGATCGAGATCAGCGGCCAGTCTCTGCCGCTCAACCTGGACGCGGCAGGCCTCAAGATCGAAGCCGGCGGCACCGTCGTTCGGGGCCTTGCGATCAACCGCTGCCAGATCGTCGGGATCCGGGTCCCGGCCGGCGCCGGCGACGGCATCCAGATCAAGGGCAACTTCATCGGGACGGCGCCCGACGGGGTGTCCGTGCCCCGGGGAATCGGTGTCGCCCGTCAGAATTTCGGCATTTTCATACTGGGAGGTGTCGGACACCAGATCGGCGGGGCCGATCCGGCGGACCGGAACCTGGTCTCGGGAAACAACTTCGAGGAAGGAAACGCCGAAGGAACGGGAATCGCGGTCGGCGAAACCGTCGACGACATACCGACCGCCACGATCCTCGGAAACGTGGTCGGCGTCGACAAGAACCTGACGGTCTCGCTGCCGAACGGCGGAGGCATCAACACGAGCACCGGGACGCAGCCGATCCAGATCGGCGGGAGCGGTCCCGGGGAAGGCAACATCGTCAGCGGCAACGCGAGCCTCGGAATCTACGCGACGACCCGCGGAGCCCTGATCACGATCCGGGGCAACATCGTCGGGACCGACGGCGGCGCGACGCGCAATCTCGGCAACCGCGCCGGCGGCATCGTCGTCTCGACGGGACACGACATGGAAGGCGCCGTCATCGGCGGAATCGGACCGGGAGAGGCCAACGTCATCGCCTACAACGGCGGGAGGCCCGGGTTCTACTCGTCGGGCGTGGCGATCCTGAGCTTCACGAGCAACCGCGTGACGGTGCGGGGCAACCGAATCTTCGGAAACGCCTCTCGCGGATTCGCGCCGGACGCGGCTCCGGCGCCCAACGATCCGCTCGACGCGGACACGGGTGCCAACAACCTCCAGAACTCGCCGCTCATCACGAGCGTCGACTATGGGCCTCCGACGGTGGTCCACGCGACATTGCTCGCCGCGCCGTCGACCACGTTCGACGTCGACTTCTATGCGAATCCGGCCTGCGTGACGCGGCCGACGGCGTACCTGCAGGGCCAGGACTACGTCGGCTCCACGTCGGTCACGACGAACGCCTCGGGAACGGCCGCGATCGACTTCCCTCTCGCCTCGCCCCTGGCGGTGGGTCAAGGGGTGACGGCCATGGCCACCGATCCGGACGGCAACACGTCCGAGCACTCTCAGCCGATCCTCCTGAAGGTGGATCCGGGCTCGGGGCCGCCGGCGGGAGTCGCCGCGACTCTGTCCGGGCAGCAGATCGAAGCCGGCGCCAGCGCGACCGTCGGCGGCCAGGCCGCGACCGGGCTCGTCGTCACTCCGCCTTACACGATCGCCGCCACGATGCCCGCGTTTCCTCCGGGCACGGTGCATGACGTCGTCGTCACCAACCCGAGCGGGCTCTCCGGCACCCGCGTGAACGGCTGGATCGCGGATTTCACGGACGTGCCGCCCGCGAATCCCTTTCACGACGACATCGTTCGGCTCGTTGCCAACGAAGTGACGGTGGGAACCGGCGGCGGCCTCTACGGCGTCGACAACCCGGTCAAGCGCCAATCGATGGCGGTCTTCCTCCTCAAGGCCGAGCACGGCCTCTGCTACACGCCTCCTCCGTGCACTCCTCCGGGCGTCTTCGCGGACGTGCCGTGCCCCTCCACCTTCGCGGACTGGATCGAGGCGCTCTTCGAGGAAGGCATCACGGGCGGCTGCGGGGGCGGCAACTTCTGCCCGGACGCCACGGTGCGGCGCGATCAGATGGCGCCCTTCATGCTGAAGGCCGCCCACGGCCCGGACTACGTGGCGCCGCCCTGCTCGGGGATCTTCGACGACGTGCCATGCCCCTCGTTGTTCGCCAACTGGATCGAACAGCTCAAGTTCGAGGGCGTGACCGCCGGCTGCGGGAACGGGACGATCTACTGTCCGGCGAACCCCAACACGCGGGGCCAAATGGCGACGTTTCTGGTCAAGGCGCTCCGTCTTCCTTGAGGGTTTATAATTTGACCTTCTGCCCCACAAGACACGTCCCCTGCTGGCCGCCGCCGCGGCGCTCGCCTCGCGCATCGCCGTAGGCTTGCTCGCCGTGGCGGCGACGGCATCCGCCCAGACGGTCAACGAGTTCCCGATCGGGAGCGTCGCGTTCCCGCTCGAGGTGGCGCTCGGTTCGGACGGCAACCTGTGGTTTGCCGGGATGACCAACCGGATCGGGCGCGTGACGCCCGCGGGCGAGGTGACGGAGTTCACGGTGCCGACCGTCGGGTCCTCCCCGGAGGGGATCGCTCCCGGGCCCGACGACGCCCTCTGGTTCACCGAGACCATCGGAAACAAGATCGGGAGGATCACGACGGAAGGCGACTTCACCGAGTTCCCGATCCCGACGGCCAGCAGCCATCCCAAGGGCATCGCCGCCGGGCCCGACGGCAATCTCTGGTTCGCGGAGAGCCAGAGCAACAAGATCGGACGCATCACGCCCGCCGGCGTCGTGACGGAGTTTCCCATCGCGACGCCCTCCGCGTCTCCGTCGGGGATCACCGCCGGCCCGGATGGCCATCTCTGGTTCACCGAGCACGGCTCCAACAAGATCGGACGCATATCGACCGCGGGGGACATCGACGACTTCCCGATCCCGACCGCCGGCGCGTATCCCGAGGGCATCGTCGCCGGCGCGGACGGCAATCTCTGGTTCGCCGAGAACTCCGGCGGGAAGATCGGCCGCATCACGCCGGCCGGCGTGATCACCGAGTTTCCGCTGCCCGTGGCCGGCCGCGTGTTCGACATCGCCGCGGGCTCCGACGGCAATCTCTGGTTCACGGAGTTCGACAACAACAAAATCGGACGCATCACGCCCGCCGGCGTGATCACCGAGTTCCTGATCCCGACCTCCGGCGCCGGCCCCTACGGCATCACCTCCGGGCCGGACGGCCACCTCTGGTTCACGGAGTTCAAGGCCTACAAGGTCGCGCAGTTCGTGATCGGCGGACCGCCGCCTCCGCAGATCGACTTCGAGTTTCCGATCGGCATGGCGTCGGTTCCGCTGGACATCGCCGTCGGAGCGGACGGCAACCTCTGGTTCACGGAGCTCACCAACCGCATCGGGCGCATGACGCCCGCGGGCGCGGTGACGGAGTTCCCGATTCCGACGGCGGGTTCCGGGCCCGAGGCGATCGCCGCCGGTCCGGACGGCGCGCTCTGGTTCGTCGAAGGCTCGGGCAACAAGGTCGGGCGCATCACAACCTCGGGCGGCTTCACCGAGTTTCCGGTTCCGACGCCGTCCAGCCGTCCCCTCGGCATCACGCTCGGACCCGACGGGAACCTGTGGTTCACGGAGAGCCAGGCCAACAAGATCGGGCGCATCACCCCCACCGGGGACATCACCGAATTCCCCATTGCGACGGCGGCCTCGGGTCCCCGGGCCATCGTAACCGGGCCGGACGGCCACCTGTGGTTCACCGAGAACGGGAAGAACCGGATCGGGCGCATCTCGACTTCGGGGGAGTTCGAGGATTTCGCAATCCCGACCGCGACCGCCCACCCGGAAGGGATCGCCGCGGGCCCCGACGGCAACGTCTGGTTCGTCGAGAACTCCGGAAACCAGATCGGCCGCGTCACGCCGGCCGGCGTCGTCACGGAGTTTCCGCTGCCCGTGCCCGGGCGCGCCTTCCGCATCGCGTCGGGGCCCGACGGCAACCTCTGGTTCACGGAGTTCGACAACAACAAGATCGGTCGCATCACGACCTCGGGCGTGATCCAGGAGTTCCTCGTCCTGACCGCCAGCTCCGGCCCCTACGGCATCACGTCGGGGCCCGGCGACACGCTGTGGTTCACCGAGTTCCACGAACACAAGCTCGGCGGCATCGGGATCGAGGATCCGACGCGGACGGTTTCCGGGTTGTCCCCGACGTCCGGACCGGCGGCGGGCGGGACCGCCGCGGCGCTCTCGGCCCCGGACCTTCCGGCGGACGCCACCGTAATCTCCGGAGGCCGCGCCGCGAGCGCCGTTTCGGTCGGCGGTGGGCAGATCTCGTTCGCGACGCCGGCGCTGGCGCCGGGCACGCTCGCCGACGTCGTCGTCACCGACCCTTCGGACGGAAGTTTCGGCCGGATTTCGCGAGCATGGCTCGCGGATTTCTCCGACGTCCCGCAGGCGCATCTGTTCCACGACTTCGTCGAGAAGCTCGTGCGCCACGACGTCACCGCCGGCTGCGGCCTCGGCAACTACTGTCCCGGTTCACCCGTCACCCGCGCCCAGATGGCCGTCTTCCTGCTCCGCGCGAACCACGGCCCGGCGTATGTCCCGCCGACCGCCACGGGGACGGTCTTCGCGGACGTCGCCGCGAATGCGTTCGCGGCCGCCTGGATCGAGGCGCTGGCCGCGGAAGGCATCACCGGAGGCTGTGGCGGAGGGAACTACTGCCCGGGCAACCCGGTCCGGCGCGACCAGATGGCCGTCTTCCTGCTGAAGGCCGAGCACGGAGCGAGCTACGTGCCGCCGTCGTGCAGCGGCGACTTCGACGACGTCGCGTGCGCATCGCCCTACGCCCCATGGATCGAGCAGCTCGGCGCCGAAGGCATCACGGGCGGCTGCGGCGGCGGCAATTTCTGTCCGCTGAGCCCCGTCAACCGCGGCCAGATGGCGGCGTTTCTGACTAAGGCGTTCTTTCCATAGACGCGGCCGCCGCGCGCACCTCGGCGATGCGTTGGGGCGGCGGCGTCTGTTTTTCGAGGACGACGAGCGCCCGGTCGAGGAGCGCCTTTGCTTCGGCGCGGTCCTCGGGGCGCTGCGAACCCGCGATCAGATCCGCCGCGACCTGGAACCGCAGCATCGCGGCCCATGAGCTGCTCTCGCCTTCCATCTTCAGGGCCGCCGCGAGGGCCTGGCGGTGGACCGGCAGCGCTTCCTCGGCGTGGCCCCGGCGGCGCCGCGTTTCCGCGAGCCGCGAGCGGGCGTCGATGGCCTCCTGCGAGTCGGCGCCGTTGATCGTCTCGAGCTTCGCGGCGACTTCGCGCTCGAGGGATTCCTCCTCTTCGAGCCGCCCCTGCAAGCCGATCTGCGAGGCGCGGTTACCGCGGACCTGCCACGTGAACGGGTGCTTTTCTCCGAGGACCTCGCGGAAGAGAGCTTCGACTTCTTCCAGCGTTTTCTCCGCCCGCGCGTAGTTCCCGCGACGCGAAGCGATCAGGGCGAGGCCGTTCTTGCACTTGCCGATCTCGAAGTGCTTCGGATCGATGGCGCCGAAGAGCGCGATGGCTTCGGTGTAGGCGGCCTCGGACTCGTCCAGCCGGCCCTGGTTCAAATAGAAGAGGCCGGTCAGCTGCAGCGCCTGGCCGACGGTCGGGTGCGTCGGGCCGAGCTGCTTCTTCCGGATGGCGAGCGTCTTCTTGTAGAGCTCCTCGGCCTCGATGGCATTGCCGCGCCGCAGGCTGAGCAGCGACGCCAGGTTGAGGTAGCTGTAGGCGAGATTGACATGGTCGGGCCCGAGCTGCCGGATGAGGATGGCCTGCGAGTCGCGGTACGCCTTCTCGGCCTCGTCGACGCGATCGATCTCGTCGAGGAGCACACCGAGGTTGCGGAGATGCATCGCCGCCTGCGCGTTCTCGGGGCCCAGAACTTTGCGGTAGGTCTCGTAGGCCTGCCGCTCGATCGCCTCCGCCTTCACGGACTGTCCCTTCCAGAAAAGAACCTGCGCGTAGTCGCTTCTGGCGCGCGCGGTCGCGAGGGTGTCGGGCCCCTCGCTCGACTCGAGGATCGCGAGGCCGCCCGCGATCGCCTTCTCCGCTTGGTCGAGCTGGCCCTTCGACATGTGCACCGCGCCGAGCGTTGCGAGGCTCCGTCCGATGGCGGCGTCTCCCGAAGGCAGCATCTTCTGCCGGACGGCCAGAGACCGTTTCGCGAGGTCTTCGGCGGTGTCGAGCCGCCCGAGTCCTTTGTCGATTCGCGCGACCGCTTCGAGCAAATCGGCCTGGACGTCCGGCTCCGAGGACAGCTCCGACTGCAGGCGCTTGCCCGCCTGATCGAGCAGTTCGCTCGCGGTGACGCTTCCGCCCGAGGCCTGCTCCGGATCGGCGACCTCGAAGAGGCCGATCAGGAATTCCTTGACGGCCTCCGCCCGGCGCGCGGCGGCCGCCGCCGTCTTCGCGTTGGCCTCGGCACGTTTCGCCTGCCAGGCCGCAGCGGCGAGGCCGGCGACCAGCGAGGCCAGGACGAGAACCGCCGCTCCGACGCCGACGCGGTTGCGGCGCACGAATTTCGAGAGCCGGTACCCGAACGTGTCGGGACGGGCCTTGACGGGCTGGCCCTCGCGATGCCTTCGGAGGTCGCCGCCGAGCGCCGTGACCGAGGCGTACCGCCGTTCGGGCTCGCGCCGCAGGGCGGCGAGAAGGATCGTGTCGAGATCGCCCCGCAGCCGCCGCTCGAGCCGGCGGCGATCGCCCTCCGTCGGGCTCGCGAACGGAAGCGCAGACACCTCTTCGCGGGCGACACGCTGGCTCGGCTTCTCCTTGACGTCCTCCGAGGCGACGGCCGCGAGCGCCGCCGCGCCGCGCCCCTCGCGCTTCTGCGGAAGCGTCCCGGTCAGGAGCTCGTAACCCAGCGCGCCGAGAGCCCACACGTCGGTCGCCGTCGTGACGGGCTCGCCCAGGATCTGCTCCGGCGCCGCATAGGCCGGAGTGAGCAGACGGAACTCCGTGCGCGTCTCGGCGGCGGCCTCGCCGGTGTCCTCGGGACCGAGAAGCTTCGCGATGCCGAAGTCCAGGAGCTTGACCTCTCCGCTCTTCGTGACGAGGACGTTGGAGGGCTTCAGGTCGCGGTGCACGACGAGATTGCGGTGCGCGGCCGCCACCGCGTCGCAGCAGTCCTGCAGGAGCTCGAGGCGCGGCTCGACGGCGAGATTCCGCGACCGGCAGTAGTCCGTGATCGGCTCGCCTTCGACGAGCTCCATCACGAAGTAGGGCCGCCCGTCCTCGGTCGCCCCGCCGTCGAGCAGCCTCGCGATGTGGGGATGCTCGAGGCGCGCGAGGATCCGGCGCTCACGGGTGAAGCGCGCCAGAATCTCGTCGGACGCCATTCCCCGTCGCAGAAGCTTGATCGCGACGCGCTGATCGAAGAGCCCATCGGCGCGCTCGGCGAGCAGTACCTCGCCCATGCCGCCCCGGCCCAGGCGGCCGAGCACTCGATACGGACCAATGCGGTCGGGGGGCGGCGGCTCGTCCGGCGATTCCACGAGCCCATCGAAGAGGCCGCCCGCAACGGCCACCGCCGGCGTCTCGAGAAACCGCCCGGCCTCGGAATCCGCCGCGAGGAGCTTGCGGACACGCTCCGCGAGTTCGCGGTCGGCGAGGCCCCCCAGGCGGGATTGGCGGTCGGTGGGCGAGAGCTCGACGAGCTCCTCGAAGAGCGACCGGACTTCGGTCCAGCGCCCTCCGTCCATCACGAGCCCGAGTCCGTCGAAAGCTCCTGGAAGAGAAACGCCCGCGCCGCCTGCCAGTGGCGCTTGACCGTGCGTTCCGAGCGTCCCGACATCTCCGCGATCTCCTCCACCGAGAGCCCGGCGAAGAACCTCCACTCGACGAGCTGCGCGAGCTCGCCGTCGACTTCCCCGAGCCTGCCGAGCGCCTCGTCGAGCGCGACGATCTCGGCGGCGCGCTCCTCGACAGGGATCTCGACGTTTTCGAGGTCCAGGGGCCGCCGGCCCGAGCCGCGGCGCTGACGCGTGCGCGAGCGCGCCTGATCGACGAGGATCATCCGCATCGCACGCCCGGCGAGCGAGAAGAAGTGCTGCCGATCCTTCGCCGTCCAGCCCGCCCCGCGCGAGAGCTTCAAATAGGCTTCATGCACCAGAGCCGTCGTCGAGAGTGTCCGCTCCGCTGGCGCGCCCTGGAGCTGTCGGTGCGCGATCGCGCGGAGCTCTCCGTACAGCACGGAAAACACTCGGTCCAGCGCGTCCCTGTCGCCGGCCTCGGCCGCGCGCAAGAGGCCCGTGACCTCTTCAGGCCCGGGGCCCCCCAAGCTCGGATCCATGAATTCGCCAATTCTATCCGGTGCGCCGGAGGGCCTTCCCGGAGGAGCGGCCGGCGGGGTACAGTCGGCCCTTCAGAACTCGATATGCGCCGGATTACGCTCGTCCTCGCGGCCGTCCTCGCGCTGAGTGCGCTAGTGGGTGTCTTCGTCTCCGACGCGGCCGGCCTCGACAGCGATGACGCGCCATTCGCGCTCGCGGCCTCCGTGGCGACCCCGCCGCCCGATCCGGCAGCCATGGGAGAGCTCCACGCGTACATCCCGTCGATCGTCGAGCGCCATTTCGAATCGAGTCCCCTCTGTCGCGGCCGCCCGCGTCGCGCTCCCCGAGCGATGATTCCCTCCAGCGCTTTTCTCGCTTCCGACCGTTTCTTCGCCGACCGACCGTCTTCACGCCTCTCCGCCCGTCCCGACCCCCGCCGCTTCTCGCCGCATCCGCGCCCCTAGCCGCGTCCGACCCGTAATCGTCCGTTCCACGACCACGAAAAATGGAGGACCGCATGCTTCGACGCTTCGCTCTCGCCGCCGGACTGACGATGAGCGCCACCCTCGCCTTCGGCGCGACCTTCACCGTCACCACGAATGCGGACTCTGGCGCGGGATCGCTCCGACAGGCGATTACCGACGCCAACACGAACCCCGGCGCGGACACGATCCAGTTCAACATCGTCGGCTCGGGAGTCCAGACGATCACGCCGGCGACGCCGCTTCCTCCGATCACGGAGGCCGTCACGATCGACGGCTATACGCAGCCGGGGGCTTCCGCCAACACGCAGCCGGTCGGCCAGGGTCTCGACACCGTGATCCGCGTCGAGATTTCCGGCGCCGCGACGACGGGCATGGGCCTGGACGTCCGAGCGCCGAACGTGACGATCCGGGGACTCGCGATCAACCGGTTCTCGCAGTACCAGATCGACGGCAACTCGTCGTTCAACCACTCGAACCTCAAGATCGAAGGCTGCTTCATCGGCTCGAGCCCGGACGGACTGCTCGGCTACTACGTCCCCGGCGGCGCGACCGAGATCAGCGATCCGAATCTGGCGATCGGCGGGAGCACTCCGGCCGCCCGCAACCTGATCTCGCTGTGGACGAACGCCACCGGGATCATCCTCTCCGGCGACGCATCCGGCTTCGTCCGGGGCAATCTCATCGGCACCGACATCTCGGGCGGGCGGCGGATGCCGGGCCTCGTCTCCCAGGGGACCGCCTTTTCGCTCCTGAATACCGGCGCGCTGTTCATCGGCGGACCGCTGGCCTCCGACGCAAACGTCATCGCCGGTTTCGGCCACTCGATCAACATGGGCTCGGGGACGTGCACGATCCAGGGCAATTTCATCGGCGTCGACGCCCAGCAAAACAGCGTCATTTACAGCGGCGAGGCCGGCATCTACGTGACCGCCGCCGGCAGCGTCATCGGCGGCTCCACGACCGCCGGCGAGGGGAACGTGATCGGCGGCCACGACTACGGGATCATCCTCGATGCGCCGGTCGCCACGCTCGAGGGCAACTTCATCGGCACCGACAAGACCGCCACGAAGATTCTGGGCAATCGGGCCATGGGTATCCTCGTGAGCACGGGCGGCCAGACGATCGGCGGGATCCAGCCGGGCAAAGCCAACGTCATCGCGTACAACGGGGCCGTGGGCGTTCTCGTCGAGGGTCTCTCCCTGAATCCCATCCGCGGCAACCGGATGTTCAAGAACGGATTCGGCGGAGTGCATTCGGGCCAGGCCATGGGCATCGACCTTCATTTCTCCGCCACTCCGGGAGGTCCGACACCGAACGACGATGGCGACGCCGATCCCGGGGCCAACGAGCGCCAGAACCATCCGATCATCACTTCGGCGGCCCCGGAAGGCGGGGGCACGCGCGTCATCGGCACGCTCAACAGCCTGGCCTCGACGACGTTCGATCTCGATTTCTACTCGAACTCCGTGTGTCTCGACCGGCCTCGCGATCTTCCCCAGGCCGAGTTCTACCTGGGCTCGACCCAGATCACGACGGACGCCTCCGGCAACGCGTCGTTCAACCTCGTCCTCGTGAATCCGATCCCGGCGGGTGCGGCCGTCACCGCCGCCGCGACCGACCCGAACGGAAACACCTCGGAGCTTTCGCCGGGGATCGTGTTCTCGGTGGGCCCGGGCGTGGGCGGACCGGGCGACACGGGCAACCAGACCATCGCCGGCCAGCTCTTCGACCCGGCGGCGGCCGTGACGGTCGGCGGCAATCCGGTGACCGCGGAGTTCCAGTCGGCCACGACGATGCGCTTCGTCGGTCCCAGCCTTTCGCCCGGAGGGGTTTACGACGTCACGGTCACGAACCCTGGCGGACTCACCGGCACGATCAAAAACGGCTACGTTACCCGTTTCCTGGATGTCCCGAAAACCAGTCTCTTCGACGTGCTCATCGCCAAGCTGGTCGCCGGCAGTATCACGGCCGGCATCGGGAACGGAAATTTCGGCCCGAGCAACAACGTCACGCGCCAGCAGATGGCGGTCTTCGTCCTGAAGGCCAAGCACGGCGCCTGCTATACGCCGCCGGCGTGCACGCCGGTCTTCACCGACGTTCCGTGCGGAACGACCTTCGCTCCCTGGGTCAACCAGTTCGCCGCGGAGGGCATCACGGGCGGCTGCGGAAACGGGAACTACTGCCCGCTCAGCCCGGTCCGGCGCGACCAGATGGCGGTCTTCCTCCTGAAGGGCAAGTACGGCTCCACGTTCACCCCTCCGGAGTGCCACGGCGACTTCAACGACGTCGCCTGTCCTTCCACGTTCGCCGACTGGATCGAGTTCCTCGCGAGCGAGGGGATCACCGGCGGCTGCGGCAGCGGGAACTTCTGCCCGGTCAACCCGGTCCGGCGCGACCAGATGGCGGCGTTCCTCGTGAACACTTTTACTTTGCCGTGACTTTCGTGGCCCCCGGGAGCGCCCGTCGTCGAGAAGGTCACAGGAGAAACCATATGCGCCAGCGCCTCGGCCTCGCCGCCGTCCTGATGGCGGCGACCAGTCTCGCCTCCGCCAACACCTACACCGTCACGTCGACCGCCGACTCCGGAGCCGGGACGCTGCGCCAGGCGATCCTGGACGCCAACGCCAGCGCGGGCGCGGACACGATCGCCTTCGCCATCGTCGGCTCGGGGGTGCACACGATCGCCCCGGCCTCGGCCCTGCCCGCGATCACCGGACCGGTCACGATCGACGGCTACACCCAGGCCGGCTCGTCCGCGAACACGAACCCGACGAGCGACGGCCTGAACACCGTGCTCCGGATCGAGATCGACGGAACGAGCCTGGGGTTTTCCCCGGGCCTCGACGTCCGCGCCGACGGCGTGACGATCCGCGGCCTGGTGATCAACCGCTGCGCGGGGTCCGGCATCGAGACGACGGGCGCCCTGCACATGCTCGTCATCGAGGGGTGCTTCCTCGGAACGAACGCGGCGGGAGACCAGGCGCTCGTGCCTTACGGCGGGGCCATCCTGCTTCGGAGCAACGATCACGCGCGCATCGGGGGAACCACGGCCGCCGCCCGCAACCTGATCTCGGGCGGCGGGAATGCCTTCTTCCAGATGTCTCTCGGAGAGGCCGGCGGGGGCATGAACGACTCGCTCGTGGCGGGGAATCTCGTCGGCACCGACGTCACGGGCCGCAAGCGCTTCGCCGACGGCGTCCTGGCGATGTTCCTGCGGTACGGCACGGACAACACCATCGGAGGCACGTCCGCTTCCGCACGCAACGTGTTCGTCGGGGCCGAAGTGAGCCTGGGAGGACCGATCGACACGATGGACGCAACCGACAACCACGTCCAGGGCAATTTCTTCGGCACCGACGTCACGGGCGAAGTCGTCCTGGGCTGCTACTCCCAATGCATCACGGCCGCCGCGCGGAACAACACGATCGGCGGCACGGCCGCGGGGGCCGGAAACCGGATCGCCGGATCGCTCGGCAACGCCGGAATTTCCGTTTACGGGAGCGGTACCGTCATCCAGGGCAACTTCATCGGCACCGACGAAACCGGAACTCTGCGCCTCGGCAACTCTTACTGGGGCATTATCGTCAATGCCTCCGCCGTGACGATCGGCGGCACCGGCCCCGGCGAGGGGAACCTCATCGCCAACAATCTCTGGGGCGGAGTCGGGATCTCCGGCCAGAACGTCGAGGTTCGCGGCAACTCGATCTTCAACAATCCCGGGGACTCCTCCGTCAACGGGCTCGCCATCGACCTGGCGGCGGGCAACGGGAGCGGGATGGGGGTCTCGCTCAACGATGTCCTCGATGCGGATACCGGCCCGAACGGCTACCAGAACTATCCCATCATCTCCTCGGTCACCTACGGCGGGGCGAGCACGACGGTCGTCGGAACGCTCGACAGCACGGCCTCGACCGTCTTCGACGTCGACTTCTACGCCAACCCGGCGTGCTCCAGCCGCCCGCAGGAGCTTCCGGAAGGCCGGACGTATCTGGGCTCGGCGCCGGTCACGACGGACGGTTCGGGGCACGGCGTCTTCAACGCCGTGCTCCCCCAGGCCGTCGCCGCCGGATCGCCCATCGCGGCCACGGCCACCAATCCCGCCGGGAACACCTCCGAGCTCTCGCCGCGCTTCGTGCTTTCGCTCGAGCCCCAGGCCGGTCCGGCGAGCGGCCTGAACGACGTCCAGGCCAGGGGCCTCGCGTTCGAGGCCGGCGCGACGGTCACCGTGGGCGGCGTACCCGCGACCAACATCTCGGTGCTCGACGCGAACACAATCATGTTCAACGTTCCGGCCCTTCCGGCCGGGTCCATCAACGCCTTGACGGTCGCCAATCCGGGCGGTGGACTTTCGGGAACCCTGCCGAACGCGTGGATTGCGAATTTCAACGACGTTCTCAACGGCCACCAGTTCCATGCCCAGGTCACCAAGCTCGTCGCCAACGGCGTCACGGCGGGTGTGGGCGGCGGGAACTTCGGCGTCGGGCAGAATACGCTCCGCCAGCAGATGGCGGTTTTCCTGCTGAAGTCCAAGTACGGCGTTTGCTACGTCCCGCCGCCCTGCAACGGGGACTTCGCGGACGTGGCCTGTCCCTCGACTTTCGCGAACTGGATCGAAGCGCTCGCCGACGAGGGCATCACCGGGGGCTGCGGCGGCAACAACTTCTGCCCCGCCAACCCCGTGCGCCGGGACCAGATGGCGGCGTTTCTTCTGAAAGCCAAGCACGGCTCCTCGTACGTGCCGCCGCCCTGCAGCGGAGATTTTGACGATGTGGCGTGCCCGTCGCTCTTCGCCAACTGGATCGAGCAGCTCGCGGACGAGGGGATCACGGGCGGCTGCGGCGGCAACAACTACTGCCCGCTCAACAATGCCACGCGCGGTCAGATGGCGGCGTTCTTAGTCAACACTTTCACTCTTCCGTGACTTCATCGCGACGTCGCCGTCATCCCGCTCGACTCTCAGCGTTGAGTTACCGCCGGGCTTCGCCCGGCGTTGCCTACTGCCGGGGGTGTGCCTCCGGTGGTCGGCTCCTGGTCAACACGTTCACGCTGCCGTAGCTGGAACGCTCCCGGGTTTCAAGAGGGGGCTCGCGCGGCCCCCTCTTTCCTGTCCCTTTCTCCGCGTCCCGTCGGAACAGACTCCGAAGTTGCACGCGCACGATCCGGTCTCGCCGGTGGCGGCCGCGGGCAGCGGCAACTCCTGTCCGCTCAGCAACGTGACCCGCGGCCCACATGGCGGCGTTCCTGTTTGACGCCCTCGTCTTGCTTGAGGTCCCGTGGGCGTCCCGGGATTCTTTCGGGCCGCTTTCATCCGCCCCCCCTTTTCCTGTCCCCAAAAACCTGAAATCGTCGAGAAAACAGTTGGAGGACAGCCATGAACGCTCGGCTCGGGACCGCCCTCGGCCTCGTTGCATGTTCCGCGGTTGCTCTGGGCAACACCTACACGGTGACGTCCACGGCCGATTCCGGGGCGGGCACCCTCCGCCAGGCGATCCTCGACGCGAACGCGAACGCCGGTACCGATTCGATCCACTTCAACATCCCGGGCGGCGGCGTCCATACGATCGCGCCGGCGACCGCCCTCGCGAACCTGACATCGCCCGTCACGATCGACGGGTATACGCAACCGGGCGCGAGCGCCAACACGAACCCGCCGGACCAGGGGTTGAACACGGTGCTTCAGATCGAGATCGACTGCACCAACGCCGGAACCTACTGCCTGGTCGTCGGAGCCGACGACGTGACGATCCGAGGTCTCGTCCTCAATCACGGCATCGGCGCGATCGCGACGGATTTCTTCAAACAGGTGCAGAACCTGGTCGTCGAGGGATGTTTCATCGGAACCAGCGCGGACGGCCTCACGCCGTCGAACACGTCCGTCGGTCTCACCTTCGGACAGCACAAGAACGCGCGTATCGGCGGAACGACCCCCGCCGCACGGAACCTCTTCGCCGCCGGCGGCAGCAGCACTCAAATCACGGTGAGCAACGCCGCCAACAACGGATCTGTCATTCAGGGAAACCTCTTCTGCACCGACAAGACCGGACTGCCGATCGGGCCCGTCCTCGCCCGCAACGGGATCCAGCTGTCCGGCGGCGGCGGGGCCGGAAACACCTCGAACATGACGATCGGCGGACTCACTCCCGACGCGGGAAATGTTTTTGGCTGTCCGGGCACGAACCTCCGCCTGGGCAACATGGCGAGCGTGGCCGTGCAAGGCAACAAATTCGGCGTCGATCCGAGCGGCACGAAGGGGATCGCGCGCGGCATCGGAAACGGAATCTACGTGGAGGGTGGAGACGACACCGTCGTGATCGGCGGCACCGCGGCGGGCGCCGGTAACGTCATCGGCTCATTGCTCAGCGGGATCGCGTCGTTCGGCGGCGCCGACACCGTGGTCCAGGGCAACTTCATCGGCACCGATACCACGGCCACGATCGACCTGGGCAACGTCCGGGAGGGCATCTATTTCCAGAGCGCGACCAACATGACGATCGGCGGCACCGGCGCCGGCGAAGGGAACGCCATCCTGTTCAACCGGGGTGGAGGAGTGCGGGTCACCTCCTTGTCGGGACACTCGATCCGCGGCAACCGCATCTTCGCGAATTACGGTTTGACGGGCGGGGCGACGCCGTCCATCGGGATCGACATCGTGGGAACCGCCGGCCCGGACGCCAATGATTCGTGCGACGCCGACACGGGTCCCAACGGCCGCCAGAACTTCCCGATCATCACGTCGGCGGCCCCGGAAGGCGGCGGCACCCGCGTCATCGGAACGCTGGACAGTACCGCTTCGAGCGACTTCACGCTCGACTTCTATGCGAGCCCGGTCTGCGTGCCGCGTCCTCGAGCCCAGGCGCAGGCAGACCAGTATCTCGGGTCGACCGTCGTGTCCACGAATGCCTCGTGCACCGCCTCGTTCAACGTACTTCTGCCGACGCCGACGACGGCGGGCCAGCCGGTGACGGCAACGGCGACGGCCTCCGATGGCTCGACCTCGGAGCTGACGCCGCAGATCATCTTTTCCTCGACGCCGATCGCCGGGGACTCCGCCGGCGGTACCGAGATCACCATCACCGGCATGCTGTTCGCCGACGGCGCGACCGTCTCGATCGGAGGAACTCCCGCCACGGGTGTCAGCGTCAATTCGGGCACGCAGATCCAAGCCACCGCGCCGGCGAAACCGGCCGGCAGCGTCCAGGACATCGTCGTCACGCTGCCCGGCGGGCTGACCGGCACGCTGCCCAACGGCTACGTTTCTGCTTTCAACGACGTGCAAACCTCCGGTTTCTATCCCCAGATCGCCAGGCTCTCGGCGAACAAGGTCACCGCGGGTTGCGGCAACGGCAACTACTGCCCCACCGACGGTGCGACGAGAGCCCAGATGGCGGTGTTCCTGCTCAAAAGCAAGAAAGGCCTCTGCTATACACCGCCTCCGGCGACCGGGACGGTGTTCTCGGACGTGCCGTCCAACTCTTTTGCCGCGGCGTGGATCGAGGCGTTGGCCGCCCATGAAGTCACCGGCGGATGCGGCGGCGGGATGTACTGTCCGAACTCCACCGTGACGCGGGCGCAGATGGCCGTCTTTCTCCTGAAGATGCTGGAAGGCTCCGGTTACGCGCCTCCGGCATGCGTTACGGCCACGTTCAGCGACGTGCCCTGTTCCAATCCCTTCGCGCCGTGGGTCGAGGAGCTCGTGAAGCGCGGCATCACGGCCGGATGCGGGGGTGGCCTGTACTGCCCCAACAACCCGGTGACGCGAGGACAGATGGCGGTCTTTCTTTCGTCGACGTTCGGTTTGCCCTAGTCGCGGTCACGTTCCAGCGGCGGCTTAGATTTTCGAACTAGGAGATTCCTCTATGCGCCTCTACGGTTTGATCCTCGCTCTCGTTCTGGTCGCCGCCACCGCTTCGGCCAACACCTACACCGTCACATCGACTGCCGACAGCGGCGCCGGGACGCTTCGCCAGGCGATTCTCGACGCGAACGCGAACGTCGGCGCCGACACGATCGCGTTCAACATCGCCGGGAGCGGCGTGCACACGATCACCCTGGCGAGCCCGCTCGCGCCACTCACCTCGCCGGTCACGATCGACGGTTACACGCAGTCCGGTGCTTCGGCCAACACGCATCCGTTCGGCCAGGGGCTGAACACCGTCCTTCGCATTCAGGTGACGGGAGGCGCCGGCGTGGGAACGTGCTTCAGCGTTCAGGCGGACAACACGACGGTGAAGGGCCTGGTGACCAACGGCTGCACGACGAGCGTCGACATCCAGTCCGGCTCGAACAACCGCGTCGAGGGAAACTTCTTCGGAACCGATCCGGCGGGCACGCAGAGGCTCGTCGACAGCGGCAACCAGGTCTTCGTCGGAAACTCGCCCTCGGCCCACGTCGGGGGGTCCGCTCCGGCTGCGCGCAACCTGATCACAGCGTGCGGAGTCGCGGTCGAAGCGAGCGCTGCCAACAATGGAGCCGACATCCAGGGCAACATCATCGGCATCGCGGCCTCAGGCGATGTCCTGCTGACGCCACCCTGCGGGGGTGCGACGTTCCCGATCGTCGTCAACGGGCCGAACGGGCAAGTCGTCCGCAACGTGATCGCCGGAGGCAGCAGCGGGATCTACCTGCAGGGCAGCTCCGGAAAGTCGGCGCGCGGCAACTACGTCGGCACGGACGTGACCGGAACGGTCGTCCTGGGTCTTTCCCAGCAGGCCATGAGCGTGACGGGCGACAATCACACCGTCGGCGGCCCCAATCCCGGCGACGGCAACGTCCTCGCCGGAGCCGATTTCTACGAAGGGCTGCTCGTCGCCGGCAACGGACATGTCGTCCAGGGCAACTTCATAGGCACGGACATCACCGGCACTCTCGACCTCGGCAACCACAGGATCGGCATCAACGTGGGGGGGACGGGCACCACGATCGGCGGAACGAGCCCGGGCGAAGGCAACACCATCGCCTTCAACGGCGGCCCCTTCGGAAACTCGGGCGGCATCATCGTCCAGGGACAGCAGATCCGCATCCGGGGGAATCGCATCTACGGGAACAAGACCGCGGCGAACGACGGTCTCGGCATCGACCTGTTCGCGGGGGGAACCTCGGGCGTGACGCCCAACGACCCGGGGGACGGCGACGCCGATTCGAACGGGCTCCAGAACTATCCCATTCTCACCTCGGCCGGACCGGCCCTCGGGGAGGGCGCCGGGACACACATCGTCGGCGTGCTCAACAGCACGCCCTCGACGACTTTCGACATCGATTTCTATTCCAACCCATCCTGCGCGTCCCGCCCGCAGGAGTACCTCGAGGGTCAGGACTACATCGGGTCCACCCAGGTGACGACCAACGGCTCCGGCAACGCCTCGATCGACGTGACGCTGCCCTTCACGGTCGAGAACGGCTCCCGGATTTCGGCGACCGCGACCGACCCGGCGGGGAACACGTCGGAGTTCTCGCAGCGGCTCATCTTCTCGATGAACCCGGCCGCGGGACCGCCGTCCGGCGGCACCAACGTCTCGATCGCTGGCATGCTCTTCGAGGACGGCGCCACGGTTTCGATCGGCGGACAGCCCGCCACGAACGTCGACGTCGTCGGCCCGACGCAGATCACGGCAACGACGCCGGCGCTTCCCGCCGGGTCGCTCAACAACGTCGTCGTCACGAACCCGAGCGGGACGGGCGGCACCCTCGTCAACGGCTTCGTGGCCGACTTTTCGGACGTGGTGGGCAACCAGTTCTCCTTCCACATCACCAGGCTGGTGGCCAACGCGATCACCGTCGGCTGCGGCACGGGCATCTACTGTCCGCTCAATTCCGTCACTCGGCAGCAGATGGCCGTCTTCCTGCTGAAGTCGAAGAACGGCCTGTGTTACGTCCCGCCGCCGTGCGTGGGCACCTTCCCCGATGTGCCCTGCAGCTCCAACTTCGCGCCCTGGATCGAGGCCCTCGCGGCCGCCGGCATAACCGGAGGCTGCGGCGGAGGAAACTACTGCCCGACCAACGTGGTGACGCGCCAGCAGATGGCGGTCTTCCTCCTGAAGACCAAGCACGGCTCGACCTTCGTGCCTCCCGTCTGCAGTGGCGACTTCGACGACGTGGCGTGCCCCTCACAGTTTGCCGACTGGATCGAAGAGCTCTCGGCGGAAGGCATCACCGGGGGCTGCGGAGGAAACAACTACTGCCCCAACCAGGCCGTTCGGCGTGATCAGATGGCGGCGTTCCTGTACAACACGTTCCAGTTTTAGGAGAACCATGAAGACGTCGATCGTCCTCGCCGCGCTCCTCGTCACGGCCGCCGCGCCCGCCGCGACCTTCACGGTCACCTCGACCGCCGACTCCGGCGCCGGGTCGCTGCGCGAGGCGATGACCAACGCGAACGGAAATCCCGGCGCCGATACGATCCACTTCAACATCGTCGGCAGCGGAGTCCACACGATCACGCCCGCCACGAAGCTCCCGAACATCACGGAGGCCGTGACGATCAACGGATACAGCCAGCCGGGGGCCTCGGCGAACACCCACGCGCCGGATCAGGGCTCGAACGCGGTCCTCCTCATCGAGCTCAACGGACAGAATCTTTCGGGCTTCGACGGTTATTGCCTGGACGTCGCCGCGTCCGGCGTCACGATCCGCGGCCTGGCGATCAACCGGTGCCAGAATTCGGCGATCCGGGCCTTGCTCGGCGGCAACGGCATGGTCGTTGCCGGCAACTTCCTCGGGACGGACCCGAGCGGGAGCTCCCGGCCCGGCGTGCAGATCCAGGGCGTCGAGCTCAACGGCGGGACCGGAGCCACCATCGGGGGCTCCAACCCGGCCGACCGAAACGTCATTGCCGGCAACGACGGCTCCGACATTTTCTTCAACGACTCCGGCGGATCCAACGCCGTCATCCAGGGGAACCTCATCGGAACCAACGCCGCGGGAACCGCGGCGATTCCGGGGCAGTTCAGCGAAACCGGCGTCTACATCCGCATCGGGACCGGAGTGACGATCGGGGGCCTGACCCCGGCCGTCCGGAACGTCATCTCGGGACGCCGCACCGCCGCGATCAGCGTCGGGTACACGGTCGGCTCGGTCGCCGCGCAGGCCACGATCCGCGGCAATTACATCGGCACCGACGTCACCGGAACTCAGCCCATCGCCAACGGCTACGGGATCGTGCTCAACTCGGTCAACAACATCGTGGGTGGAGGCGCGGCCGGCGCCGGAAACGTCATTGCCGCCAGCGCGATCTACGGCATGACGGGCGACGGCGGCAACGGGGCCACGATCCAGGGGAACTTCATCGGCACCGACCCGACGGCGACGATCGACCTCGGCAACACGCAGGCCGGCATCATCGTCGGCGGCAACGACTGGGTCATCGGAGGAACGGCGCCGGGCGAGGGCAACGTGGTCGCCTTCACGCGCCAGCAATGGGGAGGAATCGGAGTCGGCCGCCAGCGCGCCCGGATCCGCGGGAATCGCATCTTCGGCAACCAGCCTCTCGGCATCGACCTCGCGGCGGGCTTCTCGGCCGGCATGACGCCCAACGATTCCGGAGACGCCGACGCGGGACCCAACGACCTGCAGAACTTCCCGATCATCACGAGCGTGACCCCGGGGGCAGGCACGACGAACATCCAGGGGTCTCTCAACAGCCTGGCCTCGACCGAGTTCGATCTCGACTTTTTCGCCGAACCGGTCTGTATTCCGCGTCCGCAGGGCTGGCTGCAGGGCGCGACCTACCTCGGCTCGACGCAGGTCACCACCGACGGCTCGGGCAACGCCGCAATCGACGTGGATTTTCCAGTCGCGCTGGAGGCCGGCCAGCCGGTGACGGCGACCGCGACCGATCCGAACGGCAACACCTCCGAATTCACGCAGCGCATCGTGTTCTCCAACCAGATCCCGTCCGGACCTCCGGAGGGGGGAACGAACGTGACGCTGCTCGGAATGCTTTTCGAGACCGGCGCGACGGTGACCGTCGGCGGATCCCCTGCGACCAGCGTGAACGTTCCGGATTCGACGCACATCACGGCGACGATGCCGGCCCGGCCCGCCGGCAGCCTCAACGACGTCGTGGTCACCAATCCCTCCGGGGTGAGCGGAACACTCCGGAACGGCTGGATCGCCGATTTCGCAGACGTCCCGAACAGCCAGCAGTTCTACTTTCACATCACCAAGCTCGTCGCCAACGCGATCACGGTGGGCTGCGGCACGGGCATCTACTGCCCTCAGAACTCGGTCACCCGCCAGCAGATGGCCGTGTTCCTCCTGAAGTCGAAGAACGGCCTCTGTTACGTCCCGCCGCCGTGTGTCGGGACCTTCCCCGACGTGCCCTGCTCGAGCAACTTCGCGCCCTGGATCGAGGCCCTGGCGGCCGCCGGGATCACAGGAGGCTGCGGCGGGGGCAACTACTGTCCGACCAACGTGGTCACGCGCCAGCAGATGGCGGTCTTCCTTCTGAAGACCAAGCACGGCTCGAGCTACGTGCCTCCGCCCTGCAGCGGCGATTTTCCCGATGTCCCCTGCCCGTCCCAGTTCGCCGATTGGATCGAGCAGCTCGCGGCCGAGAGCATCACCGGAGGGTGCGGCGGGGGCAACTACTGTCCGCTCCAGGCCGTCCGCCGCGACCAGATGGCGGCGTTTCTGTTTAATACTTTCCAGTTCCCATAGGCATGCAACGCGGTCATGGACATTCGAGTTACCGCCGTGCTGCGCACGGCGTTCCCTACTGCCGGGGGTCTGCCTCTGGTGGACGGGTCCAGTTTCCATAAGAAGGGGACGCTCATGAAGCGCACGCTCATCGCAGTCGTTGCAGCGCTTGCCGCGAGGCGGGGTCTCGCCAACACCTATACGGTCACGAGCACCGCCGACTCCGGCGCGGGCACGCTGCGACAGGCCATCCTCGACGCCAACGGAAACGTCGGCGCCGACACCATCGAGTTCAACATCGTGGGCGGCGGCGTCCAGACCATCAGTCCCGTGACGGCGTTGCCGGTGATCACTTCGCCCGTGACGATCGACGGCTACACGCAGCCCGGAGCATCGCCGAATACGCTGCCGGTCGGCCAGGGCCTGAACACGGTCCTGACGATCGAGCTCGCCGGCGCGCTCTCCGTATCGGCGAGCGACACGACGATCCGCGGCCTGTCGATCCACAACGGGGGCGTGGTCTTCTCCAACGGTGCGTTCTCGAACAACAAGCTCGAGGGCTGTTTTCTCGGCACGAACGTGGCGGGCACTCAGCGGATCGACGGGGGTTTCTCGACGCAGGTGTCCGTGATCGGCGAGTCCAATGCGACGATCGGAGGATCTTCGCCGGCCGCGCGCAATCTGATCTCGGTGTGTCAGACCGGTATCTCGCTGACCGGAGCGGGATCGGGTCACGTGGTCGAGGGAAACCTTCTCGGCCTGGCACCGGACGGCGCCACTCTGCTGACTCCCGCGTGTGCGGGAACCAGCTTTGCCATCAACCTCAACGGGACCGGCCATTTCGCGCGACGCAATGTGATCGCCGGCGTCGAAAACGGATTCAGCGTGAACGGTACCGGCCACACGCTCCGCGGCAACTTCATCGGTACAGACGTCACGGGCACGGTCCTGATCGGCGTCGGCGAGCACGCGTTCGCCGTGGCCGGAACGAATCACGTCATCGGCGGCACGGGAGCAAGCGACGGCAACATCGTGGCGGGTGGTGCGAATTTCTACAACGGCCTCGAGCTCAGCGGGTCCGGACACGTCGTTTACGGAAACTTCATCGGCACGGACCCGACGGGAACGATCGATCTCGGAAACCCTCATGCGGGCATCGTGGGCATCGGCAACGATCTGACGGTCGGCGGTGTGAACCCGGGCGAGGGCAACACGATCGCCTTCAACGCGGTGATCAATTATGCCGGCGTCCTGGTCCAGGGCCAGCGCGTCCGAATCCGCGGCAACCGCATCTACGGCAACAGCAACCGTCTCGGCATCGACCTCCCGGTCGGGGTCAACCTCGGCGTCACTCCGAACGATCCCGGCGACGGGGACACGGGGGCGAACGGCCTGCAGAACTACCCGATCCTGACCTCGGCCGGCCCGGCGCTGGGCGAAGGCGCCGGAACCCACATCGTCGGCCTGCTCAACAGCACCGCCTCGACCACCTTCGACATCGATTTCTACTCGAATCCCGCCTGCGCGTCGCGGCCGCAGGAGTTTCTCGAAGGCCAGGAATACATCGGCTCGACGCAGGTCACGACCGACGGCTCCGGGAACGCGGACATCGACGTCACGCTTCCCGCGACGGTCGAGAACGGGTCGCGCATCTCTGCGACGGCGACCGATCCGGACGGCAACACCTCCGAGTTTTCGCAGCGGCTGATCTTCTCCATGACTCCGGCGTCCGGCCCTCCCGCCGGCGGCACGAACGTCACGATCACGGGCATGCTGTTCGACGACGCGGCGACCGTGACGATCGGCGGCCAGCCGGCCACGAACGTCAACGTGACGGGGCCGGCGCAAATCACGGCCACCACTCCCGCGCTGGCGGCCGGCTCGTTGAACAACGTCGTCGTGACGAACCCGAACGGCACGGGCGGCACGCTCGTGAACGGCTTCGTCTCCGACTTCTCCGACGTGCCCGGCTCGCAGCAGTTCTATTTCCGCATCACCAAGCTCGTCGCCAACGCGATCACCGTCGGGTGCGGCACCGGGATCTATTGCCCGCTCAACTCCGTCACGCGCCAGCAGATGGCCGTGTTCCTCCTGAAGTCCAAGAACGGGCTCTGCTACGTCCCGCCGCCCTGCGTCGGAACTTTCCCGGACGTGCCCTGCTCGAGCAACTTCGCGCCGTGGATCGAGGCCCTCGCCGCCGCCGGAATCACGGGAGGCTGCGGCGGAGGCAACTACTGCCCGACCAACGTCGTGACGCGCCAGCAGATGGCGGTCTTCCTCCTGAAGACCAAGCACGGCTCGAGCTACGTGCCTCCGGCCTGCAGCGGCGACTTCCTGGACGTGGCGTGCCCGTCGCAGTTCGCCGACTGGATCGAGCAGCTCGCCGCCGAAGGCATCACGGGCGGCTGCGGGAGCGGCAATTACTGCCCGACGCAGGCCGTCCGGCGCGACCAGATGGCGGCGTTTCTGTACAACACGTTTCAGTTCCCCTGACCCTTTCGATAGACTCGCGACCTCTTCACAGACAGGAGGTCATCGTGCGTGACCGAATCGTCCTGTGCCTCGCGGCGCTCTGTGCCGCGCCCCGCCTCTCCGCCGTCACCTACACCGTCACGACCACCGCCGATTCGGGCGCCGGGTCGCTCCGACAGGCGATCACCGACGCCAACGGCAGCGCGGGCCACGACACGATCGCGTTCAACATCGTCGGCGGCGGCGTTCACACGATCGCGCCGGCCACGCCGCTTCCCGCGATCACCGACCAGGTCACGATCGACGGCTATACACAGCCGGGCGCTTCGGTGAATACGAACGGGCCGTCGCAGGGCACCAATGCCGAGATCCTGATCGAGATCGACGGCACGGCGATCGGCGTCGCAGGCTACGGCCTGACCTCAAATTCCGGCAACGTCACGATCCGCGGCCTCGCGATCAACCGATGCCCGAACGGAGGCATCCTCGTCAGCGGCGCCGGGAGCGGAACCATCGTCGCCGGAAACTTCCTCGGTACGGATCCCGCCGGCACGGTCCGCGCCGGAGCCCAGGGCTCCGGCGTCGAGATCGAAACCACGGCGGTCATGGTCGGCGGAACGAACCCCGCGGACCGCAACCTGATCTCGGGCAACAACTCCGCGCAGGTCCTCGTCGGGGATGTCGGCGGAACCAACTCGGTGATCAAGGGCAACCTGATCGGGACCAACGCCGCGGGCAGCGCGGCGATCCAGGGACCCTTCAACTACGCCCTGGTCTACGTGCGCAACGGTTTGAACATCCAGATCGGAGGCCCGACGGCGGCCGAGCGCAATGTCATCTCCGGCGGAAGCCCGAGCGCTGTCGGGGCCGGGGTGGGTGTCGGATACACCCTCGGCGGCACGAACGCTTCGGCCACGATCGAAGGCAATTTCATCGGCACGGACGTCACCGGCACACTTCCGCTCGGCAACACCTATGGGATCTCTCTGCCGGACCAGAACTGCACCGTGCGCGGGAACGTCATCGCCGACAGCATCAATCAAGCCATCATCAGCGAGAGCGGGCACAACACCGTGATCGTGGGGAACTTCATCGGGACCGACGTCACCGGGACCCTCAATTTGGGCAATCACAAGGGCGGCATCGTCGTCGGCGGGAACAACTGGCAGATCGGAGGCCCGAATCCTGGCGACGAAAACGTCATCGCGCACAATGGTCCCCAGTACGGCGGCATCGTGAACGGCGGGGCCCAGATGGCGCGCATCCGTCGGAACCGCATCTTCAACAACACTCCCCTCGGGATCGACCTGTACGCGAATTTCACGGCCGGAGTGACCCCGAACGACGCGGGCGACGGCGACGCCGGACCGAACGGTCTCCAGAACTACCCGATCCTCACCGAGGCCGGCCCGGCCTTCGCCGACGGTACGGGCACGCAAATCATCGGAGTCCTGAACAGCGCCGCGTCGACCACCTTCGACGTCGACTTCTTCTCGAATCCGCCTTGCGCCAGCCGTCCGCAGGAATTCCTGCAGGGCCAGGACTATCTCGGCTCGACGCAGGTCACGACGAATGGATCGGGAAACGCCACCATCAACGTGATCCTGCCGGTGACGGTCGAGCCCGGCTCCCGCTTCACGGCGACGGCGACCGATCCAAACGGCAACACATCGGAGTTCTCTCAGCGGCTCATCTTCTCCGTGACACCCACGTCCGGCCCGCCCGAGGGTGGAACGAACTTCACGCTCACGGGCATGCTCTTCGCGAACGGAATCACGGTCATCGTCGGCGGACAGCCGGCCACGAACATCTTCGTCGTGAATCCGACGACGATCACGGCGACGTCTCCGGCGCTTCCGGCCGGATCGCTCAACAACATTGTGGTGACCAACACGGACCTGACCGGTGGAACACTCGTCAACGGCTGGGTCGCCGACTTCTCGGATGTCCCGACCGCGCAGCAATTCCATTTCCAGATCGCCAAGCTCGTGGCGAACGCGATCACCGTCGGCTGCGGCACGGGAATCTACTGTCCGCTGAGCTCGGTCACGCGCCAGCAGATGGCGGTCTTCCTCCTGAAGTCGAAGAACGGCCTCTGCTACGTCCCGCCGCCATGCGTGGGAACTTTCCCGGACGTGCCCTGCTCGAGCAACTTCGCGCCGTGGATCGAGGCCCTCGCGGCCGCCGGCATAACCGGAGGCTGCGGCGGAGGCAACTACTGCCCGACCAACGTGGTCACGCGCCAGCAGATGGCGGTCTTCCTCCTGAAAACCAAGCACGGCTCGAGCTACGTGCCGCCGGTCTGCAGCGGCGACTTTCTGGACGTGCCGTGCCCGTCACAGTTCGCGGACTGGATCGAGCAGCTCGCGGCGGAAAGCATCACGGGCGGCTGTGGCGGCGGCAACTACTGCCCGGCCCAGGCCGTCCGGCGGGACCAGATGGCCGCGTTTCTCTACAACACGTTTCAGTTCCCATAGGCCCGGTGTCTCGCTTTCGATAGACTCGGCCTCCAAAAACCGAGGAGGCCAACGTGCGCGCATTCACCCGGTGGGTTTCCCTCGTCCTGGTCTACACCGCGGCGGCGGTTCTTCCGGCCGCGACGTTCACGGTGACGTCCACCACCGACTCCGGCGCGGGCAGTCTGCGGCAGGCGATCACCGACGCGAACAACGCGGCCGGAGGAGACACGGTCGCCTTCAACATCGCCGGCGCCGGCCCGCACACGATCGCGATTGCGACGCCGCTTCCTCCCATCACCGGCGTGACCACGGTCGACGGATACACGCAGACCGGCGCGCTCGCGAACTCGCTCCCCGTCGGCCTGGGGCTGAACACGGTTCTCAAGGTCGTCGTCAGCGGCGCGGCGGCGACCGGGCCGTGCTTCACCATCTCGGCGAGCGACGTCGTGATCAAGGGCCTCGTCATCAACAACTGCGATGTGGGCGTGTCATTTGCCGCCGGCGATTTCGATTCGAGCAAGGTCGAGGGCTGCTTCCTCGGCACCAACGCGGCGGGAAGCTCCCGGGTCGACCAGAACCCCAGCAAGCAGATCGAGATCCTGGCGCTCCAGATCCTGGTCCACATCGGGGGCCCGACGCCCGCAGAGCGCAACCTGATCAGCGGCTGCCAGACGGGCATCAATGTCGCGACTCCCGGCGTGCTCAACAACAACTTGATCCAGGGCAACCTGATCGGCCTGACGGCCTCGGGCAATGCCGTGCTCTCTCCGCCTTGCGGTGCGGCCGCGACCGGGCTGACCGCCAACATGAGTGGTTCTGCCGTCTCAGGCAACGCCATCGCGGGCGTGGGGAAGGGGATCGTATTTACCACCGGCCTCGCCAACAGGATTTTGGGCAACTTCATCGGCACCGACGCGTCGGGCACAATCGAGCTCGGGATCGAAGACGAGGGCATCCAGGTCGGCGGCAGCAACCACACGATCGGCGGCACGAACCCCGGAGACGGCAACGTCATCGGGGGTGCCCAGCCGGGCATCAGCCTGGGCGGCTCGAACAATACGGTTTACGGCAACTTCCTCGGCACGGACACGACGGGCACGATCGATCTGGGCAACGACACGACGGGCATCACGGTGAGCGGCAGCGACAACCTCGTCGGCGGCACCGGAGCGGGCGAAGCCAACGTCATCGCCTTCAACGGCGCGATCAGTGGCGCCGGGGTCTCGGTCAGCGGACAGCGCGTCACGATCCGAGGCAACCGGATCTATGAGAACCGCTCGGCGAGCGGACCGGGCCTGGGGATCGAGCTCGGAAGCTTCGGCATCCA
>Ga0207691_10000944_pt1 | contig 28788 bp, 28 predicted proteins | sample KBSM13metaG_FD_184327 | JGI IMG/M metagenome (GOLD analysis project Ga0207691, IMG submission 184327) | Miscanthus rhizosphere microbial communities from Kellogg Biological Station, Michigan, USA - KBS M1-3 metaG (SPAdes) (version 2) | ecosystem: Host-associated > Plants > Roots > Rhizosphere >...
GCAGCGTGGCGCCGATGAACGACTACGACGACAAGATCACGCGCAAGCGCGTCGCCAAGGTGACTACCGGCCAGATCTACTGGGGCGCCGTGCCGTTCGTGATCATCCAGATCATCATGGTCGGTCTGATCATCGCGTTCCCCAAGCTGGTTTCGAGCGGGCTCGGCAAGGAGCCGACAGTCGACGTCGACAAGGCCTTCCAGCAGATGCAGACGGCACCACGTCAAAGCACCGGCGGCGATCCGGCGCCCGCGCCGGGCTCGGGCGCATCGGGCGCGCAACCCGCTGCGCCGGATTCGCAGGGCAAGTCGGACGACGATGCAATGAAGAGCCTGCTCGAAGGCTTCAAGCGGGACGCCGACAAGAAGCCGTGATTCGTTGATCCGCCCGGTCGGCCGCCAATGGCCGCCCCCTGCGGGCAAAGAAAAACCCCGCCGCGGCGGGGTTTTTCTTCGAGCGCTTCGCGCTGTCGTCAGAGCTTCTGGGCCTGCATGAAGTCGTCGAAGCCTGCTTCTGTAAAACGGAACCACAGATTGGCATCGCGACGCCAGTTCTGGAAGTCGGCATAGATCTTCTTCCAGTCGGCATTGCTTCCGTTGAGTTCCGCATAGATCTCACCGGCGGCCTTGAAGGAACCTTCCATCATGTCCTTCGGAAAGCGGAACAGTTTGGTCCCCTGGCCGACCAGCGTCTTCAGCGCTGCCGGATTGCGGTAGTCGTATTTCGCCAGCATCTCGACGTGTGCCAGCGCGGCGGCCGACTCGACCATCGCCTTGTACTCGGCGGACAGTGACTCCCACGCCTTGTTGTTGATGAAGAAGTCAAGCTGGGGGCCGCCTTCCCACCAACCCGGGTAGTAGTAGTTCGGCGCCACCTTGTTGAAGCCGAGCTTGAGATCGTCGTAGGGGCCTACCCACTCGCCCGCGTCGATAGTTCCCTTCTCCAGCGCCTGGTAGATCTCGCCGCCCGGAATGTTCTGCGGCACGCCGCCAATCCGCTCGACGATCTTTCCGCCGAAGCCACCGATGCGGAACTTCAGGCCTTTCATGTCGGCGATCGACTTGATCTCCTTGCGAAACCAGCCGCCCATCTGGGCGCCGGTATTCCCGCCGGGCAAATTGACGATGTTGTACTTGGCGTAGAACTCGCGCATCAGTTTGAGACCGTTGCCTTCGTACATCCAGGCTGACATTTGACGGGCGTTCAGACCGAAGGGGATCGCACAGCCCAGCGCAAACACCGGATCCTTGCCGAAAAAGTAGTACGGCGCAGTATGGGCAACCTCGACAGTCGCGTTCTGCACGCCATCGACGACGCCAAACGCCGGCATCAACTCGCCGGCCGCATGCACCGAAATCTGAAACTTGCCGCCGGTCATCTCGCCCATCTTTTTGGCGAAGACCTCGGCGCCGCCGAAGATCGTGTCGAGCGAGCGCGGAAAGCTCGACGCAAGTCGCCAGCGAATCGTGGCCTGCGCATTGACAACCGCCGGTGCAGCACCGGCGGCAAGGATGCCGGCCAAGCCGGTCTTGCGGATAAAGGAACGACGTTCCATGCCTACGGTCTCCTGGGTAAATGAAAGCTGCCGAAAATCCGGCGGATTCTAGAATTCACGCCCCGGCGATCCGCCGGTGTTTACCCGTTCCTGCATATCGGGGAAAACCGAGAGTGCGGCGTGCTGCACGCGCGCCGATCGATGGCGTCAGAGCCCGGCGATCTTCATGCGATCGATGAGCACGGAGCCGATGGTCTTGCTGCCCAGCGAATACGTGTCGGCACCGACCGCGACTATGCCTTTTAGCATGTCGCGCAGGTTGCCGGCGATCGTGATCTCATGGACCGGATAGGCGATGCGCCCGTTCTCGACCCAGAAGCCGGCCGCGCCGCGCGAGTAGTCGCCGGTCACGTAGTTGACGCCCTGCCCCATCAGCTCGATCACGAAGAAGCCGCGGTGGAGCTTGCGCAGCATCGCGTCGAGGTCGTCGGTCGGCCGGGTCTCGCGGCTGGTCAAGGTGAGGTTGTGCGAGCCGCCCGAATGGCCGGTCGTCCGCAAGCCGAGCTTCCGCGCTGAATACGTCGACAGGAAGTAACCCTGCACGACGCCTTCACGAACGACATCGCGCGGCCGTGTCACCACACCCTCGTCGTCGAACGGCGCACTGCCCTTGCCGCGCACAAGATGCGGGTCCTCGCGGATGTCGATGTGCGGCGCCATCGCGACCTGGCCGAGGCTGTCCTGCAGGAAGCTCGACTTGCGGTACAGCGACCCACCGCTCGTCGCCTGCACATAGGCTCCGAGCAGGCCGGTGGCGAGCGCCGATTCGTACAGCACCGGCACCTCACAGGTCTTGATCTTGCGCGACTTCAAGCGCGACAGCGCACGTTCCGCGGCGTAGCGGCCGACCGACTCCGGCGCTGCCAGCTCGGACGGCGACCGCATCGACGTGTACCACGCGTCGCGCTGCATGTCGTCGCCGCTTCGACCGGGCACCGATGCAATCGGCGCGACCGAGATCGAATGGCGCGAGCTCGGATAGCCGCCGGCGAAGCCGCGACTGTTCGCAGCGTAGAAGTGCGATTGCTGCGCCGAAACGCCCGCACCTTCGGAATTGGTGATACGACGGTCGACCTCGAACGCCGCGGCTTCGCAGCGCTTCGCGATCTCGGCCGCGCCCTCGGCGTCGACACCCCAGGGATGGAACAAGTCCAGGTCGCGGTCGGCGACGTCGCCGACTGCAATGTCTTCGGCATCCGGCAGCCCTGCTGCGGCATCTTCGGCGGTGAAACGCGCGATGTCATGGGCGGCGCGCACCGTCTGCTCGAGCGCCGCGCGCGAAAAGTCGGACGTGCTCGCGTTGCCGCGCCGCTGCCCGACATAGACGGTGATGCCCATCGACTTGTCACGGTTGCGCTCGACGTTCTCGATCTCGCCCTTGCGGACCGAAACCGACAAGCCGACGCCCTCCGACACCTCGGCCGCCGCGTCGCTCGCGCCGAGCGACTTCGCCAGCTTCAACGCGTCCTCGACAAGCCCCTGGAACTTGTCGCGCGTATAGGCGAAAACGCGGGACTGGGTGGGCGGCATCGGGGGCGTACGGGACATGCGGGAGTCGGCGGGATGAAGGAACGCGTGACGCGAAGCAGCGAGACGCGCGGCTATGATAACGACGCACCGAGGTGCCTTTCTTCGCGCCTGCTCCGCCCGCCGATTCCCCATGCCGACCGACAGTCCTGAAGCGCTTGGCGATGCAGCGGCCGACAACCCGCTGCTCCGTCCGAGCAAGACCCGCCAGAAGCAGGACTCGCATGCGCTGCAGGACCTCGGCGAAGCCCTGTTGGCACTGCCGCAGGATCGCATCGAAGGGCTGCCCTTGCCCGAGTCGCTGCGCGATGCGATCCGCGAGATGCATCGCACGCGCTCGCACGAAGGCCGACGCCGGCAAATGCAGTTTATCGGCAAGCTGATGCGCCGGATCGACGCCGAGCCGGTCCGACAGGCAGTCGCCGAGATGCAGCTGGGGCGGGCTCAGGATTCGCTCGCGCTGCACCAGGCGGAGCACTGGCGTGCCGAGTTGATCGCATCGGACGACGCGGTGACGCGCTGGATCGCTGAGTTTCCGCAGACCGATGTGCAGCACCTGCGCACCCTCATCCGCAATGCGCGCAAGGACGCGGCGCTGAACCCGGAACGGCGCAGCGGCCGCGCCTATCGCGAGCTGTTCCAGTACATCAAGCGGGAGCAGGTCGATGGCTGACGCGACCGCGGCTGACTCAGGCGCTTTCGACCGGGTGCGCATCGGGCTGGTCTCGGTCAGCGACCGCGCGTCGAGCGGCGTCTATGCCGACCAGGGCATCCCCGCGCTGCAAGGCTGGCTCGAACGCGCGCTGCGCAACCCGGTCGACTGGGAGACCCGCCTCGTCGCCGACGAGGAAGCGCTGGTCAGCGCTGCCCTGTGCGCGCTGGTCGACGAGCGCCGCTGCGACCTGGTGTTGACGACCGGCGGCACCGGCCCCGCGCCACGCGACGTCACACCCGAAGCGACGCTGGCCGTCGCCACCAAAGTGATGCCCGGCTTCGGCGAGCAGATGCGGCAGATCAGCTTGAAATTCGTGCCGACCGCGATCCTGTCGCGCCAGGTCGCGGTGATCCGCGGCAAGGCGCTGATCATCAATCTGCCGGGCCAGCCGAAGTCGATCGCCGAAACCCTCGCAGGCCTGCGCCAGGCCGAGCCGCCGGTGCCCGGCATCTTTGCCGCGGTGCCCTATTGCATCGACCTGATCGGCGGCCCTTACCTCGAAACAGACGAAGCCGTCTGCAAGGCGTTCCGACCGAAGTCGGCGCAGCGCCCTACTTCACAAGCCGGCTGAGCCGGTCGGCGTCGAAGTTCTCGGTGGTCTGCGCGCCCTGCGGGACGCAGTCAGCCGACGGCAGCTCGCGCGAGCGCAGCGACAGCTTCTCGATCGCCTGCCACAGCATCGTGATCTGGTGCTCGTGGCCCGACGCGTTGTCGATCAAGCCCTTCATCGCCTGCGAGACCGGGTCATCGCGCTGGCTGACGCCGTAGGCGGAAAAGCCCATCTTCGCCGCAGCATCCTCGCGCCGGGCGTCGGCGTCGGCCTGCAGGATACGGGCCGGATTGCCGACCGCCGTCGCGCCGGGCGGCACCTCGCGCAGCACGACCGCGTTCGAGCCGACCCGCGCGCCGTCGCCGACCGTGAAGCCGCCGAGGACCTGCGAGTTGGCGCCAACGATGACACCGCGACCGAGCGTCGGATGGCGCTTGGCGCCCTTCGCCAGCGACGTGCCGCCGAGCGTCACGCCCTGGTAGATCGTGCACTCGTCGCCGATCTCCGCAGTCTCACCGACAACCACGCCCATGCCGTGATCGATGAAGACGCGCCGACCGATCTTCGCGCCGGGGTGGATCTCGATGCCGGTCAGGAAGCGCGCAACGTTGGAGACGAAGCGCGCCAGCCAATGCCAGCCGCGCGCCCGGCACCAGCTTGCCCGCCGATGCATCACCAGCGCGTGCAGGCCGGGGTAACAGGTCAGCACCTCGAAGCCGCTGCGAGCGGCGGGGTCCCTTTCGAGGATGCAGGCGATGTCTTCCCGGAGGCGCTGGAACATGAGCAAGCCCGAAGTGAGGGGCAAGTCAGTTTAGCGGGACGGCATCTTTCCTGCGTCGGGCAGGCCGGGCGCCCCGATGTCCACCGGGCGAGTCCCAGCGACCTCATTGCGAGGCAGCGCTTTCTCGATCGCCCGCGCGACCCCGCGCAGGATCTGCAATTCGTCATGCGTCAACTCGACCCGGTTGGCGAGCTGGTTCAGACGCGACATCAGCTTGCGCGGAACTTTCGGATCGAGGTAGTCCAGGCGGATCAGCGCATCTTCCCAGTGCGCGAGCAATCCCTGCAGCGCTGCGGCATCGGCCAGCTCCGGATCGGTCGTCCGCGCGACGACCGGAAACCCACCAAGCGCCTGGCGCCACTCGTACGCGATCAGCTGCACGGCCTGCGCGAGATTCAACGAGCCGTAACCCGGCTGGGTCGGAATACTGACGCATGCATGGCACTGGTAGACCACGTCGTTGTCGAGACCGAAGCGCTCGGAGCCGAACACGAAGCCGACCCGGTGCGGCCCGCCGGCCACTAACGCGAACAGCTCGCGCGGCGCCGAGGTCGGCGGCCCGAAATCACGCGGCGTCATCGCCGTCGCGGCGAGGAACGTCAGACCGTCGAGCGCATCGGTCAGCGTGGCGACGACCCGGGCGGACGCGAGCACATCGACCGCACCGCTCGCCATCGCGATCGCTTCGTCACGCCGATGCACATCGGCATGACGCGGCGCCACCAGCACGAGATCGGCGAAGCCCATCACCTTCATCGCGCGGGCCGCCGCGCCGACGTTGGCCGGATGGCTGGTGCCGATCAGGATGAAGCGCGTCGCGTCCGGGGCATCCATGGTGGGCCGTTAAAATTCGATTATCCGCACGCCTGTCACGGGCGACGCGCCGCTCTTTGTCACCGCCAGCCCGAGACGAATCTTCGCCATGTCGCAAGCCCTGCATCCCATGCTCAACATCGCCATCAAGGCCGCGCGCAGCGCGGGGGCGATCATCAACCGGGCTTCGCTCGATCTCGATCTGCTGAAGGTGAACACCAAGGCGCCGAACGACTTCGTCACCGAGGTCGACCACGCCGCCGAGGCGACGATCATCGACACGCTTTTGGGCGCTTATCCCGGCCACGGCATCCTCGCCGAGGAATCGGGCCGGGCGCGCGGTGCGCGCGACAGCGACTACGTGTGGATCATCGACCCGCTCGACGGCACGACCAACTTCATCCACGGCTTTCCCGTCTACGCGGTCTCGATCGCGCTCGCGTTCAAGGGCCAGGTCCAGCAGGCGGTCGTCTACGACCCGGCGCGCAACGACCTGTACTTCGCTTCGAAGGGCCGCGGCGCCTTCCTCAACGACAAGCGGCTGCGCGTCTCGAAGCGCATCCGCATGGCCGACTGCCTGATCGGCACCGGCTTTCCGTTTCGCAAGGGCGACAACTTCCAGCGTTATCTGCGCATGTTCGAAGCGGTGATGCAGAACTGCGCCGGCTTGCGTCGACCCGGCGCCGCTGCGCTCGACCTCTGCTATGTCGCCGCCGGCTACACCGACGGCTTCTTCGAGACCGGCCTCAGCCCATGGGACGTCGCCGCAGGCTCGCTGCTGGTCACCGAGGCCGGCGGGCTGGTCGGCAATTTCACCGGTGATGCCGACTACCTCTATCAGCGCGAAGTGGTGGCCGGCAATCCGAAGATCTATGCGCAGCTGGTGACGCTGCTCGCGCCGTACACCCGCATGATCTCGACGGCACAAGCCAGCACGGGCGACAGCCACGGTCATCGCGATGTGGCCCCCGGGCCACCCGATCTGACGCCTGAAGCGGCCCTCATCGCGACCGAGGCCGTCGCTGCCGACGACACGGCATCCGCTGCTCCGCCGCGCCGCAAGGCACCGGTCCGTATTCGCAAAAGCGAGGTGGCCAGCGGCGACGAACCGCGTTGACGTCGGCGTGCGTCGCTCCTCCGAGGCGCACTCGGCGAGACCGTCCGCTGTCGGCGAGGTGAGCGGGTGCTGAAGGCCGCGTTCGCGTTCGCGCAGATCGCGGGTCGAGACGCGCTCGCTGCGCCGCGTCAGCCCGAGCCGATAGAGCGCCATCTTCACGAGGCCGAGGCCTGGCTCTGCCGGGCCCAGGACCTCAGTACCGATGGCGGCGTCAGCTACGGCTATTCGCTGCGCGGCGGCTGGCGACCGTCCTACCCCGAGACGTCGGGCTACATCGCGACCACCTTTTTTCGCCTGGCTCGCGAGCGCGATCCGTCGTATCTCGAACGCGCGCAGCGCATCCTGCGCTGGCTGGTCTCGATCCAGAACGCCGACGGTTCGTTCTGCAACCCGCGCTACGGCCGCGACGGCATCGTTTTCGACACCGGGCAGGTGCTGTTCGGCCTGGTCCGCGGGTATGAGGTCTCGGGCGACCTGGCGTTGCTGGCGGCGGCGCGACGTGCCGGCGACTGGCTGACGCGCATCGCCGATGCCGACGGGCGCTGGACCCGCAATGAGCACCTCGGCACGCCGCACGTCTACAACACGCGCACGGCCTGGGCGCTGCTGCGGCTGAACGAGGTCGAGTTCGATGCCGGCCGCGAGGCGGTCGCGCGCAGCAACCTCGACTGGGCGGTGGCCGAACAGACGTCTGCCGGCTTCTTCAAGCACTGCGCCTTTCGCAGCGGCCTGCACCCGTTCACCCACACGATCGCCTACACGGCGCGGGGACTACTCGAATCGGGGTTTCTGCTCGGAGACCCTCGTTATCGCCAAGCCGCCGAGCGCTGTGCCCGTGCGATGCTTCCCTTGATGCGCAGCGACGGCCACCTTCCCTCGACGATCACGACCGCTGGCGCGCCGGCGCAGACGTCGTGCTGCCTGACCGGCAACTGCCAGTTCGCGATCGTCTGGTCACTACTTTTTGCCGCGGACGGCCACGTCCCGTTTCGCGCGGCCGCCGAGCGCGCGCTCGACTATGTGATGGGAACGCAGGACCTGACGACGACCAACCTCGACGTGCGCGGCGCCATCAAGGGCTCGCAGCCGGTTTGGGGCCGCTACGCGCCGATGTCGTTCCCGAACTGGGCGACCAAGTTTTTCGTCGACGCGATGTGGCTGCGCAAGGGCTTCCCGGCATGAAGCCGCGGGTGCTGATCCTGAACGGCCACTTCGACCCGCTGACATCGTGCGAGACCGTCGATGCGGTCTTCGACGCACTGCACGCCGGCCAGCGCGGCTGGCTCTGCACCGTCAACGTCGCGACCTTGATGACGATGCGCAAGGACCGCACGCTGCAGTCGTTCGTCGACCGCGCGCTGTGGGTCGTCGCTGACGGCCAACCGCTGGTCTGGTGTGCCCCGTTGTTCGGCGGCAGGCTGCCCGAGCGCGTCGCCGGCATTGACCTGATCGACCTGCTGTGCCGGCGCGCAGTTGCCGAGGGCAAGGGCATCTACCTGCTCGGCGCGAAGCCGCGCCTCGTTCGCAACGCGATGGAAGCGCTGCGGCGCCGCCACCCCGGCTTGCGCGTCGACGGCAGCGACGGCTATTTTTCGGCGGCCGAGTCGTCGGCACGTGCCGATGCGATCCGGGCGAGCGGCGCCAGCCTGCTGTTCGTCGGCATGGGCTCGCCGCGCCAGGAAGCGTTCATCGCCGAACACTGGGAACGGCTCGGCGCCGGTGTCGCCATCGGCGTCGGCGGCAGCTTCGACGTGCTCGGCGGCGCCCGCTATCGCGCGCATCCGTGGATCGGCAACGCCGGCCTCGAATGGCTGGTTCGTCTGGCCCAGGAACCGCGCCGCCTCTTTCCCCGCTACCTCGCCACCAACTCGATGTTCTGTCTGCTGATCGCCAACACCCTACTGACCCGACTGAAACGATGGATGACGGCGAGCTGATGGCCGCGCCGCTGCGAGTTGCGGTGATCGTCGGGACGCGGCCCGAGGCGATCAAGCTGATGCCGGTGATCGTCGCGGCACGCGCGCGACCCGATCAGTTCGAGGTCACGATCATCCGCACCGGCCAGCACCGCGAGATGGTCGACGACCTGATGGACGAGTTCGGCCTGCAGGCCGACTTCGACCTGCGCGTGATGCGCCACAACCAGGACCTCGCGCACGTGCTGTCCGAAAGCCTGCGCGGCCTCTCCGACCTGATTGAGCGCGCGCAGCCGGACTGGGTGCTGGTCCAGGGTGACACCGCAACGACATTCGCCGGCGCGTTGGCCGCCTTTCACCAGCGCGTGCGCGTCGGCCACGTCGAAGCAGGCCTGCGCACCGGCAAGCGCCACAGTCCATTCCCCGAAGAAACCTACCGCTCGATGACGGCCCGGCTCGCCGACCTGCATTTCGCGCCGACCGCGCAGGCGCGCGCGAACCTGCTGCGCGAAGGAATCCACGACGCCAGCATCGTGATGACCGGCAACACGGTCGTCGACGCGCTGATGCAGACGCTCGCGCGGCTGAAGCGTACGAATGCGGTCGAGGCCACCGACAAGCGTCAGCGTTACATCCTCGTCACCGCACATCGGCGCGAAAGCCACGGCCCGGCACTCGGGCGGATCTGCGATGCGATCGAGCAGCTGCTGGCGCGCGATCCGCAGCTCGAGGCCCGCGTTCCGATGCACCCGAGCCCGAACGTTCGCTTGGTGCTGACGGCTCGGCTCGGCAACCACCCGCGGGTCAGGCTGTCCGAGCCGCTCGGCTACCGGTCGTTCGTGCAGGCCCTCGCCGAGGCCGCGCTGGTCCTCACCGATTCGGGCGGCGTACAAGAGGAATGCGCCGCCCTTGGACGGCCCGTCCTCGTGATGCGGGAAGACACTGAACGCCCGGAAGCGCTCGAGGCCGGGGTTGCGATCCTGGTCGGTACCGACACGGCGCGGATCGTCGAGGCCGGCGCCGGTTTGCTCGACGACGCCGAGCGGTACCGCCGGATGGCGCGGCCCTCGACGGCATTCGGTCACGGCAGCGCGTCGACCCAAATCCTCGATGCGATGCTGCGCATAGCTTCGACGAAGGACACGACTCTGGATTGACTCACGGGCCATGACGCGGTGGCGTCAGAATCGAGTGCCACCTGAGGAGCCACTCGATGTCAACGCCCGGTTCCGATACCGTGTTCGCCGGCTCGATTCCCGAGCTCTACGACACGCAGCTTGTCCCCCTGATCTTCGAGCCGTATGCCGCCGACCTCGCACACCGCATCGCGGCTCTCGGGCCGTCGCGCGTGCTCGAGACAGCCGCCGGCACCGGCGTCGTCACGCGGGCTTTGGCACGTGCCCTACCGGCCAGCACCGAGCTCGTCGCCACCGACCTGAACCAGCCGATGCTCGATCACGCCGCAGCCATCGGCACTGCACGACCGGTGACGTGGCAGAAGGCCGATGCGATGAAGCTGCCGTTCGGCGACGCGACCTTCGACGTCGTCGCGTGCCAGTTCGGCGCGATGTTCTTTCCGGACAAGGCGCATGCCTTTGCAGAGGCGCGTCGGGTGTTGCGCCCGGGCGGGATGTTTGTCTTCAACGTCTGGGACCGGATTGAGGAGAACGAGATCGCCGACACCGCGACCGATGCGCTGGCCGTGGTGTTCCCGGCCGACCCGCCGCGTTTCATGGCGCGCACGCCGCACGGGTATTCCGATCGGCAGGCGATCGCCATGGACCTCCGCAACGCCGGCTTCACTGCAACGCCGAACATCGATACCGTCACGGCGCGCAGCCGTGCGGTGTCGCCTCACGCGGCGGCGCTCGCCTACTGCCAGGGCACACCGCTGCGCAACGAGATCGAGGCCCGGACGGGGGCCACACTCGCCGAAGCCACCGCGGCGTGCGAAGCCGCCATCGCGCGCCGGTTCGGCAGCGGACCGGTCGACGGCAAGATCCAGGCGCACGTGGTCACGATCGAGCGCTGAAGCCGCCGCTTGATCAGCGTCCGGCTCCACATCATTTCCCTCGATCCACCGACGTGATCGTTCTGTTCTCGCCGCTGCACCGAGGCCATGCACCGGCCAGCGAGTTCTACCGCGGTGAGCGCGTGCCCTGCTTCGAGACGCCGGCACGCGCCGAGTTCGTGGTCGAGGCGATGCGAGCACGCGGTCACGAGGTCCGTGCGCCTAAAGACGACAGCACCACTGTCCTCCACGCCGTGCACACGCCCCGCTATCTCGCGTTTCTTGAATCCGCGTGGTCGCAATGGCTCGCTCTGGATCGGACAAATGGCGACCGCCAACCTTTTCCCTCGGTGTGGCCGGTCCGCACCTTGCGGAGTGATATCGAGCCGGCCAACTTCATCGCCCGGCTCGGCCTCTATTCGATGGACAGCGGCAGTCCGCTCTCAAGCGGCACCTGGGCCGCGGCAAAGGCCGGTGCCGATGCCGCGGTGAGCGCGGCCGGTCTGCTGACGCGCGGGACGCAGAGCGTGTTCTGCGCCACCCGCCCGCCGGGCCATCACGCCGGCGCCGACTTCATGGGCGGCTACTGCTTCGTCAATAACGCGGCCGTCGCGGCACAGGCCTTGTTGAATCGCGGCTGTGAGCGTGTTGCGATCCTTGATGTCGACTACCACCACGGCAACGGCACGCAGAGCATCTTCTACGAACGCGCGGACGTCCTGTTCGTCAGCATCCACGGCGATCCGCGTACCGAGTACCCGTTCTATCTCGGGCATGCTGATGAGACCGGATCGGCAGCCGGTCACGGCTTCAACCTGAACCTGCCGCTCGCGGCGGGTTCGTCAACGAGCGCGTGGTTCGAGGCGCTGGAGATCGCGTGTGCCCGTGTTGCGCGCCATCGGCCCGATGCCGTCGTCGTCTCGCTGGGCCTGGACACGTTCGCCGACGACCCAATCTCGACGTTTCAGCTGCACGCCGAAGACTTCACCCGCCTGGGCGCCCGCCTCAAGCGGATCGGTTGTCCCGTGCTGTTCGTGCTCGAAGGCGGCTACGCGGCCAGCGAACTGGGCACGAATGCGGCCAACGTCGCTGAAGGTTTCGAGCAGGGATAGCGATACCGCACCGGTCGAACTTTTCGAGCAACGCGCGATCGCCAGCCGGCGCTGCCGCGCTCAGTGGTCGACAGTGCCGACGATCGAGATCACCTTCCAGTTCCCTGCCGCCTGCTCTGCGACGATGCCGACGGTGTCGTACGGCGCATGCCGGAGCTTCGCGATCGCGACCGCGCGTTCGAGGCCGGCCGATGACGGTGGCGCCTTGCGCACGATGAACGGCAGCAGCGGTGATGCGACCTTGGTATTCGTCACGAGCGGAAAAAGCGCTTCCGACGGTTCCGGGCATCCCGGCCCACCTGCACGCCGACGTGTTCCAGGAGTACCGGCAGCTGGTCGGCGATGACCGCGTGGCGCGGGTCGGCCTCGGTCTCGGGCTTGCGGTCGCGAAGCGGATCTCGATCCTGCTCGACCACTCCGATCGCGCTGCGTTCGATCGTCGGCGCGGCAGCGATTTCTCGATCTCCTGCCCGATCGGCCGGCCGAACCGGGTCGAGACGCGGCGCGCGCCGGCGGTCCAGGCCAACGCGAGCTCGTTCGCCGGCAAGCTGGTCTGCTGCGTCGAGGACGAGCCGGAGTGCTGTCTGGCCTCGAGGCGCTGCTGATGAGCTGGGGCTGCCGGACCCAGGGCTACAACGATGTCGCGGTCGCGCTGAGCGGCGCCTCGCGTCACGCTTATCCGCCCGACCTGCTGATCGTCGACTACCACCTCGACGACCACCACAAGGGTCTCGAGGTGGCCCAGCAGCTGAAGGCGATCTGGCAGAAGAACGTGCCGGTCATCGTCGTGACGGCGGCCGACCTGCGCGACCACCAGGTCCGGCACGAAGATGGCATCGTGCGCATCATCCGCAAGCCGCTGCGCCCCGGTGCGCTGCGCGCGTTGATGGATGTGGTGCTGGGCTGAGCCGCATCGGTCCACCGGCATCGAGCCACGACCATGATCACCCTGGCTGACGCCATTCGCTCTGCAGCCTGCGCGCTCGCGTGCATCGCGCTGGCGCCGATCGCGCCGGCCGCTGCGCAGGAGATCCGGATCGGCCCGTCGACCTGTGCCGCCGGCACCACCTTGCTGGCGCGCCAGGCGAAAGCCGCCGACGTGCTGAAGCAGATGGCCGACACCCTCGGTTTCGCAATCAACGTCGAGGAACCGCTCGATTCGATCGTGAGCATCCAGTCGACCCAGCCGGCCGGCGACCTGATCGCGCTGCTGCTCGCGTCGCGCAATGCGATCGTCACTCAGGGCGTCGACCCGAAGTGCCCGGGCAAGCGGCGGGTCACCGCGGTGTGGGTGCTGCGCGCCGGCGCCGGCGGCACGGCGGCGAGCGCGCGGCCCTCGGGTGCTTTGCCGGCGACCGTCAGCGCAGAGGCTCGCGAGCAGGAACAGAACTACATGCGGGCCCACGGCATGCTGCCCGAGAAGCCCGCGTCGGGGCCGGCGAACTGACGATGCGCCGCACGCATTCGCCGAACCTCGATGCAAATGCGACCTTCGTCGAATTGCCCCCGACCCGACGTCGGCGCTCACGATGATCCCTTCAACCTCCAGCAAGGCCATCGCCCGTGAACGAGAACATCCGTGTCGTCATCGCCGACGACCATCCGCTGATGCGTGCCGCGTTGAAGGAGGCCGTGCGTACGCGCATCGCCGACGTCGAGATCGCCGAGGCGTCGTCGGTGGCGGCGCTGCTCGACCTGCTGGCGGCATCGTCCGACTTCGACGTGATCCTGCTCGACCTGCGGATGCCCGATTCGAAGGGCTTCTCGGCGCTGGTCCTGCTGCGCACCCGCTTTCCGGAGATCCCCGTCGTCGTCGTCTCGGCGACCGAGGACAGCGACGCCGTCGACCGGGCGATCGTGCTCGGCGCGTCGGGCTACATCATGAAGTCGGCGCCGGTCGAGACGGTCGGCAAGACACTGATCGATGTGCTGGCCGGCAAAATCGTCCGGCCGCCGACGCGCGAAACATCGGACCCGCAGCACGACGCCGACGTCAACCAGTTCCGGCGCCTGCGCACCCTGACGCCGCAGCAGTTCAACGTGCCGGTGATGATCGCCGAAGGGCACAGCAACAAGATGGTGGCCAACCGGATGCAGATCAGCGAGAGCACCGTCAAGGCCCACATCACCGGGATCCTACTGAAGCTCGACCTGCAGCGGCGCACGCAGGCCGCGGTGCTCGCTCAGCGCGCGCTGCAGCTCGACATCAGCCTCGCGCGGGACGAACTGCAGCCGTTCTGACCGATCGCGGGCCCGAACGGGCGCGGCCCGCGTGCGTCAGCGGTCGGTCGCCGGCGTCTCCGGTTGGTACCAGCGCGGAAAGAAGCGGGCGACCTGCGGACCCGACGACTTGAGGGCATGGCAGCCGTCGATGCTCATCGGCTTCGTCTCGGAATCGTGGCTCATCACGCCCCACAGCGCCTGCATCGCCGCGCTGCCCATCACGCCGGCCAGCTCGTTGATGTGCGTGCAGCCGGCGGTGCGCCCGAACAGCCGGCGGATCGCGTCGCGATAACCGCCGGCGATCCTGACGCCGACGAGCTGGCCGTAGTCCGGCGTGATCGTGGCGCACGCGGTGCCGTACGGGCCGGCATCGGTGACCGCCTCGGCGGCGACGATGGTGGCGGTCCGGTCGACCGTCAGGCGCAGCCACATCGAATGCATCGGCCGACCGGCCGGCAGCGTTCCGGTCGCGACCTTCAGATCCTGCGGCCAGACATCGGTCAGGTGACCTTCGAGGTCCCACAGGCCGTCGCTGCGCTCGTAGCTTTGGACGGTGATCGATCGTTGGTGCGCCGGTTGGCGCAGGTAGGTGGGTGGGGTCAGCGGCATGGGAAATGCACGGTGGAAACAACTCTTGGCGCTCGGTGCAACGCCATCCGATGGTACCGACCGGCGCCGCGCGCGTTCGCGGACCTAGCCGATGTCGCGTGGCGTCGCCGAATGCGCGACGGCATAGAGACCGACCACCGTGCCTTCGGCAGCGCCGGCGTCGCGCAATCGATGTTCGCCGAATTCGCCGTTCGCCAGCCCTTGGATCGCAGCGAGGTCGTACCCGCACGCCACCAGCACCCAATCGGCCACCTGATCGCGCAGGCCGCGGATCTGCTGCTCCGTCGTCGGCGCGATCGGCGGGGCCTGGTGCTGGAGCAGGTGCGCGCCGATCACGCCGGGGCGCGTCGGCAGGGCCTCGATGCGCGCTTTCAAGGCGGCCTGCAACGCATCTGCCCGGCCCGGTTCGGGCGACAGCCGGACAGTCAGTGCATGCCGTGCAACCGCGCCGCCGGCGCTTTCGAGCACCCGGCACTGGCTGCGGATCATGTTCCGGTGGTTCGGCATCATCCGCGTCGACCACGGTGTCGGCGCGTTCAATCGAGCCAGATACGGCGCCGACGACAGCACGGCGTGGTCGTCGAGCTCGTACATCACGAAGATGCCCGCCCCGCCCGCGACGTCGCGCCAGCGGGTGGCCCGGCGAAACCCGGGAATGCCAAGGCGCTCAGTGAAGTGCTCGTGCGAATGCCAGTCCTCGAAGTCGGCCAAGACCTGCGGCGCGATGTCCCACCACATGGCCAGCGCCGCGCTACCGAGAAGGGACATCGAAAGCTCTCCTCAATCGAACCGACCGCGCGACGCGATCGATCGCGCGTGCGACGATGGTAAGGTGCCGGCCGGGTCGCGACGCGAAGTTAAGCGAGAATGGTTTCTCCTCTCGCCATGCGCGTTCTCATCGTAGAAGACGACCCCCTCCTCGGCGACGCACTTGCGGTTGGCCTTCGTCAGCGCGGCCAGGTCATCGACTGGTTCACAAAGGGTGCCGATGCAGACGCGGCCTTGCGGGCCACCGCCTATGACGCCGTCGTGCTCGACCTCGGCTTGCCGGGCGGCGACGGAATGGAATGGCTTGCACGCTGGCGGGCTCGAGCCCTGGATATTCCGGTGCTGATCCTGACCGCGCGCGACGCCGTCGAACAGCGCATTGGCGGCCTCGATGTGGGTGCCGATGACTACCTGGTCAAGCCGCTGGCGACCGACGAACTGATGGCGCGTCTGCGTGCCGTCGTCCGGCGCTCTACGGGCCGTGCACAGTCGGTGTGGCAGCACGGCGCGTTGGAGTACGACCCCGCAACCCGGGTCGTCCGCTGGAATGGCCAGATGGTTGAGCTCACGGCGCGCGAGACCGACCTACTGGCGGCTCTGATGAAGCACCCCGAGCACGTGCTCTCGAAGGCGCGACTGCAGGCGCTGATGTATGACTGGGGCGATGCCGAGCCCGAAAGCAATACGCTCGAGGTCCACATCCATCGATTGCGGCGCAAGATCGATCCCCGGATCGTGCGGACGGTGCGCGGGGTTGGTTACGCGTTGGGTTCCGGAGACTCCAGCGCGTGAGCCTGCGACGGCGTCTCCTGCTTTATCTTTTGCTATGCGCGCCGGCAGTGTGGGCGGCAGCGCTTGTGTTTTCCGTGCAGCAGGCGCGGCGCGAAGTGAACGAGATGTTTGACACCGAGTTGATCCGCCTCGCCCGCCAGGTCGAAACCATGCTCAGCGCACGCGAAGGAGTCCCGGACGGCGCGTTGCCGCCACCGCCATCCGCCGGCACACCGGAAGCCGGCGAATCGGACGTGCGTGATCTTGCGATCGCCGTGTGGGATTCGCGGGGACGGCGTGTGGTCACGGACCGTGAAGGTGTGATGCTTCCGCACCGGCCTGCAGCATCTGGATTCGTCGAAGAACGCATCGACGGTGAGGATTGGCGCACCTACTATCTCCGTTCACCCTCCGGGGCCTCGCTGATCGCGACGGGACAGAAAGCGTACGAGCGCGAGGAACTCATCGTGAGCCTCACCTTGAGCCAGGTGCTGCCCTGGCTGGTGGTGCTGCCGGTGCTGATGGCCGTCATGGCGTGGGCCGTCGGCCGGGCCCTCGCCCCAGCCAGCAGGCTCGTCATAGAGGTGGGTCGGCGCGAGGCCAACGACCTGCGCGCCATCGAGGACATGCGTTTGCCGGCCGAGCTTCGTCCGCTGGTCGACGCGATGAACGCCTTGTTCGCCCGCATCGGGGAGGTGCTGCAGCGAGAGCGCCGCTTCACCGCCGATGCCGCACACGAGTTGCGCACACCGCTGGCGGTATTGCGCGCGCAGTGGGATGTCGTTCGCCACACGCGCGATCCGGTCGAGCGCATGGTGAACGAAGCCAAGTTCACCGTCGGTCTCGAGCGCATGGACCGACTGGTCACCCAGATGCTCGCGCTATCGCGAGTCGAGTCGCTCGCTGGCCTCTCGTCGGTGACCGAGATCGCATGGCCGCCCATCGTCGAGCAGGCCATGAGCGAGTCGCTGTCGCTCGCCGAACGCCGCCATATCGAACTCGCTTGCGAGTGGCCTGTCGCTGGCTCGCATCCCCTGCCGTTGATCGGAGATCCGAACCTGCTTATCGTCCTGCTTCGCAATCTCCTCGACAACGCGGTGCGCTATGCGCGCGCTCAGAGCACGGTGACGCTCCGCTTCGCGGAGGATCGACTCGAAGTCGATAACGACGGACCGCCCCTGACACCTGCGCAGATCGACAGTCTGGGCGAGCGATTTCACAGGTTTGAGGGGCAGGCCGAAAGCGGGAGCGGCCTGGGCATCTCGATCGTGCGCCGGATCGCGGCGCTGCACCGACTCGAGCTCATCTACGGCGCGTGCTCCGACGGCAACGGCGTACGGGCGACGCTTCGCTTCGCGAGCCTGCCGTCGTCGAACTCTCGACCGCTCGCACGGCTTGAGGTCAGCGCGTGCGCGCTTTCTCGAGCAGCTGGCGGGCCTCTTCTCGCCGGCCGGCGTCGGCGATCTGCCGGCCCTGCCGCGGCGGCGCCTTCAATGCCTTTTCGAGATAGGGGACCGCCTCATCCGGCCGACGGACTTCGAGCAGGTACTCCCCGTAGAAGAAGTTGGGGTCTATGCCGGCCGGGTTGATCGTGAGCGCCTTCTGCAGCAGCTCGCGCGCTTTTTCCTTGTCGCCGAAGCCGATCGGCCAGCCAGGCACCTTGTAGTAGAGGACACCGAGGCTGTTGAACGCCGAGCCGTCGAGGACATTACCGTCGATCTGAATGGCCGCCTCGTACAGCGATTTGGCCTGCTTGACGAGGCCGAGCGCCCCAAGGCCTCCCTTCTCGCCGGCCCATGAGCTGACAATGATGCCTTCCCACACCAACGGCTCGCTCCGTCCCGGGTTCGCCTCGCTGACCTTGTGGGCCTTCGCGGCCAGCGCCTCAAACTGCTTTTCGCGTTCGGCGGGCGGTACCTGGTAACGGATCACCTCCCAGTCGCGCTGCAATCCGAGGACCGCATCATCAACAGGTGCTGAGATGGCACTGATGGGAAGCGCAAAGGCGATGGCGAAGCGGGTGACGCTTCGGAGCGCTCTGAAGAACACGAAGCTCGCGGGCAGCATGGTGGTCGTTCCAAACAAGTTCAGCATCACGGAGCCGAGCCATTCTTCGCAGGCGCACTCGACGCCAGCGGCGCCGTGTCCCCCTCCGCCACGATGCGGCGGTGCTTCGCGAAGGAGCGGTCAAGCCAAGTCGGCACGAGGGCATTGAGCCGCACGGCAAAGCGCTCAGGAAAGCCGATGAACAGTTCGGCACGCTCATTCACCAGCAGTTGGAGGAAGGCCGCGGCGACCTCGGCAGGTTCGTCCATGGCCGTTTTCGTGGCTGCGTTGTAGCGCTCGACGCCGACATCGTTGAACGGCGTTCGGGTGCTGCGCGGTCCAAGGTACTGCACCCGAACGGCGCTGTCCGCAAGCTCGCGACGCAGCGCTTCGGCGAAGCCGTGCAAGCCGAATTTGCAAGCGCTGTAGACGCTGAACCCCGGAAGACCGATGGAACCCAGCGCAGATCCGATGCAGATCAACTGCGCTTGCGGCTGCTCGCGCAGATGCGGCAGCATGAGCTTCGTCAGCAGGATCGGTGACAGCAGATTCGTCAGCAGTGCTTGTGCAACGACCTCGGCATCGAGCGATTCGAACCGCCCGAAGCTCGGCACACCGGCGCCCAGGACGAGCACATTGGCACCCCAGTCCACCGCCGCGTCGCGCAGTCGCTCGCAGTTAGCATGCTTGTCGATGTCGGCGGCATGCCAGCGCACCTGCGCTTCGCCACGCGGTCCGCCGCGTTTCAGCTGGCGGGCCTGTTCCGACAAGCGCGCTGGCGACCGCCCGACCAGCATCACCGCGGCTCCCGCCTTGACGAGCCCGCTCGCGAAGGCCTGCCCGAGGCCGCCGCTGGCACCCGTCAGCACGATGCGTGCGTCGCCGAGCTTCACGCGCGCTCCCTGGCCGCAGCGGGAACGGGCAGGCTGCGGAACACGTCACCGTAGAGTCGATAGAAGACCTGCGCCGCATGGGTGATGTCGGCCTGGTCATGTTGCTCTTCGATCCGGTCCATCAGGGCAGCGAAATGGGCGGTGTGCAGCTGATCCAGCGTGCCGTGCGAACGCAGGTAGTTGAACGCCGCGTCGGGCAGTGCCAGCGCCTGCTGAATGCGATCGGCAGCCATCAATGCCAGGGACACACTGGTACCTTCAAGCACATGCACCATGCCGAAGAAGCCGAGCGGGTTGCGCCGCGCAATCGTGTCGTAGGCATATGCGACCATGACCTCCGTGGCAATGCCGGGGGCGGCACACCTGGCCTGCTCAGGGTCCAACCCGCAGGCCGCGAGGTCATCGAGGATCCAGGCGTCGTGGCCGCGTTCCTCTTCGATGTATTCGTCGAGCGCGTCGTCGAGCCATCTGCTTCGTGCCGGCAGCGCCTTTCGGCAGGCCTGCAGGAGCGGCACCGTGTGGCGAACATGGTGATAGGCCTCCTGCAGAAAGGCCGCGTAGCCGGGCATCGAAACCTGGCCGCGCAGGCACGCCTGGATGATGGGCGCAGCGGTCAAGCCGTCGCGGGCAGCCCCGCTGTCTGCAAGCAAGCGAGCAAAGAAGCTCATCGATCCTCCGAAAGGGCGCCGGCAGGCGCAAGACCCAACGCATCGGCATGCAAGTGCAGGATTGCGCGCCGTTGTGGTCGGCCGTTGCTCGTGGCCAGTCCGGCCTCCGCACTGAACGGCGCTCGTGCACGCACCCAGCGATGCACGCGCGCATAGTCCGGCAGGGTCGCGTTGGCAGCATCGACAGCGGTCGACAGTTCCGCATCGGACGTGCCTGTCCGCGCCGGCCAGAGCACAGCACTGAGCGACGGCTGGTTGTCGCCGAAGACAATAGCCTGCGCGACTGCGAGATGGCCGCGCAACGCCGTCTCGACCCATTCGGGCGAGACGTTGCGGCCAAACCCGGTGATGAGCACGTTGCTGCGGCGACCGTGCACGTGGATGAAGCCTTCACCATCGATCATCCCGAGGTCACCGGTGGGCCACCAGTCCGAGTCCGCCGAGTGCCCGCCCAGATAGCCGGCGAACAGGCTTCCGCCGATGAGCAGTTCGCCGTCGTTGCTCATTCGCACGCGCGCGTGCGGCAATGGCCGCCCGCAACTGCCCGCGCGATCCGCACCAGGCAGGTTGAGTGTCTGCACCGAAGCACCTTCAGAAAGGCCGTAGCCCTCGTAGGCCGGGATTCCGACGGCGCGGGCTGCGTTGATCAACGGCGCACCCACCGCGGCACCCCCGACGGCGACGAAACGCAGTGAATCGGGGGCTCGCCGCCGAGCCTGCTGCAGGTAAGCGGTCCAGGCCCGCAACATCTGCGGCAACAGGATGGTGCTGTGGGGGCGCTGCGTCTCGACGCACTCATGGAAGCGTCCGACATCGAAGGCAGACGAACCCGTCAGTCCCACTCGAACAAGCGGCAACACGATGCAGGTCGCACCACGCGCCATGGGCGCCATCACGCCGGCGATGTTCTCCAGAAGAACCGAGAATGGCAATGCGCAAAGGTGGCGATCGATCTCCAGCGGTCCGAGGGCAGAAACAAGTCCGTTCGCCACCTTTCGCATGGCGTCAGCGCTGAGGCAGACCCCTTTCGGCGTGCCGGTGGTACCGGACGTGAATGTGATCTTTGCCGTCCCAACGGGCATCAGCGAGGCCTTTCCTTGCAGCCGTGAGAGTGCCAGGGACTGTCCTGCGACCGAGCGCAGCTCAGTCGGCGCTGCGGCCCAGCGACCGGCAAATTCGGCCGGCATGAGCGCACCATCGACCCCGGCATTGGCGACGGCGTGCGCAACCTGGTCAGGTGCGAAGAAGAGCGGCAGCGGGACATGGACAATGCCCGCCTTCGCCGCCGCCAGATCGGCAATGATCCACGCCGGCGTGTTGTCCATCGACGTCGCAAGCACCCGGACGCCGACGGCCCGGAGATGGGCAGCGAGCGAGTCCACCTCCCCCTCAATCTCCTCGCGGTGCCATAGCCGGAGGCCGTCATCAAGCAGCGGCCGCGTCGCAACCGCAGAATCTGTACTCATGAGATTCTCTGCAGCGACGGACGACGTGTGAGGTGGTCGAGCGTCGGCGCGAGTCGGGCCGCCAGCACGATGGGGCGGTGCTGGTAGTAGGTGCCCCAGGGCACAGCGTCGTCCCCGAGTGCCGACGGGTCGGCGACGCCGAGCGCATGGGGCACCACATGCAGGCGGAGAAAGAGCCTTCGCAACTCCTGGGTAACGGTACTCACTCCCCATTCGAATCGTTGCTCCGCCAGCTCGTGAGCGAGAACCCGAATCAGGCGAAGTCCTTCTCCAAAGCGCTCGGATGCCAAATGTCCGACCTCGACGATGCGGCACCGAGGTGGCCGCAGGCCAGCCGCGGTCGGCAGCAACTTTTCGACCGGTGCACGGAGATAACGCTCGAGGAACAGCGGTCCCAGCGCCGCCGAACGGTAGCCGGCCGCCGCGACAATCCGCTCGCCTTCGGCCAGACAGACCAGCACCGGCGCGAAGGATCGGACATCGGCGCCGAAGCGGGACGCATAGACACCGTGGATGAACTCCTCGACGGCGCGCCGCCCTGAACTGTCAGGCTGGTATTGATGCAGGCTGATCCCCCGCGGGAGGAAGTGTGGTTGAGGGGGCAGTTCGAAGGCGTGGTTGCCAGGGTGCATTGACGTCGAATCCGACTGCCGTCACGTCGACAGAGTGGAGCGCATGCTGCCGCGGCAATATGAACTGCAGATGAATCGGACCGTGACGCACCGAATCAGACCCGATGCGTCGGCGGATAGATGAACTACGTCTCGCTCCCGCATAGACCGTCAAATGCGCATGCTCACTTCGACGAGATAACGGTCACCTTCAGATGTCAATGAAACGCGGCGCCGCTTTGCCAATTGATCGATGCTTACGCTGCCAAGCAGCGTGACAATCGCTGTTGCTCCGGATGAGATCACGTCCACTACAGCTGAGTATCAAATGTCGGTAGTCTCCCTGCGACTCAATTCCGCCGTTGCTTGCGAACGCGAACGCCGCATTTCGCCACCGTCGAACGGTGCGAGGCCGTACCCATACCGCCTTCTAATCACGCACCGATTCAGCCAGCAACATGCCCCATCCCCAAACCGAGCGGTCCCGAAGGTTCGCTGATGGACCGTGGTGAAGACGCATTTCAGCATTTTCAAAATGTTCTTATCCCGCCCCTTCCACGTTGGTCGGATGTCCTCTCTTTCCATCCGCCCGGCGTGGTGAGAACGACAGCGTGCGGAGAAGGGGGCGGATTCGTGAGGTTTCTAGCCAGTGCATCAGTCGTGGGGCTGATCTGCTGCGCAGGTCCGGCGCCTGCGCAGACGGAGGCCACACCGACGGCGTCGCTTTCCATTGCAGAAACTCCCGCCGCGCCGCCGGAAGTCGGCCGATGGCGAGCCTTCGTTTCTCCTTACACGGCGCACTTCTCGAGCGACCCGGATCACAAGCCAGTGGTGGTGCTCGGCCTCGAGCGCCAACGGCCCGACGGAACCGTCTGGGGCGGGGCGATCTTCAGCAACTCGTTCGGCCAGCCAAGTGCCTACGCCTTCGGCGGCCAGCGGCTCTACGACTGGAGCCGTTGGCACCGACTCTACGCCGAATGGACAGCCGGGCTCCTCTATGGCTATACCGGACAATACAAGGACAAGGTGCCGCTCAATTACAAGGGCTTTGCACCAGGGATCGTGGTGGGCCTCGGCTGGCAGTTCACGCCGGCGTTCGCAGGGCAGGTGAACGTACTCGGCAACTCTGGTCTGATGCTCCAGCTGTCGGTTGAGCTGCCCTGACCTGACGGTTGATGCCCTGGCGGGCGACACGTCACGCCGAGAGTCCTGCCGGAATCGCAAGCGCAGAGAAGCGGCGAAAGAGACGTATATGCAATGCGCAGCCTGCGCGTTCGAAGAAGCATGATGCGCAGCGGAATCTCACATCCACCCCTCCCACCAGATCGACAAACTGGCGCGGATCCCAATCCAGTCCACACGCCAATGATGCAGCAGTACCTGCGCATCAAGGCCGAGTTCCCCGACACGCTCGTCTTTTACCGGATGGGCGACTTCTACGAGGTATTTTTCGACGACGCCCGCAAGGCGAGCCGACTCCTCGACGTCACGCTGACCGCGCGTGGGCAAAGCGCGGGCGAGCCGGTCGTGATGGCCGGGGTGCCGGTCCACTCGGTCGACACCTACCTCGCCAGGCTGATCCGGATGGGCGAAGCGGTGGCGATCTGCGAGCAGGTCGGCGACGTCGCGCCCGCGAAGGGCCCGGTCGAGCGCAAAGTCGTTCGCGTCGTCACGCCCGGAACCATCACCGACACCGAACTCCTAGCCGACAAGCGCGATGCGCTCTTGCTCGCGCTGTGCGAGCGGCGCGGCACCTTCGGCCTCGCGTGGCTCGCGCTGTCGAGCGGCGAACTCGGCCTGGCCGAATGCAGCGAGGCTGAGCTCGCCGGCTGGCTGGCGCGGTTGGCAGCCGCCGAAGTGCTGGTCGAACGTGATCGCGCGCCGGCCGGCCTCGATGCGCAGCGCAGCGCACTCACGCCGCGGCCGGCCTGGCAGTTCGACAGTGCACTCGGCGTCCGCAAGCTCTGCGAGCAGCTGCACGTTGCCTCGCTGAGCGGCTTCAATGCGCACGAACTCGCGGCTGCGCATGCGGCGGCGGCGGCGTTGCTGAGCTTCGCCGAGCACACCCAGGGTCGCTCGCTCGCGCACGTGCGCAGCCTCGGCGTGCACCGCGCGAGCGACCTGCTCGACCTGCCGCCGACCACCTGCCGCAACCTCGAGCTGACGCAGACACTGCGTGGCGAGGACTCGCCGTCCCTCCTCTCGCTGCTCGACACCTGCGCGACCGGCATGGGCAGCCGGGCGCTGCGCGGCTGGCTGACGCGACCGCTGCGCGAGCGCCGCCTCGCCATTCAGCGCCACGACGCGATCGAAGTGCTGCACCTGCACGGACAAGCGGCGCTGCGCGACGCGCTCCGGCAGATCAGCGATGTCGAGCGGATCACCGCGCGGCTCGCGCTGCGCCAGGTCCGGCCGCGCGAGCTCGCCGGCCTGCGCACGACGCTGAACGCGCTGCCTGGATTGCGCCAGACCGTGCCGCCGGGCGCAGCCGTGCTGCTCGACATGCTGCGCGAAGCGATGGAGCCGCCCGCTGAAATCCTCGCGCAGCTCAGCGCGACGATCGCGGCCGAACCGGCTGCGCTGGTGCGCGACGGCGGCGTGATCGCCACCGGCCACGACTCCGAGCTCGACGAGCTGCGCGCGATCATGCAGAACTGCGACGCGTTCCTGCTGCAGCTCGAGACCACCGAACGCGCGCGCACCGGCATCGCCAACCTGCGCGTCCAGTACAACAAGGTGCACGGCTTCTACATCGAGGTCACGCAAGGCCAGGCTGCGAAAGTGCCGGCCGACTACCGCCGGCGCCAGACGCTGAAGAATGCCGAGCGCTACATCACGCCGGAGCTGAAGGCGTTCGAGGACAAGGCGCTGTCGGCACAGGACCGCGCGCTGGCGTGCGAGAAGCGCCTCTACGACGAGCTGCTCGACCGCCTCGCTGTCCACCTCGAGCCGTTGAGCGGCCTGGCGCGGGCGCTGGCAAGCCTCGATGCGCTGGCCGCGCTGGCCGAGCGCGCCGCGACCTTGGGCTGGACCCGCCCGCAGTTCGCGCGCGAGCCGTGCATCGACATCGTCGGCGGGCGCCATCCGGTCGTCGAGGCGCGCCTGCTCGAGACCGGCGCCGGCAGTTTCATGCCGAACGACTGCCGGCTCGACGCGACGCGCCGGATGCTCGTCATCACCGGTCCGAACATGGGTGGCAAGAGCACCTTCATGCGGCAGGTCGCGCTGATCGCGCTGCTCGCCTCGATCGGCTCGTTCGTGCCGGCGACGTCGTGTCGGCTCGGACCGATCGACGCGATCCACACCCGCATCGGCGCCGCCGACGATCTCGCCAACGCGCAGTCGACCTTCATGGTCGAGATGACCGAGGCGGCCGCGATCCTTCACGGCGCGACAGAGCACTCGCTGGTGCTGATGGACGAGATCGGGCGCGGCACGTCGACCTTCGACGGCCTCGCGTTGGCCGGCGCGATCGCCCACCATCTGCACGACCGCAATTGCGCGTTCACCTTGTTCGCGACCCACTACTTCGAGCTGACCGAATTCCCGGCACGCCACGATCGCGCGCTCAACGTCCACGTGTCGGCAGTCGAAAGCGGCGACGACATCGTCTTCCTGCATGCGATCGAGGCCGGACCGGCCAGCCGCAGCTATGGCGTGCAGGTCGCGCGTCTCGCCGGCATGCCGCCGGTGCTGGTGCGCCAGGCCCGGGCCACGCTCGAAGCACTCGAGGCGCAGCGCACCGCCGCGCAGGCGCAGATCGATCTGTTCGCGGCCGCGCCGGAGCCGAAACGCGACGAGCCCTCAGCGGTCGAGACCGCGCTCGCGCGCCTCGACCCCGATATGCTTAGCCCCAAAGAAGCGCTGCAGGCGCTCTACGACCTGAAGACATTGCAAGGGAAACCGTCATGACCTATTGCGTGGGCGTCAAGCTCGATGCAGGCCTCGTGTTCCTGTCTGACTCGCGCACCAACGCCGGCCTCGACCAGATCAGCACGTTCCGCAAGATGATGATCTACGAGAAGCCGGGCGACCGCTTCATGGTGATGCTGTCGGCCGGCAACCTGTCGATCTCGCAGCAGGTGCGCGAGATCCTGCAGGTCGAGGAGCTGCAGAGCCCGGGCGGCGGGCCGCCGTTGACGATCTGGAACGCGACCAGCATGTTCGACGCGGCCCGCGTGCTCGGCGCCGCGGTCCGCCACGTGCACGACCAGGACGGCGAGGCGTTCGAGAAGTCGGGCCTCGACTTCAACGCGTCGATGATCTTCGGCGGCCAGATCGCGGGCGAGCCGATCCGCCTGTTCCTGGTCTATTCGGCCGGCAATTTCATCGAGGCGACGCGCGAGACCTGCTTCTTCCAGATCGGCGAATCGAAGTACGGCAAGCCGGTGCTCGACCGCATCCTGAAGCCGGCGACGCCGCTCGACGAGGCCGCGAAATGCGTGCTGGTCTCGATGGACTCGACCCTGAAGTCGAACCTCTCGGTGGGTCTGCCGCTTGACCTCGTCGTCTACGAGAACAACCGGCTCGAGACCCAGCAGGTCGTCTGCATCGACGACCGCAATCCGTACTTCCAGATGATCCGCGGCAGCTGGGGCGAAAAGCTGCGCCAGGTTTTCGAGTCGCTCGAAGATCCCGAGTGGGGCAGCGCGACGGCGACCGCGCCGCTGATCGCGCCGTCGCGCTACGAGCCGATGCGCAAGATCACCGATCCGGGCGTCAAGATCGTCTGAATGAAACAACCCCCGCGAAGCGCCTTCGGCGCCTCCCCCCAGGGGGCGCCGCCAGCGGACCGGCAGAGCCGGATCCGCGGCGGCTGCTTGACGCGGTTCGATTTCATGCGTCGCGGGTGCCGCTTCGGCGCCAGGAACAACTGAGGTGCGAAAGCTCGCGCATCCGGCGCCGCGTCGGATCGTCTTCGCGCACGCCAACGGCTTTCCGGCCGGCACGTACCGGGTCCTCTTCGAGGCGTGGCGCGCGGCCGGCTTCGAGGTCCATGCGCTGCCGAAGTTCGGCCACGATCCGCGCTTTCCGGTCAGCAGCAACTGGCCGCACCTGCGAGATGAGCTGATCCACTTCATCGAGTCAAGTGCGAAGGGCCCGGCGTATCTTGTCGGCCACTCGCTCGGCGGCTTCGTCAGCGTGCTCGCGGCGGCGCGCCGGCCCGATCTCGCGCTCTGTGTCGTGCTGCTCGATTCGCCGATCCTGTCGGGCTGGAAGGCGCGCGCCCTGCAGTTCGCCAAGGCGTCCGGCGTCGGCGAGCGGCTGTCGCCGGGCCACGTGTCGAAGCGCCGGCGCCAGCACTGGCCGAGTGCACAGGCGGCCTACGACCACTTCGCTTCGAAGCCGGCGTTCGCGCGCTGGGCACCCGGCGTGCTGCACGACTACATCGAGAGCGGCACTGAGCCGCACGACGGCCACGAGACCGGCGAAGGCAGCCGTCGCCTCGCCTTCAGCCGCGAGGTCGAGACCGCGATCTACAACTCGCTGCCGCATCACATCACACGGGTGCTGCGCGCGCATCCGCTGCAGTGTCCGATGGCGTTCATCCAGGGCTCCGAGTCGCTCGAGGTGCGCCGGGTCGGCCTCGCAGCGACGCGCCGGCTGACCCACGGCCGCATCTCGACGCTCGAGGGGTCGCACCTCTTTCCACTCGAGCGCCCGCTCGAGACCGCGGCGGAAGTGCAACGCTGGATCGAGGCATTCGGCACAGTGTCGTCGTCCGGCTGAAACGAGCCCGCCGGCGGCGTGGGACGTTCGGACGCGACACCTATAATCGCGCTTTACCACCACGGCATTTGTGAAAAGCAGGTGCTGCACGCAATGACCAAGTTCGTCTTTGTCACCGGCGGTGTGGTGTCCTCGCTGGGCAAGGGCATCGCTTCTGCGTCGCTCGCCGCGATCCTCGAGTCGCGGGGCCTCAAAGTCACTTTGATCAAGCTGGACCCGTATCTGAACGTCGATCCGGGCACGATGTCGCCGTTCCAGCACGGCGAGGTGTTCGTGACCGACGACGGTGCCGAGACCGACCTCGACCTCGGCCACTACGAGCGCTTCGTGACGACGCGGATGCGCCGCTCGAACAACTTCACCACTGGCCAGATCTACAAGAGCGTGCTCGAGAAGGAGCGCCGCGGCGACTACCTCGGCAAGACCGTGCAGGTGATCCCGCACGTCACCAACGAGATCCAGGACTTCATCAAGCGCGGCGCCGGTGACGACCACGATGTCGCCATCGTCGAGATCGGCGGTACGGTCGGCGACATCGAGTCGCTGCCCTTCCTCGAAGCCGTGCGCCAGATGAGCCTGAAGATGGGCCCGGGCAGCTGCGCCTTCCTGCACCTCACGCTGGTACCGTGGATCCCCGCCGCCGGCGAGCTGAAGACCAAGCCGACCCAGCACAGCGTCCAGAAGCTGCGCGAGATCGGCATCATGCCGGACGCCCTGCTCTGCCGCGCGGACCGGCCAATCCCCGACGAGGAGCGCGCCAAGATCTCGCTGTTCGCGAACGTTCACGAGTTCGGCGTCATCTCGGTGTGGGACGTCGACACGGTCTACAAGGTGCCGCGCATGCTGCACGCGCAGGGGCTCGACGAGCTGATCTGCGCCAAGCTGCAGCTGCACACCAAGCCCGCG
>Ga0207691_10000946_pt1 | contig 28764 bp, 26 predicted proteins | sample KBSM13metaG_FD_184327 | JGI IMG/M metagenome (GOLD analysis project Ga0207691, IMG submission 184327) | Miscanthus rhizosphere microbial communities from Kellogg Biological Station, Michigan, USA - KBS M1-3 metaG (SPAdes) (version 2) | ecosystem: Host-associated > Plants > Roots > Rhizosphere >...
CCGCGACGCCGACCAGCTGTCCATCGCCGAGATCGAGGCGAAGATCGCCGATTTCGGCAAGCGCGCGCAGGACGGCAAGCTCACCGTCGAGGAGCTGACCGGCGGCACCTACACGATCAGCAACGGCGGCGTGTTCGGCTCGATGCTGTCGACGCCGATCATCAATCCGCCGCAGTCGGCGATCCTCGGCGTGCACGCGACGAAGGAGCGTGCGGTCGTCGAGAGCGGGCAGATCGTGATCCGGCCGATGAACTACCTCGCGCAATCGTACGACCACCGGATCATCGACGGCCGCGAAGCGGTGCTGTCGCTCGTCGCCATCAAGGAAGCGCTGGAAGATCCGGCTCGGCTGCTGCTGGACCTCTGAGCCCGTTCACGCGATGGCCGTCACGCCCGAACGCTTCGACGTCGTCGTCATCGGCGCCGGCCCCGGCGGCTACATCGCCGCGATCCGCAGCGCACAGCTCGGCTTCCGCACGGCCTGTGTCGACGACTGGACACGCGCCGGAGGCAAGCCTGCGCCGGGTGGCACGTGCACCAATGTCGGGTGCATTCCGTCGAAGGCGCTGCTGCAATCGTCCGAGCATTTCGAGCATGCGGGGCACGGCTTCGCGGACCACGGCATACAAGTCGGCAGCCTGGCGATCGACATCGCGCGGATGCTGGCGCGCAAGGAGAAGGTCGTCGCGCAGAACAACGACGGCATCCTGTACCTCTTCAAGAAGAACAAGGTGACGTTCTTCCACGGCCGGGGCTCGTTCAGCGGAGGCAGCTTCGAGGCCGGGTGGAACATCGCCGTCGAGAGCGCGAAGCCTGCAACGCTCGCCGCGACGCACGTGATCGTTGCGACGGGCTCGGCGCCGCGTCCGTTGCCGGGCGTGGCGTTCGACAACGTGCGCGTGCTGGACAACGCCGGCGCGCTCGCGATTCCGGACGTGCCGAAGCGGCTCGGCGTCGTCGGCGCCGGGGTGATCGGACTCGAGATGGGCAGCGTCTGGCGGCGCCTGGGCTCGGACACGACGATCCTCGAAGCGCTGCCCACGTTCCTCGGCGCGGCGGACGAAGCGGTGGCGAAGGAAGCGAAGCGCGTGTTCGCGAAGCAGGGGCTCATCATTCACACCGGCGTGACCATCACCGGCGTGGAAACCGGAGCGGACGATGTCGTCGTCCGCTACAACGATGCCGACGGCAACGCGCAGCGGGCGACGTACGACCGGCTGATCGTCGCGATCGGCCGCGTGCCGCACACCGAAGGTCTTGGGGCGGATGCCGTGAAGCTGTCGCTCGACCAGCGCGGGTTCGTCGCCGTGGACGGCGAGTGCCGGACCAACCTCGCGAACGTCTGGGCGATCGGCGACGTCGTCCGCGGCCCGATGCTCGCGCACAAGGCGGAAGAAGAGGGCGTCGCCGTGGCCGAGCGCATCGCGGGACAGCACGGGCACGTCGATTTCAACACCGTGCCGTGGGTGATCTACACGTCGCCCGAGATCGCGTGGGTCGGGCAGACCGAGCAGCAACTGAAGGCGGCGGGCGTCGGTTATCGCGCGGGCAGCTTTCCCTTCGCGGCGAACGGCCGCGCTCGCGCGCTCGGCGACACGACCGGCTTCGTCAAGATTCTCGCCGATACGGTGACCGATCGCATTCTCGGGATGCACATCATCGGGCCCTATGCGTCGGAGCTGATTGCCGAAGGCGTCGTCGCGATGGAGTTCGGCGCGGCGAGCGAGGATCTCGCGCGCATCTGCCACGCGCATCCGTCGCTGTCCGAAGCGACCAGGGAAGCGGCGCTCGCGGTGAACGGGCGCACGCTCAACCTGTAGGCCCCCCAACGCCAGCGAATGAGTCCGGTGGTTCGCATCGCATCCGCCCGATGAGTATCGCCGTCGACCACGACGCCGGGATCCTTCCCCCAGGGCCTCTCACTGCGTGGCTTACGCCGGTACTCGCCGCTCGCGGCATGTCGCTCGATGCGTCGCAGGCCGGTGCGTTCGCGCGTTTGCAACGCCTCGCCATCGAGCTTGAATCGTTTCGCACGGCGCGCCAGTCCACGTTGAAGAAGCTTTTCGCGCCGCCCGCCGTCCCGCGCGGCGTCTACCTGTGGGGCGGCGTCGGCCGAGGCAAGAGCTTTCTCATGGACGGCTTCTTTTCGACCGTCGCGATCCGTCGCAAGCGCCGCATCCACTTCCATGCGTTCATGCGCGACGTGCACGAGGACCTGGCGAGGCTCAAGCGCGAGGAAGACCCGCTCGAGGTCGTCGCCGAGCGGATCGCGAAGCGCTCGCGCCTCATCTGCTTCGACGAGTTTCACGTGTCGGACATCGCCGATGCGATGATCCTGGGCCGGCTTTTGCAGGAGCTGTTCGAGCACGGCGTCGTGTTCGTGATGACGTCCAACTATCCGCCGGACGGGCTCTGGCCGAACGGTCTGCAACGCCAGCGGTTTCTGCCGACGATCACGCTGATCAAGCACTCGCTGGACGTGGTCGAGGTCGACGCGGGGGTCGACTACCGCTTGCGGGCGCTGGAGCGGCTCGAGACGTGGCACATGCCGCTCGGCGCGCAGGCCGATGCCGAGCTCTCGTCCGCTTTCGAGGCGATGCGCGCGGGCCCCGACGAAGATCCGAAGCTCGTCGTCGAGGGCCGGTCGCTCGTCGCGCGCCGCCGTGCGGGCAGCGCCGTTTGGTTCGACTTCCCGACGCTGTGCGACGGCCCACGGTCGCAGCGCGACTACCTGGACCTCGCGTGCCGGTTCTCCGTGCTGTTCCTGTCCGACATTCCCCGGCTGACGGCCGAGATGGGCGACCGCGCGCGGCGCTTCACTTGGCTCGTCGACATACTGTACGATCACCGCGTGAAGCTACTGGCGTCCGCGGCGGCCGCTCCGTGGGACCTCTATTGCGAGGGGCCGAACAGCCAGGATTTCAGTCGCACGGCGAGCCGGCTCGCCGAAATGCAGACCCGCGAGTACATGGGGCAGGCGCATGTCGCTGGCGACGTCGCCACCACCGAGGTTGACACCGATGTCGCCACCGACGGTATCGATCGGCAGCCGCCCGGGTAGCCGCCGCGCCAACGCTTGCGCATCGCCATTCAAACTACACGGCATTCGAGGGGAGGCTCCATTGCAGAAATTCAGGGCGTACCGGACGTTCCAGGAAAACGACGCGGTCGTGAGCCGTTTCGTCGACATGTCGACCGAGGAGCTCGATCCCGGCGACGTCGTCGTCCGGACCAAGTACTCGACGATCAACTACAAGGACGCGCTCTCGTACAACGGCGCCGGCAAGATCATGCGCAAGTATCCGACCAACGGGGGCATCGACATGGCTGGAACGGTCGAATCGTCGCAGGATCCGCGGTGGAAGCGCGGCGACAAGGTGATCGTCCACGCCTATGAGATGGGCGTCTCGCACGATGGCGGATACGCGGAATACGTGCGCGCCCCCGGCGACTGGGTCGTCCGGCGTCCCGAAAGCATGACGGCGTTCGACGCGATGACGCTCGGCACGGCGGGCTACACCGCGGCCGAGGCGATCCTGCGGATGGAGCACAACGGGTTGAAGCCGGACAATGGCCCGGTCGCCGTGACCGGCGCGACCGGCGGCGTCGGCTCCGTCGCCGTCGAAATATTGGCGAAGATCGGCTATCACGTCGTCGCGATCACCGGCAAGCCGGAAGAGGCGCGATACCTGCGCGCGCTCGGCGCGAAGGAAGTCCTCCAGCGGCAGGCGATCGAAGTCTCGAAGATCCGGCCGCTCGACAAGTCGACGTGGGCCGGCGCGATCGACAATCTGGGCGGCGATCTCCTGGCGTGGCTACTGTCGACCTCGAAGATCAGTGGCACCGTCGCAGCCGTGGGCCTCGCTGCCGGCATGAAGCTCAACACGACCGTCGCGCCGTTCATCCTGCGCGGCGTCGCGCTGCTCGGCATCGACAGCGCGAACACGCCGATGGCCCAACGGCAGAAGATCTGGAACAAGCTCGCGGTGGAGTGGCGGCCGGATCGAGTGCACGACCAGGTGCGCACCATCGATTTCGACGAGCTGCCCACGCACTTCGACCCGTTCCTGAAAGGCATGGTCCGCGGCAGAACGGTGGTCCGTATCGCGCCCGATAGTCATCCCTAGGGCCCCCGATGGTGTCCTACCGGGAGGTCCATCGCCAGTCGATCGCCGACCGCGACACGTTCTGGCGCGGCGAATCCGCACTCGTCGACTGGCAGTCGCCGTTCACGGCGGTGCTCGACTACTCGAAGCCGCCTTTCGCGAAGTGGTTCGTCGGCGGCACGATCAACCTGTGCCACAACGCGGTCGATCGTCATCTCGCGGAGCGCGGCGGAGAAACGGCGCTCATCTACATCTCGACCGAGACCGGCGACACGAAGCGCTATACGTACCGGGAGCTCGCGGCGGAGGTCAATCGTTTCGCGGCGATTCTCAAGGTGCAGGGCGTGGGCCGCGGCGATCGCGTGCTGATCTACATGCCGATGATCGCGGAATCGTGCTTCGCGATGCTCGCGTGCGTGCGCATCGGCGCGATCCACTCCGTCGTGTTCGGCGGGTTTGCGGCGGCGAGCCTCGCCACGCGGATCGACGACGCGGCGCCGAAGCTGATGGTGACCTCGGACGCCGGCATGCGTGGCGGCAAGCCGATACCCTACAAGCATCTCGTCGATGAGGCGCTGCGGCTCGCCGCGAAGCCGCCGCGAAAGGTGCTGATCGTCAATCGCGGGCTCGACCCCAGCATGCCGATGGTCGCGGGCCGCGACCTCGACTACGCGGCGGAGCGCGCGACCGTGATGGATGCTTCCGTGCCGTGCGTATGGCTCGAGTCGTCGGAGCCGTCGTACATCCTTTACACGTCCGGCACGACCGGCAAGCCGAAGGGCGTGCAGCGCGACACCGGCGGCTACGCCGTCGCGCTCGCGTCGTCGATGCGCCGCATTTTCTGCGTCGGTCCGGGCGAGACGATGTTCACGACGAGCGACATCGGCTGGGTCGTCGGCCACTCGTACATCATCTACGCGCCATTGATCGCGGGCGCGACGACGATCCTGTACGAGGGGTTGCCGATCCGGCCCGACCCTTCCATCTGGTGGAAGATCGTCGCCGAAAACAAGGTCCGCACGATGTTCAGCTCCCCGACGGCGATACGCGTGCTCAAGAAGCAGGACCCGGCGTACATGAAGCGGCACGACGTGTCGTCGCTCAAGTACCTTTTCCTCGCGGGCGAGCCGCTCGACGAGCCGACTGCGCGCTGGGCTTTCGAATCTCTCGGCGTGCCGATCGTCGACAACTACTGGCAGACGGAAACGGGCTGGCCGATCCTTTCCGCGCAACCGGGTATCGAGGATACGCCGCGGAAGTTCGGCAGCCCGTCGTTCCCCGTCTACGGGTACGACGTGCGCCTTCTGCGGGAGGGCACGGGCGAGGAGGCGGGCTCCGACGAGAAGTCGGTGCTGGCCATCGTTCCGCCGCTGCCGCCGGGTTGCATGACCACGATCTGGGGCGACGACGAGCGCTTTGTCAAGACGTACTTCTCGGACTTCGGCAGCAAGCTCGCGTATTCGACGTTCGACTGGGCGACACGGGACGGCGACGGTTATTACTTCGTGCTGGGGCGCACGGATGACGTGATCAACGTCGCAGGCCACCGGATCGGCACGCGGGAGATCGAGGAAGCGGTGCAGGCGCACGCCGGCATCGCCGAAGTCGCCGTCGTGGGCGTCGCTGATCCGCTCAAGGGACAAACGCCGGTGGCATTCGCCGTCGTCAGGGATGCGTCGACGGTCGCGAGTGCAGAAGGCGCGGCAAAGGTACGGAGCGAGGTGATGGCTACCGTCGATCGCGAGTTGGGCGCGATCGCGCGGCCGGGCGCCGTGCATTTCGTCTCTCTGTTGCCGAAAACGCGGTCGGGCAAGCTGTTACGGCGCGCGATCCAGGCGCTGGCGGAACGCCGCGACCCCGGCGATCTCACGACCATCGAGGATCCGGCCGCGCTGGAACAGATCCGATCCGCACTCGGCCCGCGCGGGGGATAATACGAAGTTGCCGTCTCCCGAACTCGCATGTCCGATCTTTCCGTCACCTCTGCCGCAATCCCCAACGCAAACGTCGGCGCGCGCGCGGCTGCGCCGCTCGCCGTCGTGATGCGCGGCGACGCCGCCGACAGCGTGCACGTGGGCTCGGTGGCCGTCGTCGATCGCGGTGGACGACTGCTGTACAGCGCCGGCGACTCCGCGTTTCCGACGATGACGCGGAGCTCGCTGAAGCCGTTCCAGGCGATGCCGTTCGTCGCTGGCGGCGGTATCGAACGTTTCGATTTCAGCGCCCCGCAGGCGGCGCTGCTGTGCGCAAGCCATTCGGGAGAGCCGCGGCACGTTGCGGCGGCGGCGAGCATGCTCGCCAAGGCCGGCAACAAAGTCGAGGATCTGCAATGCGGCTCGCACGCGCCGCGCTATCACGATATCCGCGGCGAGCCCACGCCGCCGCCGCCCTATTCGCCGCTCGAGAACAACTGCTCGGGGAAGCACAGCGGCATGCTTGCGTATTGCGTCATGTGCGGGTTGCCGAAGGCGAGCTACCTCGCGTACGACCATCCGCTGCAGCAGGGCATCCGCCGCGCTGTAGGCCACTTCACGTCGACTCCCGAGGCCGAGCTCAAGAGCGGCATCGACGGTTGCTCGGCGCCGAACTACGCCGTTCCGCTTGACCGACTGGCGCTTGCGTTCGCGCGGCTCGCCACCCGCCACGACGACGCCGTCTACGGGCGCGCGCCGCAAATCCTGGCTGATGCCATGACCGCACACCCGGAGATGGTGTCGGGCGAAGGCCGCAGCGACCTCGAGCTCATGCAGGCGGGGCGCGGCGACTGGGTGGCGAAGATCGGCGCCGAAGGCGTGCAGGGTATCGGTGTTCGCGGTGCGGGGATCGGCATCGCCATCAAGGTCGCCGATGGCAGCAAGCGCGCGTTGCGGCCCGTCATCGTATCGGTCCTCGAGCAGCTCGGGCTCCTCGACGACTTACGCCGCTCAGCGCTTGCGCATTGGGTCGCGCCGGTGGTGCGCAACTATCGCGGGCTTGTGACTGGACGTATTATGTCGGCCGTTGTCCTGGACAAAATTGCCGCGGCCGCATGAGCCTACGTGCGTCGCTTGGGAAATGTCCCGCCGCACGCGCCAATACCCCTACGTCACGATGAACTTACCGTCCATGCCGTGGTCTGTCGCTGCAAGCGTGCGCCGCCAAGCGCTCCGGATGATTCCAGGTTCCGGGGTGCATGAACGTTGAGCCGGATGCCGCACCCGCCGTTCGGCGGACATAACAACAAGTGACTCAGGGATTGGATGGGTGATCGCGAAATCGATCAGCAGCTCGTCGAGCGCGCGCAACGCGGCGACAAGCGCGCTTTCGAGCTGCTGGTAGCGAAGTACCAGCGCAAGCTGGGGCGGCTGTTGTCCCGGTTCGTGCGCGATGCGGCGGAAGTCGAGGATGTGACGCAGGAGGCATTCATCAAGGCGTACAGGGCGCTCCCCAGTTTTCGGGGTGACAGCGCCTTTTACACGTGGCTTTATCGAATCGGCATCAACACCGCGAAGAACTACCTCGTCGCTCTTGGCCGGCGAGCGCCCACTACCACCGGCTTCGACAACGAGGAAGCCGAGGGCTTTGAGGACGCCGAGCAGCTGCGCGACGTGAGCACGCCGGAATCGGAGCTCGAAGGCAAGGAGATCGCGGCGACGGTCAACCACGCGATGGATGCGCTGCCGGCGGATCTGCGCACGGCGATCACGCTGCGGGAGATCGAAGGGTTGAGCTACGAAGAAATCGCAAGCGTGATGAATTGCCCCGTCGGCACGGTGCGCTCGCGTATCTTCCGGGCCCGCGACGCGATCGCCGCGGAATTGCGCCCATTGCTGGGCACTGAGAAAGATCGGAGATGGTGATGCGAGAGCAGATTTCGCGCCTGATGGATGGTGACCTCGACGGCGCCGAGGCCGAAGCCGCATTCCGCGAGTTGAAGCGAAGCGAGGGTCTCGACGAGTGGACGTGCTACCACGTCATCGGCGACTGCCTGCGCCGCAACGGCGGACCGACCGCCGGATTCGCATCGCGCTTCGCCGCGCGCCTCGACTCCGAGCCGACGGTTCTAGGCCCGGCCGTAGCGCAAAGGCAGCAACCGTCGCGACTTCCGTTCGCGTGGGCGGTCGCCGCGACAGTGGCCGCCGTGGCCGTCGTCTCGTCGGTGGCCGTGAGCATGCTCGACCCGCAGCCGACCGCTCTTGCGAAAGCGCGCGAAGCGAGCGTCATCCGCACGGCGCAGCCGAAGCTGCAGGCCGTGTCGCCGGACTACCTGCTCGCGCACCAGGAATACTCGCCGACGACGCTGATCCAGGGTGTCGGACCGTACCTGCGGGCCGTGTCCGCAGGCGATGGCCGTTGATGTGCATCAGCGGACCGGATGAAATGAGGGCCATGCACCGTTCCGGTCCGTGTCTGCCGTGGATCCGGCAGGCACTTCTTGCCGTCGCATGGCTTGCCCTCGTCCCGGCCGCCTCGGCCGACGACGCCGCCGCATGGCTTGATCGCGCTGCCAACGCCGCCCAGAAGCAGAACTACATCGGCACGATCGCTTATCAGCACGGCGGGCGGTTCGAAACCTCGCGCCTCGTCCATCTCAACGACCAGGGCCGCGAGTACGAAAAGCTCGTCAACCTCGACGGTCCGGCGCGCGAAGTGATCCGCATGAACGGAGAAGTTCGCTGCTATTTCCCGGACACCAAGGTGATCCGCGTCGAGCCGCGGACGTTCCGCAACGCGTTTCCCTCGCTCTCGCCGCAGCAGCAGGCCGCGCTGACGGATTTCTACACGTTCCGCATGGCGGGGCGCGAACGCGTCGCCGGCATCGAAACGCAGGCGTGGGTGTTCGAGCCCAAGGACGGCCTGCGCTACGGGCACAAGTTCTGGGCGGATCCCACGTCGGGACTGCTCGTGAAGGCGCGAATCTTCGATGAGCGCAACGAAACGGTCGAACAGTTCGCCTTCACCGAAATCGCGATCGGCGCGAAGATCGATCGCGAGCAGGTGAATCCGACGTGGCCCGTGACGCCGCCCGACTGGCAGGTGCGGCAGTCGGCGCCCGAGGACCTCAAGGACACGGGATGGACGGTGACGCGCCCGCCGCCCGGGTTCGTGAAGATAGTCGATGGCTATCGCCGCCTGCGCGGCGCTCGCGAGGTAGCGCACCTCGTCTATTCCGACGGTCTCGTCGCGGTGTCGGTCTTCATCGAGCCGATCGGCGCGGTGGCGCATCCGTTCGGCGTTTCGCGACAGGGCGGCGTCAACGTGTTCGTCCGGCAGCAGGATGACAATCTCGTCACCGTGCTGGGTGAAGTCCCGGTCGCCACCGTGCGTCAGATCGCGCACTCGGTCGCGCGCCGCTGAAATCCCGTTCTTCTTGTAACCCCCGAGGCAGGTTGACCATGATGGATCGCATCCTTTCCCTTGTCATTGCTCTCGCTTTCGCGACGCTCGCCGCGTTTCCCGCGGTCGCCGGCGCGCAGGCCGTGCAGGGCCGCGCGCTCGCCGGGCTTCCGGACTTCACGGAGCTCTACGAAAAGCATGCGCCGGCGGTGGTCGCGATCGACGTCACGCAACGCGTGCGGCGCTCGCGCGGCCCCGAGCTGTCCGAGGACGATCCGTTCTACGAGTTTTTCCGCCGCTTCGGCCAGATTCCCCGCCCGCGTGGCGCGCCGGACCGAGAGTTCGACCAGCAATCGGTCGGCTCGGGCTTCATCATTTCGAACGACGGCTATCTCATCACCAATGCGCACGTCGTGGACGGCGCCGACGAAGTCACCGTCAAGCTCACCGACAAGCGCGAATACAAGGCGAAGGTCATCGGCGCGGACAAGCGCACCGACGTGGCGCTTCTCAAGATCGAGGCGAAGGACCTCCCGAAGGTCACGATCGGTGATCCGGAGAAGCTCAAGGTCGGAGAATGGGTGGTCGCCATCGGCAAGCCATTCGGCCTCGAGAGCACGATGACCGCCGGTATCGTGAGCGCGAAGGGACGCGATCTGCCGCAGGAGAATCTCGTTCCGTTCATTCAGACCGACGCCGCCGTGAACCCCGGCAACTCCGGCGGCCCGCTCTTCAACCTCCGCGGCGAGGTCGTCGGCATCAATTCGATGATTTTCTCGCGCACGGGCGGTTACATGGGGCTGTCGTTCGCGATTCCGATCGATCTCGCGATGAATACGGTCGCGCAGTTGAAGGAGAAGGGCCGCGTGACGCGCGGCCGGATCGGCGTGCAGATCACCGAAGTAAGCCGCGAGACGGCGGAGTCGTTCGGCCTCCCGAGGCCTATAGGCGCGCTCGTTAACTCCGTCGAGAAGGGCGGCCCCGCGGAGAAGGCCGGGATTGAGGCCGGCGACATCGTACTCAAGGCCGACGGGCGCGAGGTGCGCACTTCGTCCGAGCTTCCGCGGATCGTCACGATGATAAAGCCCGGCAACAAGGTGAACCTGACGATCTGGCGCAAAGGCGCGCAGAAGGACATCGCCGTGACGGTTGCCGAGATCAAGGAGGACGCGCCCGCGACGCCGGCGCGGAAGAGCGGCCCGGCGCCGAAGGAGAAGGCCAAGCCGAACCGCCTTGGACTCATTCTCGCCGATCTCACAGACGAGCAGCGCAAGGACCTCGACGGCAAGACTGGCGTGCTGATCGAGGACACGACGGGCTCGGTCCGCGGCAACGTCCAGCCGGGCGACATCATCCTCTCGATCGTGAGCCAGGGAAAGACGACCGAAGCGAAGAATGCGGAGCAGGTGAACGGCGTGCTCTCGAAGATGGAGAAGGGAGCGTCGGTGACGTTCCGGCTGCGGCGTGGCGAGCAGGAGTTCTTCTCGACGCTGAGGATTAACAACGGGGAGTGAGGCGGGCAATCGTAGCGAGCCAAGGCCCGAAGGGCGCGTCGCCGAACGAGCGACGGCGGACGACAAGCAAGCGCGGCCCATGCCCATGAAAGATGCGGAGGCCGCAGTGAGCGCCAAGGCCCGAAGGGCGCGTCCGCGAGCGATCGACAGCGGCCGACAAGCGAACGCGGCCGATGCCCATGGCAGGTGCGGAGGCCGCAGTGAGGGCGCAAAGCGCACAGGAGGCCAGTGAGCGAGGCGGGTTCATGACACTTACACTCCTCTCGCGCGCCTACTGTCACCTCTGTGATGAGATGCGCGCCGCGGTAGGGCCACTCGCGGCGGCAGCGGGCGCGACGTTCACAGTCGTCGATGTGGACGCCGAACCGAATCTCGAATCCGCCTACGGCGATCGGGTGCCTGTGCTGTTCGCGGGCGAGCCCGGACGTGGCGAGGAGCTTTGCCATTTCCGCGTCGACGTGCAGCGCGTCGAGGCGGCGCTGCGCCGCCCCGCGCGCAAGCCGGAGTGAAGTCGCGCTCGAAGCAAAAATCCGCTAAAATTCAACATGATTCGTGCAAGCGGGGGCACTATTCGGTGCCCCTTTGTTTTGCCATGCCTCGCCCAACCACGTGCAGCTGATCCGCAACTTCTCCATCATCGCTCACATCGACCACGGCAAGTCGACGCTGGCCGACCGATTCATTCAGCGCTGCGGCGGCCTCGCAGCGCGCGAGATGGGTGAGCAGGTGCTCGATTCGATGGACCTGGAGCGCGAGCGCGGCATCACGATCAAGGCGCAGACCGCGGCGCTCATCTACAAGGCGCGTGACGGTGAAACGTACAACCTCAATCTGATCGACACGCCGGGGCACGTCGACTTCGCCTACGAAGTGTCGCGCTCGCTCGCGGCGTGCGAAGGCGCGCTCCTGGTCGTTGACGCATCGCAAGGCGTGGAAGCGCAGACGGTCGCGAATTGCTACACGGCGATCGAACAGGGCGTGACCGTGGTGCCGGTGCTCAACAAGATCGACCTGCCGTCGGCCGAGCCCGACCGCGTGATCGAGGAGATCGAGGACATCATTGGCATCCCGGCCAACGACGCGCTCCGCGCGAGCGCAAAGACCGGGGAGGGCATCGACGACATCCTCGAGGCGGTGATCGCACGGATCCCTCCGCCGACCGGAGACCGCGACTCGCCGCTGCAGGCCCTCATCATCGATTCGTGGTTCGACAACTACGTCGGTGTCGTCATGCTGGTGCGCGTGATGCAGGGAACGCTCAAGCCTCGCGACAAGCTCCTGCTGATGGCGGCAGGCGCCACCTACAACTGCGAGCAGGTCGGCGTGTTCACGCCGAAGTCGGTGGCGCGCGATTCGCTCTCCGCGGGAGAGGTCGGTTTCATCATCGCGGGCATCAAGGAAATCCACGCCGCCAAGGTAGGCGACACCGTCACGCTTGCAGCCCGCCCCGCCACCGCGGCGCTTCCCGGCTTCAAGGACGTGAAGCCCCAGGTGTTCGCCGGGCTCTACCCGGTGGAGTCGAACCAGTACGAGGCGCTGCGCGACGCGCTCGACAAGTTGAAGCTCAACGATGCGTCGCTGCACTACGAGCCGGAAGTGTCGCAGGCGCTGGGCTTCGGCTTCCGCTGCGGCTTCCTCGGGCTCCTGCACCTCGACATCGTGCAGGAGCGCCTCGAGCGCGAATACGACATGGACCTGATCACGACGGCCCCGACCGTCATCTACCAGGTCCTGTTGCGCGACGGCACGGTCATCGAGATCGAGAATCCGTCGAAGCTTCCCGATCTTTCGCGCGTGGAGCAGATCCGCGAGCCGGTTATCACGACGACGATCCTGATGCCGCAGGAGTACGTCGGCCCGGTCATCACGCTCTGCACCGAGCGGCGCGGCGCGCAGAAGAACATGCAGTATCTCGGCCGGCAGGTGATGCTGACGTACGAGCTGCCGCTTGCCGAGGTCGTGATGGACTTCTTCGACCGGCTCAAGTCCGTGTCGCGCGGCTACGCCTCGCTCGATTACGAGTTCAAGGAGTTCGCGCCGGCCGACGTCGTCAAGCTCGATATCCTGATCAACGGCGAGCGTGTCGACGCCCTCTCGATCATGGTGCACCGCTCGGTCGCGATCCACCGCGGCCGCGAAGTCGTCACGAAGATGCGCTCGCTGATTCCGCGGCAGATGTTCGACGTCGCCGTCCAGGCATCGATAGGCGCCCAGATCATTGCCCGTGAAACGGTGAAAGCGATGCGCAAGAACGTGCTCGCTAAATGCTACGGCGGCGACATCACGCGCAAGAAGAAGCTGCTCGAGAAACAAAAGGCCGGCAAGAAGCGGATGAAGGCCGTCGGCAGCGTCGAGATTCCGCAGGAGGCATTCCTCGCAATCCTTTCGATCGGCGACGGCAAATGACGCGAACCCGCAGCGCCGCCGGCGAGGATGGCGAGCTCGATCGCGGCGCGCCACCCCGCGCGGCGGCCGTGTGGGACAATTCTTGAGGCCAGCACCAACAATGACAATGAACTTTCCGCTGATCCTGTTTCTGGCCACGGTGGCGACCGGCGCGATCGCGCTGCTCGATCGGTTGTTCTTCGCGCGGGGACGGGCCTCCAATTACCACGAACCGTGGTGGATCGAATACCCGAAAAGCTTCTTTCCCGTCCTGCTGATTGTTTTCCTGCTGCGCTCGTTCGTGGCCGAGCCGTTCAAGATTCCGTCGTCCTCGATGCGGCCCACGCTGGACGTCGGCGACTTCATCCTCGTCAACAAGTTTGCGTACGGACTGAGGCTCCCGATCCTCGAGCAGAAAATCGTGCCCTTCTCCGATCCGCAGCGCGGCGACGTCGTCGTCTTCCGCTATCCGCTCAATCCATCGCAGGATTTCATCAAGCGGGTGATCGGCCTGCCGGGCGACACCGTCGTCTACAAGAACAAGCAGCTGGCCGTGAACGGGCAGCCGTGGCCGCAGCAATCCTCGGGGACGTACAGTTACCTGGAAGGCCTGCGGTTCGAGACGATGGAGCAGTTCACCGAGGCTGTCGCGGGCGACGGCGCGAAGAAGGAGCATTCCGTCGCCGTGGATCCAATGCTGCCGGCGGTCAGCCCTGGCCAGGTTCGCCCCTTCGCAGGACGGGACAACTGCGACTACAATTCCGACGGCAGCGGCTTTACCTGCAAGGTTCCGGCCGGCCGCTACTTCGTCATGGGAGACAACCGCGATCGCAGCGACGACAGTCGGTACTGGGGCTTCGTCCCCGACGACCACCTGCGCGGCCGCGCGTTCTTCATCTGGTTCAACTGGGACGACATCTCCAGCCTCGCGTTCAAGCGGGTTGGCAGCGGCATACGATAAGCAACAGGGAGGAACGGATGCAGATGCGAACCCGGCAGCGCGGCCTGTCGATGATGGGATTCCTGTTCGTCGCGGCCGTCGTCATCGTCGTCGTCATGGTTGGTTTCCGCGTGATGCCCGCCTACATCGAGTACTACTCCATCCAGAAGGCGCTCGAGAAGGCGCTCACCGAAACCAAGGACCTGAACTCTGCCGCCGAGATCCGCAGCGCATTCCAGCGGGTTGCCGATGCGGGCTACATCGAATCGGTGAACTCCAAGGACCTCGAGATCACCAAGTCGAAGAATGACGTCACCGCCAGCGTGGGTTGGACGCGCAAGCTGCCGATGGTTGCCAACGCGAGCATCCTGCTCGAATTCGAGGCTTCGGCCACCAAGTGACGCGAGGCACAAAGGGAGCATGCCTTCCCTGTCGCTCCTCGATCGCCTGGGGCATTCCTTTCGCAACCCCGAGCTGTATCGGCTTGCGCTGACGCACCGCAGTCACGGCGCGACGCACAACGAGCGGCTCGAATTCATCGGCGACGCGGTGCTGAACTGCGTCGTCGCGGTCGTGCTGTTCGAACGGTTTCCCGCGATTCCCGAGGGCGAGCTCACCCGCGTGCGGGCGAGCCTCGTCAATCGCGACACGCTGGCGCGGCTCGCGCGCGACTTGGGGCTGGGAAGCGCAGTCGTGCTGGGAGGCGGCGAAGTGAGAAGCGGCGGCGACGAACGGCCGTCGATACTTGCAAATGCGCTCGAGGCGATCATCGGCGCGGTGTTCATCGACGCCGGTTTCGACGCCGCGCGGGCCGTGATCGAGCGGATTTGGGCGGCCGAGTTTGCGAGCCTCGATCCTTCGACCCTTGGCAAGGACCCGAAGACGCGGCTTCAGGAATGGCTGCAGGCGCGCCGCTTCGCGGTGCCCGAGTACACGGTTACGGGCGTTGCCGGGGAACCGCACGCGCAGACGTTCACGATCGAATGCCGGATTCCCGCGCTTGACGTCGTGACGACTGGCGAAGGCACGAGCCGTCGTGCTGCGGAGCAGGTCGCCGCTGCCGCCGCGTACGCGCGCGTCGTGGCGGGCTCTAGCGGCGCTGGCAGTGACTGACGCTCCCGCTGCCCGCGACTTTCGCTGTGGCTATGTCGCGATCGCAGGCCGCCCCAATGTCGGCAAGTCGACGCTGCTCAACCGGCTCGTCGGACAACGCGTCAGCATCACGTCGAAAAAGGCGCAAACGACGCGACATCGCGTCACCGGCATCGTCACGACCGCTGACGCCCAGTTCGTGTTCGTCGACACGCCGGGGTTCCAGACGAAGCACCGCTCGCGGCTCAACGACCGGATGAACCGCGCCGTCACCCAGTGCCTGTCCGATGTCGAGGCGACGCTGGTAGTCATTGAAGCGGGGCGCACGACGGACGCCGATCGTGCGGTGATCCGTCTTCTTCCACAGGGATCATCGGCGCTCGTCGCGCTCAACAAGATCGACCAGCTCGACGACCGCGATGCGCTGCTGCCGCAGATGGCGGAGCTCTCGGCGCTGTTTCCGTTCGCAGCGATCGTTCCGGTCAGCGCGGAAAAAGACCGAGGACTCGATGCGCTGTTGAAGGCAATTCGCACGCTTCTTCCCGAGTCCGATCCGATCTTCGGCGAGGACGAGATCACCGATCGGGACGAGCGCTTCCTCGCGGCCGAGTTTGTCCGCGAGAAGATCTTCCGCTTGCTCGGCGAGGAGGTGCCTTATGCGGCGACCGTCGCGATCGACCGTTTCGAGCATCGCGGCGCGCTGCGCAGGATCTACGCGACGGTCCATGTCGACCGTGAAAGCCAGCGGGCGATTCTGCTCGGCGAGGGCGGGGGCCGGATGAAGGAGATCGCATCGGCGGCGCGCACGGACATGGAGCGGCTCTTCGGCGGGCGGGTGTACCTCGAAGTGTGGGTACGGGTCACGCGCGGCTGGGCCGACGACGAGGCCAAGCTCAAGCGTTTCGGTTACTAGCGGCCGTACGTCGGCGATGCCACGAGCCCAGCCGCTGCGCCGCGAGGACCAGCCCGCGTTCGTGCTGCACACGTACCCGTACCGGGAGACGAGCGTGATCGTCGAAGCCTTCACCGTCGAATATGGACGCGTAGCCGTCGTCGCCCGCGGCGCGCGCCGGCCGCGGTCCGATTTGCGCGGGTTGTTGCAGGCATTCCAGCCGCTGCTGCTTTCATGGTCGGGCCAGGCGGAGCTCAAGACATTGGTCAAGGCCGAGTGGCGAGGAGGCCTTCCGCGGATTGGCGGATCGGCGCTGCTATGCGGTTTCTACCTGAACGAGCTTCTGCTCAAGCTTCTGCCGCGCGAAGATCCGCACCGGCGCCTGTACGAAGCTTACGAAGCGGCGCTCGCGGAACTTGCCGCCGGCAGCGTAGAGGCGCCGGTGTTGCGGCGTTTCGAGCTGCTGCTGCTCGCGGAGCTCGGGTATGCGCTTCCGCTCGTGCGCGAGGCCGACACCGGGAATGCGATCGATCCGGACGCGCGATACCATTACGCCTTCGATCGCGGAGCGCGCCGCGCGCCGGAAGGGGATGCCGTTCGCGGTCCCGTCGTGCGCGGGGCGACGCTGCTCGCGCTTGCCGACGGGCGCTACGTCGATGGGGAGACTGCGGCGGAGGCGAAGCGGTTGATGCGAGAAGTCCTCGACCATTACCTGGAGCAGCGCGGTGTCGAAAGTCGCCGCGTCGTGCAGGAGCTGCAGGCGCTCGACGTGCGCCGCGAACAGGAGAACGACCACCGTGATTGAACTGGGCGTCAACATCGACCACGTCGCGACGATCCGGGAGGCGCGCCGCACCTACGAGCCGGATCCCGTGTGGGCCGCCGTCGAGGCGCACCTGGGCGGCGCGGACGGCATCACCGTCCACCTGCGCGAAGACCGCCGACACATCCAGGACGACGACGTGCGGCGCCTGCGCGAGCTCGTCCACATCAAGCTCAACCTCGAGATGGCGGCGACCGCGGAGATGCTCGGCATCGCGACGCGCCTCAAGCCGGAGATGGCGATGCTCGTTCCCGAAGGCCGCCACGAGATCACGACCGAAGGCGGCCTCGACGTCCAAGCGCAGGAAGTGAAGCTTCGCGACGCCGTGAAGCGGCTCGCCGACGCAGGCATCCGGGTCAGCGTGTTCATCGACGCGGCGCTGGAACAGGTCGAAGCGGCTGCGCGCATCGGCGCGAGCGTTTGCGAGATTCATACCGGTCCTTACGCGCATGCGTTCCACTCCAAGGGGCGCGATCCCGAGAGCGCGGCGGTCGTCGACGAGCTTGCCAAGATCCGCGGAGCGGGCGATGCCGTACGAAAGGCGGGGATGCGCTTCAACGCGGGCCACGCGCTCAACTATTTCAATGTGCAGCACGTGGCTGCGCTGCCCGGTGTGCGAGAGGTCCACATCGGGCACGCGATTGTTTCGCGCGCAGTGTTCGTCGGCATGCGGGAGGCGGTGCGGGAGATGAAGGCGCTGTTGCGCGAAGCAGCGGCGCCGGTGGCGAAGGCATGATCGCGTTGCCTCGAGGTCCCGTCTTCCTCGGCGTTGAAGGCGTTGCGCTGACGGCCGCCGATCGCGAACGGCTTGTCCATCCGCTGGTCGGCGGCGTCATCCTGTTCGCGCGCAACTTCGATGCGCCGCAGCAACTCAGGGCGTTGACGAAAGACATTCGCGCATTGCGCACGCCAACGCTCCTGGTCGCCGTCGATCACGAGGGGGGACGCGTGCAGCGGTTTCGCGACGGCTTCAGCGCGATTCCGCCCATGCGTACTTTGGGTGAGCGATGGGATCGGGACGTCGCGCAGGCTGCGCGGGAAGCGGCGCGGATCGGACGCACGATTGCCGACGAGTTGCTCGAGCATGGCGTGGATTTCAGCTTTACTCCGGTCCTCGACGTCGATCACGGCGCAAGCGCGGTGATCGGCGATCGCGCGTTTCATCGTAATCCGAACGCGATCGCACACCTTGCATCTGCGCTCTGCGACGGACTTCGCGCCGGCGGCATGGCAGCTGTCGGAAAGCACTTTCCGGGACACGGCTTCGTCGCCGCCGACTCGCATATCGATCTGCCGTTAGACGGCCGGCCGCTCGCGGCGCTGATCGCCGACGATCTCGTTCCGTTCGGCGCGCTCATCGAGCGCGGGCTCGAGGCGATCATGCCGGCGCACGTGGTCTATCCGGCCGTCGATACGCAGCCGGCGGGCTTCTCGCGCAACTGGTTGCAGGAGATCCTGCGTGGACGACTGCGCTTCGACGGTCTCATCTTTTCCGACGACCTCGGCATGGCCGGCGCGGAAGGTGTGGGCGATCTCGTTGCAAGGGCGGAAGCGTCCGTCGCGGCCGGTTGCGACATGGTGCTGGCATGCAACGACTTCGAGGCGGCGGACACGCTGCTCGCGAATTGGAGGCCGCCGGCGAATCAAGATCTCGCGCGGCGTGGGGCGAAGATGGAAGCGCGATTGCCGGCGAAATAGTCGTTTGCCCCAGCGGCCGCCAAGAAACGTCGGTCTTCTGGGCCAGAAGCAGTCGTAGCAACACTCCGGAAAGCGGCCGCTGCGATCACAGTCTGCTCAGTTGCCTTGCCGCACTGTTGAATTGCCGTGCGCAGCCGGTCGCGCGGCAAGCTCGCGCAGGATGCCGACCAGCTCGGTGTGCGCGGGCGATCCAACCTTGCCGATGACCTCGATCGGAGCCGCCTTGGTCAGCCGGTTGAGCCGCGTGAGCAGACGGATACGTTGACGCCTTGTGAGCTTGGCCTCTGATGAGTGCCAGCGCAGGAACAGGCGTGGCAGCTCGCCGTCGCCGAATAGCGTATTGAGCTCATGGGCCGTCACGTAGACGAGGAACAGCACCATCAGCCAAATCTGGATCGCGAGGAAGCGCGGCCACGAGAATTGCGCCACGAGGAAGTTGGGGAACTCGCCGAGGGCCCCGCCCTCGCGCAAGAAATGCAACAAGCCTTCGGCAAGGCGAAAAACGAATACCACCACCCAGTAGATCGTGGATTTGAACAGGATAGGCTGAATCAGCGGCGCGCCATCGAAGCGGTGCATGAGGCGCAGGTTGTCGACCACCAGCACCGCCTTGCCGACCAGCAGCGCGGCGAGCGACGCGGCGAAGAAATTGGTGAACGGAATGCCGTGCTCCTGGAGCGTCATCCAGCGCGTGAACAGGATCAGGTTAAAGCCGAAAAGAAAGAAGATGGTCGGCGGCAGCACGTGCTTCACCTGCATGAGCCACCAGTCGAAGGCGCGTCGCCACAGTGGCGCTGGCGCTTCTGCGGCGGTGGAAGCGGATGGCGTCATGACTGACCTCTGACAGTTCGACCGAAGACGACACGGCTGGGGCGGCCCATTCTGCTCTACGATTTGTGGGCTAGCAACGCGGCTCGCTCGCCTACCCAGGTAGAAGGCGTTGTCCGACAGCCGGGGTTGGGTGCTCTCGCTATGGTGTTGCACAAGGGCAACCTATCAGGACCAAATGAACGCCCACATGGCAACCACATGAACAAACGCGGCCACGCGCACCGCCTGGTGCTCGGTGCACCGGTTGTTGTCTGCGCTGTGCTCGCCGCTTCTTCGGCCGGCGCCCGCGAATGGCATTTCGACGTCGCGGCTGACGGCATTCGCGTCGGCACACATAGCGTCGTCGTGCAGGGAAGCGGCCATACCGGCTCCGTGACGACTGACATGAGCGTCGGATTTCTTGGAATCGGCTCGTACCGTCAGCACGTGGAGGAAACCTGGAAGGGCGGCTGCCTGGCGCGAATCGCGAGTCGGACGGAGGAACGCGGCCGTGTCACGACCGTTGCGGGGCAGCAGGAAGGCGACGGTTTCCGCATCGATGGAGACGGTCAGGGGCGCCTCCCAGGATGCGTCATGAGCTTTGCCTACTGGAATCCGGAGGTGGTGAAACAGTCGCACCTCGTCAATGTGCAGACGGGCGCGTGGACGCCTGTGAGCGTCCGCGACTTGGGGCAGCAGACGATCGACGCCGGTGGCCGGTCCGTACCAGCGATTCACTACGCGATCGAGACGGAAAAGAACACCATCGAGGTGTGGTATTCGCTCCAAGGTGAGTGGCTCAGCCTGCAGACCACGACGAAGACCGGAGGTCACGTTCTCGCTTATCGGCTGCGCTCCCGATAGCGCGCGACAGGCGTCGAAGGTGCGCGAAACAGTGACGATGGGTGCGGTTCTGACCCGCAGTCGACTATCCTAACGACACATTACGGCCTTCCGATCGCAGACACCGCACCAATAGTGATTGCCTCAGTACGGATGCGGCCAGCGGCCGCCGACCTTGCGCGTCAGTTCCTCGGCCGTATGCGCGACCGCCGGGCCCAGTTGCCGGATGCGCTCGTCGGGCAGGCGCGACGCCGGCCCCGCGAGCGAGATCGCGCCCAGCGGTTCCGCGTGCTCGTCGAAGATCGTCGCCGCGACACACCGCGTGCCGGGAGCGTGCTCCTCGTCGTCGAACGAGTAGCCGCGGTGGCGGATCACCTTGAGCGCGGCCCACATGGTTTCAGACGCGACGATGGTGTGCGGCGTGATGCGTGGAAGGCCCTTCACCTTGAGGATCGCGTCGACCTGCTCGTCGGGTAGCGCGGCGAAGAGCGCCTTCCCGACGCCGGAAGCATGAAGTGGCACGCGGCCGCCGATCTTCACGAGGATCCGCATCATTTCATGGCACTGCACCTGCGCGATGAACACCGCCTCCGTGCCGTCGAGGATCGCAAGATTCGCCGTCTCGCCCGACTGCTCCATGAGCCGGCGCATGTAGGCATGGCTCTCGCCGACGAAGTCTCGATTGGCGAGAAAGCCGGCGCCAACGGTAAACGCGTGCAGGCCGACGTACCAGAGTCCCAGGTTGCCCGCTTGGTAGACGTAGCCCATCTTTTCCAGCGTCGACAAAAGCCGGTGTGTGGTCGACGGCGGCAGGCTCACGCGGTGGGCGAGGTCGGTCAGCGTGATCCCGCCATCGGTCTTCGCCAGCGCTTCGAGAATGTTCAATCCACGTGTCAGGCTCTGGACCTGGCCGGTGACGTGGCGCGTCTTCGCAGGGAGGCGGAGGCGGCTTGGCGGTACGGGCGTGGGATGTGCCATCGCTTCTAGTCCGGCTTCAAACGGGCGGTTACTCGGTGGAGTTCTCCGGCGACGTCGATCTCGTAACCCGCGGAGAGCACGGCGTCGTCCGTCAGCACGCGGTCGCTGCGCGCATACCCCATCGCGACGGCGCGGCCCAGGCGGCGCGAATAGCCGGTGGAGGTCAGCTCGCCGACATTGCGGCCGTTCATCAGGATCGGCTCGCCGCCCCATGGAAACACCGCAGGATCGTCGAACGTAAACATGACGAGTCGCTTGGTGAGTCCTTTCGTGAGCTGTACCTGCAGCGCCTCGCGCCCGACGAACGCGACCGGCTTGTCCATCTTCACCGCGTAACCCAAGCCCGCTTCCCACGGTGTTTCGTCGGGCGAGAGCTCGGCGCCGCACGCGCGCCGGCCGGCTTCGATGCGCAGCGCATCGATCGTGTAGTAGCCGGCGTCCTTCAAGCCAAGCTCGTCGCCGCACGTCCACAGCGCGTCGTATAGCGTCGCGCACTGGTCCGTCGTGACATAGAGCTCGTAGCCGGGGCCGCCGACGTAGCTCATTCGCGCGGCGCGAGCGCGCGCATGGCCGACGTCGATCATTCGTGTCGTGCTGAACGGCATGTCATCCTTGCCGATACCTCGCCCTCCGCAGCGCGTGAGCAAGGCCTGGCCCTTCGGCCCCATCACCGATATCACCGAGTATCCGCTCGTGACATCGACCAGCGCAGCGGCCTCGTCGGCGCGAATCGCGCGCTCGATCCATGCGGAGTCGCGCGTGGTCTGTGCCGATCCCGTGATGATAAAGAACTCGTCCTGCGCGACGCGCACGATCGTAAGATCGCTTTCAAATCCGCCGCGGGCGTTGAGCATCCCCGTGTACACCATCTTGCCGACGGGAACGTCGATCCTGTTGGCGCATGCGCGCTCCAGCACGGCCAGCGCGTCCCGGCCTTTCAGCACGAACTTCGAGAACGACGTCTGATCGAAGACGACGACGTCGTCGCGACATGCGCGCTGCTCGTCGAGGACGTGCGGCAGCCATCCCGGCGTGCCGAGCGTATACGGGGGCTTCTCGGCGCCCTCTGGCAGAAAGTAGTTGGCGCGCTCCCAGTTCATCTTGCTGCCGAACACCGCTCGCTTCGCGGCAAGGCGATCGTACAGCGGGGAGCGACGCAGCGGCCGCACGGTTTCGAGCTCCTCTCGTGGCCATCGCATCGCGTAATGCAGGCCGAGCGACTCGACCGTGCGGTCCGAGAGGTGCCGGCGATTGGCCTGGTACGGCGCGAAGCGGCGGATGTCGACATCCCACAGGTCGAGCGGAGGTTCCCCGTTGACGATCCATTCCGCGACAAGCTTGCCGGCGCCGCCGCTGTTCGCGATTCCCGCGGAATTGAATCCTGCGCAGACGAAGTACGCTGCGAGTTCCGGCGCTTCGCCGAGGATGAAGTTGCCGTCGAGCGTGAAGCTTTCCGGCCCGTTCAGCAGCAGCTTCACTTCGGCGGTCTCGAGGCAGGGCGTCCGGTGGATCGCGTTCCGCATCAGAACCTCGAAGTGGTCCCAGTCTTCCGGCAGGAGCTGGAACTCGAAGCCGTCGGGAATCGGCTCCACATCCCACGGCTTCGCTTTCGGCTCGAAGCCTCCCATCACAAGACCGCCCACTTCCTCCTTGTAGTACAGGTAGCCGTCGGGATCGCGAATCACCGGCATGTCGGGCGACACTCCGGCGATCGCCTTGGTGACCAGGTAAAAATGCTCGGCAGCATAGAGCGGCACGTTGACGCCGGCGAGGCGCCCGAACGCGCGCGCCCACTGGCCGCCGCAATTGACGAGCGCATCGCACGCAATCGTTCCTTCGTCGTCGGCGCTGCGCCAGCGCACGCCGGTCACGCGGCCTTTTGCCTGCTCGACATTTTCGACTCGCACGCCTTCAATAATCGTGGCGCCGCCCATGCGCGCGCCCTTGGCGAGCGATTGCGTGAGATCGGTCGGATTCGCCTTGCCGTCGCCGGGAATCCATACCGCCCCCGCGAGATCGTCGGTGCGCAGGATCGGCATCCGCCTTCCCGCTTCCTCCGGCGAGACGAACTCGAACTCGATGCCGAAGCTCTTCGCACGCGCCATCTGGCGCTTCATGGAAACGAGGCGCTCGGGCGTGCGGGCGACGTTCAGGCTGCCGCACTGCTTCCATCCCGTGGCAAGCCCCGTTTCCTTCTCGAGCGACGCATAGAGCTCGATTCCGTAGCGGCTCATTCGCGTGGCGTTGCGGGTCGCACGCGTCTGTCCGACGAGCCCCGCGGCGTGCCACGTCGTGCCGCAGGTCAGCTTGCCCTGCTCGAGCAGCACGACGTCCTTCACGCCGAGCTTCGTGAGGTGATAGGCAGTCGAGACACCGGCAATGCCGCCGCCGACGACGACCACGCGCGCTTGAGTGGGGAGCTTGGGATTCATGGCTTGGTCATAGCTTCAACGCCGCGACGCCGGCGACCACGCTCGCCGCGCCCGCAAGGCGTGGCCAGCCGAAGCCTTCCTTGAGCCAGAGCGCGCCGATGAGCGCGGCGAACAGCACGGAAGTTTCGCGCAAGGCCGCGACGGCGGCGATGGGGGCGCGCGTCATTGCCCACAATACGATTGCATACGCGCCGAGGCTTGCCGCGCCGCCGAGAAGCCCGCGGCGCCAGCTGCGCGCGACGTAGGCAATCGCCGCGCGGCCGCGCCGCCAGCGGATCCAGCAAAGGAAGGGCACGGCTTCAAGGAAGGTGAGCCACACCGCGTAGCTGGCGGCGCGTCCTGAGGCGCGCGCGCCCGCTCCATCGACGAGCGTGTAAAGGGCGATGATCGCGGCATTGGCGAGGGCAAACAGCACGGCGGCGCGCGGATGCGGATTGCGGCCGACGAACGCGATGCCGACGATACCAGCGCAGATCAGCAGGATGCCGAGCGCGACCTGCGGCGATGGGAATTCGCGCAGGATCACGATGCTGAGGAGTGTCGCAATGAGCGGCGCGGTACCGCGCATCAACGGGTACGCGAACGACAGGTCGCCGGTCCGGTACGCGTGGGCAAGAGTGATGTAGTACGCCCAGTGGATCGCCACGGACACCAGCATGAAGATCCATGATGGCGCGTCCGGAACGCCCACTGCCGGGATCGCGACGAGAGCCCAGATGCCGGAGCCCGCGACCACCGTCGCAGTATCGAGCAGCGGATCGCCCCCGGGCGCCGATTTGAGCAGCGCGTTCCAGCCGGCGTGCAGGAGACCCGCGCCGAGAACGGCGAGGGTGACGCCGAGTGTCAGCTCGGTCCCGGCCATCTAGCCCACGCTTGCTGACCTGTTGCGAAAAGTCTCGCTCATCCCACGGCGCGCGCGGGCACGACTTCCGGCTCCTTGAGCCGCGTCTTCGCGAGCACGCCGGCCTGCTCGAGGATCGGATAGGCCATAGACGAGATATGCGAGTTGATCCGCTTCAAGTCGGAGATAAGGTCGAGGTGCAGCGACGACGTCTCGATGCTGTCCTGCGTGTTCTCGGCGAGACGAGCGAGGTGCGAGTCCGCATAGGCGCGCTCGAGGTCGCGGAACAACACCTTTTGCGCGAGGAGCTCCTGGGCGCTCTTCAGATCGCCGTTCAGAAAGACCGACAGGCCGAGGCGCAGGTTGGCGATGAGCCGTGCATGGAGATCGCATATCTCCGCCATGCCGGCCTCGGAGAAATTGCGCCCCTTGTCGATCTTCTTTTCCTCGAGCTCGATGATGATCCGCTCGATGATGTCGCCGACCTGCTCCATGTTGATCGTGAACGAGACGATGTCCGCCCACCGCCGGCCGTCCGCCTCTTCGAGCGCCTCGCGCGAAATCTGTGTGAGGTAGAGCTTGACCGCCGTGTAGAGATCGTCGACGACGTCGTCCATCTTCCGCAGCCGCTCGGCCAGCGCGCGGTCGTTCGTCTTGAGCACGGTCAGGAGGCCGTTCAGCATCTGCTCGATGACGTCGCCGATCCGCAATGCCTCGCGGGCGGCGCACGAGATCGCGAGGGTAGGCGTCGCGAGCGCCGACGGGTCGAGATGCCGGGGCTTCGCGGGATTGTCGATCGCGGGCTGGGTCGGCAGCAACCGCTCGGCGATACGCGCGATCGGCGCCGTGAAGAAAATGAAGACGAGCGCGAGCGTCGCGTTGAACGCGAGGTGGAACAGCACGACCTCCTGCGCCGGCTCCATGCCGAGCGCGCCTATGGGTTGCTCGATGTGGGTGACGAACGGCACGAGCAGAATGCAGCCGATCAACTTGAACAGGAAGTTGCCAAGGGTGACGCGGCGGGCCTCGGGCGGAGACTTGAGTGTCGAGAGCATTCCGAGAAGGCCGTTGCCCAGGTTGGCGCCGAGCACGAGCCCGAGCGCGACGGGGAGGGCGATCACGTGCAGCGAAGCGAGCGTGGCCATCAGGAGCACCACGGCAAGGCTCGAATAGCAAAGGATCGTGAGCAGCGCCGCGACGAGCATGTCGAGCAGCACGTCGCCCGTGAGCGAAGCGAAGATCACCTGGACGCCAGCCGCCTGGACGACGGGCTTCGCGGCGACCGAAATCCATTGCAGCGCGAACATGATGAGGCCGAGCCCGATCAGCACGCGCCCGAACTGGCCGGCCCAGTTCTCCTGCCGCGAGAGGAAGAGCACGACGCCGAGAAAGATCAGGAGCGGCGACAGCCACGACAGGTCGAACGACAGGACGACGGTGACGAGCGACGTGCCGACGTCCGCCCCGAGCATCACGGCCAGCGCCTGCTGGGTGCCGATCAGGCCCTGGCCGGCGAACGCGGCGACGATCAGCGCGGTCGCGGTGCTGCTCTGGATAAGCGCGGTAATGCCAATGCCGGCGAAGAAGGCGTTCAGCGGCTTGGCAACACTGACCCGGAGGAAGCGGCGCAGGTTGCTGCCGTAGAGCCGCAGGATGCCGGTGCGCACGATATGCGTGCCCCAGACGAGCAGCGAAACGCCAGCCAATAGGTTCAGCAGAAGCTTCATGGGTTCAGCAGAAGCTTCATCGGCTGTGCCGGACCTTCATAGCGTGAGACCGGAGCTTCATGCATTATGCAGCCCCGCTCTCGACCGCAGTGAGCGCGTTGTCGACAATCACCATGGCACGGTCGAGGTCGCCGTCGGAGATGACGAGCGGGGGCGACAGCGTCAGCACGTTGCCCTGGCCGACCTTGAACGACAGGCCGTGCGCAAGGCAGTGGTACATCACCTGCTCCGCTTCGTGCCGCGCCGGGACGCCCGCGCGTGCGAGCTCGATGCCGAGCAGCAGCCCTATGCCGCGCACGTCCGCCACCAGGCGATGACGGCGCTTCATCTCCCGCAGCCGTTCCAGGGCGCGAGCGCCCAATTCGCGCGAACGCTCGAGCAGCCGTTCGTTCTCGATCACCTCGAGCGTTGCGAGCGCGGCCGCGCAGCCGACGGAGCTCTTTTCATGCGTGTAGTGACCGAGTGCCCGGTCGGGGGCGATGTCGAGGTCGCGGCGCGCGATCAGCGCCGCCATCGGGAACACCGCGCCCCCAAGGCCCTTGCCGAGGACGACCATGTCGGGGACGATTCCGTAGTGCTCGAATGCGAACATCCGACCGGTGCGCCCGAGGCAAATCGGCACCTCGTCGAGGATGAGAAGCGCTCCATGACGGTCGCACGCGTCGCGGACGATTCGGTAGTAATCGAGCGGCGGAATCTGCACGTCGGTGCAGCGGACCGTTTCTATTATCACCGCTCCGACGTCTTCCTCCTTGCCGAGCACGTAGTCGATGTACTCGGCGCACTTGGCGCTGCAGACGCCGCCGCAGCCAAAGCGGCAAGCTGCCGGATCGCAAGGTGGCGCGTGCTCGGTGCCCGGCAGCAGCGGCCCGATGTTCTTGCGAAACATCGCTTCGCCGCCGATCGAGATCGCATCGAGCGACGCGCCGTGGAAGCTGTCCCACAGCGACAGTGTCTTGTGGCGTCCCGTGGCGAGGCGCGCGAGCTTCAGCGCCATGCCGATCGCGAGCGTGCCACCCGGTGCGAAAAGTACTTTGCCCAGTGGGTCGGGAGCGAGCTCGGCGACCCTTGCGGCCAGGTCGATGGCGGCCGCATTGGTGAAGCGCCGTGGCGAGAAAGGGAGCGTGTCGAGCTGTTGCCGGACGGCGGCCATCACGTGCGGGTGCCGATAGCCGACCTGGTGCACGTTGTTGCCGTGGAAGTCCATCACGCGGCGGCCTTCGACGTCGGTAAGCCAGATGCCGTCGCAGGAGGCGAGCGCGTTGAAGCAGGGGGTGGAGAGCGACTGATGCAGGAACACATCCGCATCCGCGTCGAGCAACGCGCGGGTGCGAGCATGCACGTGCGCGGCTTCGAACTCGCGCCGCAGCGGCGACGTGTTGACATCGCCTTCGGCGGAAGCGTCGGCCGGCGGGCGCGGATCGTTCATGGGCAGGTTGGCGACGTCGATCACCAGGGCAGCGAATACGTCTTCGTGTTCGTGAAGCTCTTCATCGCTTCCTGCACTCCCTCCTTGTAGCCGAGCCCCGAATCCTTGATGCCGCCGAACGGCGTCAGTTCGAGCCGGTACCCGGGGACCTCGCGCACGTTGACCGAGCCGACGTTGAGCTCCGAGATGAGCTTCGTGATGTAGTCGAGCCGATTCGTGCACACGGCGGACGACAGCCCGAAGTCCGTCGAGTTCGACATGCGGATTGCTTCGTCGATGTCGCGGAAGCGGATGACGGGGGAGACGGGACCGAAAGTCTCGTACTTGACGAGCGGCATGTCGGGCGTGACGTGGTCGACAACCGTGGGCGAGTACGAAGCGCCCCGACGCACGTTGCCGTGCAGCAGTTTGGCGCCGCGGGCGACCGCCTCGTCGACTTTCGCCTCGAACGATTGCGCAGCCGCCTCGTCGATAACGGTGCCCATGTCGACGTGCGGATCCATCGGGTCGCCGTACGTCCACTTCTGCGTCAGGGCGAGCAGGCATTCGACAAAGTGGTCGGCGACCGCTTCGTGAACCAGCATGCGCTTGATCGCCGTGCAGCGCTGACCTGAGTTCTTGTACGAGCCTGTCGCCGCGAGCGCGGCCGCTTCTTCGATGTTGGCATCCTCCATCACGATGATGGGATCGTTGCCGCCGAGCTCCAGCACCTGTCGCTTGTAGACGGCTTTGCCTGCGATGTACTTGCCGATTGGAACGCCGCCGGTGAACGTGACGAGGTCCATGTCGGGATTCGTCAGCATCTCGTCGGCGATCTCGCGCGGATCGCCGGTGACGACGGAGAACATCGGCGGCGGCAGTCCGGCCTCGTAGAGAATGTCGGCGAGCAGCAACGCGCTGAGCGGCGTCTTCTCGGTGGGCTTCAGCACCATCCGGTT
>Ga0207691_10000949_pt1 | contig 28707 bp, 27 predicted proteins | sample KBSM13metaG_FD_184327 | JGI IMG/M metagenome (GOLD analysis project Ga0207691, IMG submission 184327) | Miscanthus rhizosphere microbial communities from Kellogg Biological Station, Michigan, USA - KBS M1-3 metaG (SPAdes) (version 2) | ecosystem: Host-associated > Plants > Roots > Rhizosphere >...
TGAGCGGCGCATCTCGCGCTCTTAGGGCTTCTTCTTCGCCGACGGCGCGACCCGCCTCGCCAGGATCGTGATCTCGACCGTGACCATGTTCCCAACCGCCTTGGCCTCCGCGTTGTCCGCCCAGGCCAGGCCGTAGTCGCGCCGGTCGAACTTGAAGGTCGCATGGATCCCGATGTGCTCGTCGGCGTTCGGGGCGTTGAAGTTCCCCTCGAACTTGAAGGGCAGGGTGATCTCCTTCGTGACGCCGTGCAGGGTGAGCTTGCCGTCGGCTTCCCAGCGGTCGCCCACCCTCCGCACCCGGGAGCTCACGAACTCGATCTTCGGGTACTTCGCGGCGTCGAACCACGCCGGCGCGCGCAGCTTCGCGTCCCAGGAGTCGTTGCCCGTATCGATGCTCGCGATCTCGATGACGGCCTTCGCGCGGGCGCGTGAGAGGTCGGGCTTGTCGCCGGCCCACAGCTCCAGGTCGTACTTCATGAACTTGCCGGTGACCTTGGAGACGGCCATGAGCGGCACCGAGAAGTGGATGTTGGACTGGTCCTCGACGGCCTCGTACTCGTCGGCCGAGAGTGCGCCCGCGGCGAGCAGGGAAAGGAGCGCGGCCGCAGCCGCCGGGAAGCGTCTCATGGGGGATCTCATTTCAAGAGGCCGGGAGGCCGTGCTTGCGGAGGAAGGCGCGGATCGCCGTCCAGATGCGGTCGTTCTCGGCGGAGGAGAAGTCGCCGTGCTTACCGCCGGCGATCGTCAGGAGCTCGTTCGGCACGCCCGCCTTCTGGAGCGCCTCGTGGAGTCTCACGCCGTCGCTGTAAGGGACCCAGGGGTCCTGGTCGCCGTGGATCGTCAGGACCGGCGGCGTGCCGCGCGTAATCATGTCAATCGGGGAGACGCTCTTCGCGAGCGCGACGGGATTCGAGGCGTTGCCGATCCACTCGATCGCGTATCCCCGGGCGTCGCGCCCGCCCTCGAGCATTCCGGCGACGTCGGTAATCCCGAACCAGTTCACGATCGCCGCCACCTTCGGCATCGGCGCCGCCCCGACGCCCCAGTAATCCATCGTCCGCTTGGCCTGGCAGCCTCGGTCGAAGCCGGCCGCCGGTGTCAGCATCCCGGTGGTCAATGCGAGGTGCCCCCCGGCGGAGGCTCCGGTCGTCACGATCCGCTTCGGGTCGAGCCCGTGCTCTTCGGCGTTCTGCAGGATCCAGCCGAGGGCGCAGCGGCAGTCCTCGACGGCGGCCGGCGCCGGAGAGCTCTCCGCGAGCCGGTATTCCACGTTGACCACGGCCCAGCCCATGGCGAGGTAAGGAAGAGCCCAGAGTCCCATCTCTTCCTTGTTCCCAGCGACCCAGCCTCCTCCGTGAATGAGCATGACGACGGGGACCGGCGGCTTGCGGTTGGGAGGCAGGTAGAGATCGAGCTTGAGCGGGACGTTGTTCGCCGTCCGATAGACGATGTTCGGAAGGAGCATGAATTCCGAAGCGATGCGGTCGATCGAGCTCGCGGCCGGCGGAGCCTGGCCCGCGGCGCGCCCGAACAGGAATGCCGACGCGAGCAGGAACGACGCGGCGATCCGCCGGGCGAGTCGACTCGTCATGGTGACCTCCGGGAGAAAACGCACGCCATGCTACGGGAATCGGGGCGGCGATAGAATCCCGGCGCTCCTTCAGGAGGAACAATGAAACGGTTTCTCGCCGCCCTGGCGCTGTCCGCCTGTCCGGCCCTCGCGACGAATCTGGCCGCCCAGGTCGCGTACGGCCACCGCCTGCCCGAAGGCCCGGAGCGGCCGGTGCGCGAGCGGAGCTACCACATCGAGTCGTACAAGGCTGAGCTGGCGTTCGACATGGAGAAGGAGACGATCGCCGGGACCGCGACGATCACGTTCCAGGCTCTTCGGGCGCCACTTTCGACGCTCTCCCTCGACGCGGCGGACCTCGCCGTGACGAAGGTCGAGCGGGGAGGCCGGCCGCAGAAGTTCTCGACTGACGCGGACCGCTTCAAGCTCGACGTCGCTCTGGATCCTCCGGTGGCGATCAACGAGTCGGCCACCGTGGCGATCGCGTACACGGTGAAGCCCCGGACCGGCATGTTCTTCTACCCGAAGTCCGGAAAGCTCCTGCCGCAGGCCTGGAACTACGGCGAGGGCGGCCTTCACCGCGGCTGGCTTCCGATCTACAACGACACGAACGACCGCTTCGCGATCGAGTTCATCGTGACGGTGCCGAAGGGGCTCACCGCCGTGGCGAACGGCCGACTCGCCGAGACTCGCGACAACGCGGACGGGACGCGCACGTTTCACTGGATCCAGAAAGGCCCGATCCCCAACTACCTGGTCACCGTCGACGTGGCGGAGCTCTCGAAGGTCCCGCTGCGGGACGCGAAGGTTCCGCTCCGCGGCGCGGAACAAGGAGTCAAGGTCGTGCCGCTCGCCGCCTGGACGCCTCCCGGGACGGAAGAGGCCGCGCGGTTCGTGTTCGGCAACACGCCGGACATGGTCGAGTACTTCTCGTCGAAGATGGGTTACCCGTACCCCTGGGACAAGTACGACCAGGTGGTGCTCCGCGAGTTCTCCGGCGCGATGGAGACCACGACGGCCACCGGATTCTCGGAATCGGAGCTGCGCCGCGCCGGCGATCCGCCCGACCTGTCTCCGGATTACGAAAGCGCCTTGCCGACCTTCACGTACGAGGACGTCGTGGCCCACGAGCTCGCGCACCACTGGTTCGGCGACCTCGTGACCTGCCGTTCGCTCGGCTCGATCTGGCTCAACGAGTCCTTCGCGACCTTCTGGCACACGATGTGGAACGCGAAGGCTCACGGAGAAGACGACCTGACGTATCAGCGCTGGGCGTATCTCGACCGATACGTCGACTACGTGCGCGCGACCGGCAGCGTCCGGCCCATGGAGTACCTCCGCTGGAAGGATCCGGCCGCGATGTATCAGGAGGAGACGACGTACGTGAAGGGTGCGCTGGTCCTCCACATGATCCGTCACTTCCTCGGAGAGGCCGACTTCGATCGCATGATCGCGGCGTATCTTCAAAAGCACGAGTACTCGAACGTCGATTCGGCGGACTTGAAGGAGGCCATCGAGCGCGCCGCGGGCCGGAACCTGACAGTCTTCTTCGAAGACTGGATCGTCGGAGGCGGCGGGCACCCCCGGTTCGAGGTGTCCTCCCAATGGTCGCCCGAACGGAAACAGGTCGACCTGACGGTGAGGCAGATCCAATCGGATCTGCCGTTCGAGAACGACTTCCGCATTCCCGTGGACGTCGAGATCGCCGACGCGAACGGCGCGAAGACCCATCGCGTCGAGCTTTCCGGCTGGTCGACGACGGTCGCGCTGCCGGCCCCGAACCGCCCGACGCGCGTCACGTTCGACAAGGGAGGCTGGCTCGTCTGCGAGGTCAAGTACACCCGTCCGATCGAGGAGGTTCTCGCGGAGCTCTCCGGGGCCGATCTCGCGGGGAAGCTGCGCGCGGCGCGCCAGCTCGCCGAGGACTTTCCGACGGACCCGCGATCGGTCGACGCGCTCTCGAAGCGGCTCGCGGATCCGGCCGCCCACTGGGGACTCAAGCAGGAGGCGGCTACCGATCTCGGGAAGATCGGCGGCTCATCGGTTCAGCCCGCGCTCACGAAGGCCCTGGCAGACCCCGATCCGCGCGTCCGGCGGGCGGCCGCGCTGGCGCTCGGGAACGCGGGCGAGGCGTCGGCATCGGAGACGCTGCGCCGCGCCGTGGCGACGGACCGCGCGGAAGACGTAGTCGCGGCCTCCGAGATCTCCCTCGGACGTCTGCGAGCCCCCGGCACCAAGGAATACCTGATGCGCCAGCTGGCCCGGGAATCGCGCTGGTGGGATTCGGTGCGGCTCGGCGCTCTCCTCGGCCTCGGCCAGCTCGGAGATCCGACGCTCGCCGCGACGTTTTCGAAGTACACGGCGCCGGGGTACGTGCAGGACGTCCGGCTCGCCGCGCTGAGCGGCTGGCTGGCCGCGGCGCCCAACGATCCCAACCTCGCGGCGAATCTCCGAACCCTGGCCTCCGATCGGAACCGCTCCGTGCGGCTGGCGGCGATCCAGGGGATCGGCAAGCTCCATCGCGCCGAGGACAGGGCATTGCTCGAGGCGCTGCAGAAGGATCCCGATCCGACGGTCGTGGTCTTCGCGACCGACGGCGTCGACGAGCTCCGGAGCTTCACCGACCCCGGCGCGACTGCGGCTCCCTAGCTCGAGTCTCCGGGGATCCTTGGAAAGTTCTTGTCCGGCCGCCCGAGCCGGCTGCGGATGCTAGAGTCGCCGCGGCCGACATGAAGACGCTTGCCGCGTTCGCACTTCTGCTCTCGGGCGCGATCGGCGCTTCCGCGCAGGACCGCATCACGATCCCCGCTGTGGCCTCGATCGTCGGCGCGTCCCCGTTCTTTTCGGACGTGCGCATCTTCAACGCGTCGAATTCCGCGCTCCTCCAGGTCAAGGGTACCTACCGGTGCTTCCTCGGAGCCTGCCCGGCGTCGGCGGCCGTGGTTCACTTCGAGCTTGCGCCGCGCGAGGCCCGCGCGCTCGACGACATCGTGGTGAACACGTTTGGCGCGCCCAACTCGGCCGGGGGCGTCGAGTTCGACGAAGAATCCGGCGGGAGCGTGGCGGACCTCGTCGTGACCAGCCGCCTCTATTCGACGGCGCCCGTGCCGACGGTGGGGATGTTCATCCCCGGCGTTCGCGTCGACGCCGCCCACCGCTACTCGGTCCTGACGCACATCTCCAACGGCGGTTCGGGCGAGGGCTTCCGGACGAACGTCGGCGCTTTCAATCCGCAGGACACCGCCGCGACGGTCGTGTTCGCGGTCTACTGGGAAGGCCACTGGGTCGGCCAGGTGCAGCGCACGATCCCCGCGCACTCCGGAGTCCAGATCAACGACGTCTTCGGGTCCAACGGCATCGCCCATCCGCTGCTCGAGACCTCGGATGGCGTCGTCACGGTGCAGACGAACGGCCCGGCGGTGTTTTCGTACGCCTCCGTGATCGACAACCACACGACGGACCCCATCTTCGTGAGCGGGGCGGCGGACGTCGCTCCGGTCCTCTCGGTGGGTGGTCTTTTCGAGACGCACGTCACGCTCGGGGAGAACACGTGCACTCCTGTCCCCAGTGTCATGGACAATCCGACGACCGTCGCACAGACACCCGGATCACACTCGCTGACGCTGACGCACGCGGGCATCACGTACGAAGGCACGGTGAACGACGACGGGTCGTTCGCAATGCAGCCCGAGAGCGTGAGCGGGTTCACGATCACCGTCACGGGCCAGTTCACGCCCCAGGGGTTCACGGCCAGCGTGCGCGTCGAGCAGGCCTCGCCGGCGTGCTTCTACGTCGTGGACTGGCAGGGCCTGAAGCAGGAAGGCGCGAACTTCTTTCCTTAGCGCGGCGACATCCCGGCGCCCTCCATCGGAAGACGCCGAACAGCCTAGGCCGCCGCCTCGCCATCCCGGACAATCCGGCCGTCGCGGATCTCGACGATGCGGCTCGCCCGGCGGGCGAGCGTCATGTCGTGCGTGATGACGACCAGCGTCGAGCCCTGCTTCCAGAGCTCGGTGAAGAGACCCATGATGTCGCCGCCGGCGGACGTGTCGAGGTTGCCGGTGGGCTCGTCGGCGAGCACCACGTCCGGCTTCATGGCCAGGGCCCGGGCGATCGCGACGCGCTGCATCTGGCCGCCCGAGAGCTCCGTGGGCTTGTGGTCCATGCGCTCGCCCAGGCCGACGCGCGTCATGAGCTCCTCGACGCGCTCCCGCCGCTTCTTCGGAGCGACGCCGCCGAAGAGGAGGGGCATCTCGACGTTCTCGAAGGCCGTGATCTGGGGAAGCAGGTTGAAACCCTGGAAGACAAAGCCGACTCTGCGGTTGCGCACGTCGGCGAGCTCGTCGCGGGTGAACTTCGAGACGTCCTCGCCGCCCAGCCGGTACGTGCCGTCGGTCGGCGTGTCGAGACAGCCGATGAGATTCATCAGCGTGGACTTGCCGGAGCCGGACGGTCCGACGATCGCGACGAACTCGCCCGAGTCGACCACGAGGTCGATGCCCTTGAGGGCTTCGACCTTGACCTTGCCGGTGTCGTAGACCTTGCGAATCGCCTGCATGTCGATGATCGCGTGGCTCTGGCTCATGGGCGCTCCATTCATCCGTTCATTCGTACCGAAGCGTCGACGCCGGATCGATCGACGCGGCCCGGCGCGCCGGGAAATAGCCGGCGAGGAGGCCGCAGGTGCCGAGGATCGCGATGGTGGCGATGCCGATGGGCCACGACAGCGTCGGCCGCCCCATGAACTCGAGGACGTCGTTGCCCTCGATCGGGAGAAACGAGAGGCCGGTGACGATCAGGATCGCGATCAGGGCGCCGGCGAGTCCGCCCACGAGCGTATAGACCAGGCCCTCGAGGATGAAGGGCCCCGTGATCCAGGTGCGGCGCGCGCCGAGCGCCATCTTGACCCCGATCTCCTTGGTCCGCTCCTTGACGACGGCATACATGATGTTGGCCACGCCGACGCCGCCGATGATGAGCGTCAGCGCGCCGATCACGCCGAAGAAGAGCTCGAGACCGAGCATGATCTTGCCCTGCATCTTCTGCCCCTTGACCGTGTCCCAGAGCCCCCAGACGCGCGGATCTTCGGGGTCGTAGCCGAGGCGCGGGCCGAGCACTTCGTTGAAGTGCTTGAGGGCCGCCGGCATGTCGTCCTCGTGATGGACGCGGAAGACCACGACGTTGATGCGCGGGTCTCCGAACACGGCCTTGAAGGTGGACTGGGGGATGACGGCGTGGGTTGCGTCCGGCCCTCCGTAGGTCGAGGACTGGCGTTTGCGCTGCATGACGCCGATGACCGTGAACGGCGAGTTGTTGATGAGGAGCGTCTTGCCGAGCGGATCCTCGGGGCCGAAGATGTCCTTGGCCATCTCGTTCCCGAGGAATACGACGCGCCGCTTCTCATCCTCGTCGTTCGGGTTGATGAAACGGCCCCGGGCCTTCGGGAAATGCTTGCGCGCGTCGCCGTAGTCGAAACGTGTGCCGATGACGCGCCCGTTGACGGTCTTGCGGCCGTAGCTGAGCGCGGTGCGCCAGGACGTGTACTCGCCCCAGATGGCGTCGAGCTCCGGCAGGCGCTCGCGGGCGAAGTCGACGTCCTCCATCTTGGGCCGGATGGGCCGCCCCTCGGGCAGGCCCTTGTAGGGCTTGGAGGTCTCTCCGGGCCACATGATCGCCATGTTGTTTCCCATGGCCTGGTCGTTGGACATCATCTGGCGCTTCAGCCCTTCGCCGAAGGCGAGCAGGAGCAGGATCGTGACGGTGCCCCAGGCCAGGGAGGCGATCGTCAGCGTGGCGCGCTTTTTCTGCAGCCGCGCGGAGCTGAGGAAGAGCTGGAGGATGACGGCGAGATTGCGCTTCATGGCTCGTCGCTCTAGAGCTTCATCGCGACGCTTTTCTGGCTGCGTCGCTCGAATAGAAGTTTCATAGCTTCATCGCCACGACGGGATCCAGCCGCGAGGCGTCCCGCGCCGGGAAGTAGCCCGCGATGAGGCCGGTGAGGCCCAGGATCGCGGCCGTCAGCGCCGCGACGGATAGCGAGAGGTCCGGATTGCCGACGTACTCGCCGACACCGAACTTCGGGAAGATGCCGCAGACCGCGAAGGCGATCGCGAAGCCGAACGCGCCGCCGAGGCCGGTGATCAGGAGCGTCTCGAGCAGCAGTTGCCGCAGCAGCCACCGGTCTCGCGCGCCGAGAGCCATCTTGATCCCGATCTCTTTGGTCCGCTCCTCGACGACGACGTTCATGATGTTCGAGACCCCGATCCCGCCGACGATCAGCGTGAACGAGCCGATGATTCCGAGGAAGAGCCGGAACGACAGGAAGAAGGTCGCGAAGAACTTGAGATTCTCGGTCGTGTCCCAGACCGAGAAGGCTTCCTTGTCCTCGGGGTCGAAGCGCTGCCTCTGGGCGATGACGCGCCGGATGTCGTCGCTGACCTGCTCGGTCTGGCCGACGACCTTCGCCTGGTAGATGAGGTTGTCCACCCACTTCTCGCCCGTGATCGCGCGAAACGTCGTGCTGGGAATGAAGCCCTTCTGGTTGTCGCGGCCGCTGTAGCTCGAGTTCTGGACCTTGCTCTCGAGGACGCCGACGAGGAGGAAGGGCGAGCCGCCGAGCATCACGGTCTTGCCGACGGCTTCCACATCCTTGCCGAAGATGTCCTCGGCCATCTTGTTGCCGATGAAGAGGACGCGTCGCTGCTCCGCCATGTCGCTCGGGTTGATGAACCGGCCGCCCTTCTGCGGAAGAAGATTGCGCATCGGGCCGAAGTCCGGCGACACGCCCGAGATGTCGATGGCGATCGTCTTCGCGCCGTAGTTGAGCTTGAGCGTCTTCGAGTACTCGGACGAGATCATGTTCACGCCGCGGGCTTCCTGGCGGATGGCCTCCACGTCTTCCTCGTTGAGGTTGATCTTCCGGCCCTTGCCGAGCCCCTCGTAGGGGACCGAGGTCAGACCGGGCCAGGCGATGCAGATCGCGTCGCCGATGCCGGAGCTGTTCACGATCATCTGGCGCTGGAGGCCCTTGCCGAAGGCCAGCAGGAGGCTGACGGATACGGTTCCCCAGACGATGCCGAACATCGTCAGGAACGTCCGAAGCTTCTGGCTCCGGATGTCCCGCCACATCTGGCGGAAGGCGTCGCGGATGGAGAGCACGGCGCGGTCTGGACTAATCCACGGCCGACGTCAGTTTCTTGGGCGGCCGCTCGAGGACCTTCGCGCCGAGCGAGACGCCTTCCATGACCTCGACATTCAGGCCGTCCGAGACTCCGAGCTTGACGGCGGTCTTCACCGGCGGAGCCTTCACTGTCGCGCCGGGAATCTCGACGAAGGTCTTCTTGCCTCCATCCTCGAAGATCACGACGCGCTCGGGGATCGTCAGGACGTCCTTGCGCTCGCGGATGATGAGGTCGGCGTTGGCCGAGTACCCGGCGCGGAGAGTGACATGCGTCGCGGGGTCGAGCTCGATCTCGACGTCGAAGAGCGTGGCTCCGTCTTTCTGCTGCGCCTGGGGCGCGATTCGGGCGACTTTCCCGGTCACGACGTCCGTCGGCAGGGCGCCGACCTTGATGCGCGCGGGGAGCCCCATCTTCAGTTTGCCGACGTCGATCTCGTCGACCGTGCCCTTGAAGATGAGGTCGCTCATGTCCGCGATGGCCGCGAGCTCCGTGCCCGGCTGGTACGAGGTCAGGGGCACGACCGGCTCTCCGGGGTTGACGGCGCGGGTCAGGACGGTGCCGGCCGCGGGCGCGCGGATGATGGATTCCATCGAGACGGTCTCGGTCCGGATCCGGCCGTTCCGCGTGAGGTCGCGCTGCTGCTCGGCCTTGGCGACGGCGACCTTGGCGAGCTCGAAGGCCTCGCGCTTGACGTCGAGCTCGGACTTCGGGAGGACGCCGTTTCGCGAAAGCTCCTGGGCACGCTCGAACTCGGACCTGGCCCGGTCGTAGGAAGCCCTCGTCGAGTCGAGCTGGCGGTCGACGTCGGTCAGCTCCTGGGGCGTGGGATCGGGGGCGATCTCGAAGAGGGCGTCGCCGACCTTCACCTTGTCGCCGACGTTGACCATGCAGGTTTTGACGATTCCGGAGATCTTGGACTTGATCGAGAACTTCTGGCGGGGCTGGATCTGCCCGACTGCCAGGGCCTTCTCGGTGATCGAGCCCTTCTCGACCGTGACCGGCTTCTGCGCCCCGTCTTCCCCTTTTCCGCCGCGCGCGAGAGCGTAGACGCCCACGGCGGCCGCGGCCAGCACGAGCAACAGGAGCAGCGTCTTGAAGAGCTTCGACATACCGTCCTCCCTGGATAGAAAGCGTCGGATCGCTCCGCCCACGAAACCCCTCGCTTTCTTTGGGAGTTACGCACCTGCCGGCCCGAGGTTCCGCTCCCGCTCGGACCCCTCTCCGGGCGCCGCTGGCGGGGACGTTACCGCCGAATCGGATATCTTTGCAATTGAAGGGGTTGCACTTGATCCGAGGCGAGCGCCTGTATCTGCGCGCGGTCGAGCGGGACGACCTCCAGCGCTGCCACGACTGGATGAACGACGAGTCGCTCCGCGCGACCCTCGCGCAGCGCTACCCGATGTCCCTCGCGCAGGAGGCCGACTGGATCGAGCGCACGAGCCGCGGCCAGGACGTCTCGAAGCTGACCTTCGCGATCTGCCTCTTCGAGGGCGACCGACACATCGGCAATTGCGGCCTCGAGGCGATCGAGCGCGAGAACGGCGTGGCGACTTTCGGGATTCTGATCGGAGAGAAGGACTGCCACGGGAAGGGCCTGGGGGAGGAGGCGACCCGGGTGCTCTGTCGCTTCGCGTTCGAGGAGATGAACCTCCACAAGATCCGTCTCGACGTCTACGCCTCGAACGCGGCGGCCGTGCGCACCTACGAGAACGTCGGGTTTCGCCGGGAAGGCGTGCTTCGGGACGAGGCGTTCCGTGGCGGCCGCTACATCGATGTCCTGCGCATGGGGCTCCTCCGGGAGGAGATCGCCGAAGCGCGGTCGGCTCCGCGTTCCAACCGGAAGCCCCGCGCGCGAAGGCGGTGATGTCATGACGCGGGACGCCCCCGAGTTCCGCTTCCTGAGCCAGTGGCGGGTCCTCGGCACGGTCGGCGACGTCGCGGGCGTCCTCGGCGACGTTCGCGAGTTCGCGCGATGGTGGCCGTCCGTGTACCTCGACGTCGACGAGCTGGAGCCGGGCGCCGAAGGAGGCGTCGGCAAGCGCGTGCGTCTCCGGACGAAGGGCTGGCTGCCCTACACGCTCCACTGGGACTTCCGGGTCACGGAGTCCCGCCATCCGCACGGCTTCGTGATCGAAGCCGAGGGGGACCTCGCGGGGCGCGGCGAGTGGACGTTCGAGCAGGCCGGCGCCTGGACGATCGCGAGCTACGACTGGAGAGTGCGGGCCGAGAAACCCCTGTTGCGCGCGCTCGCGCCGCTCTTCGCCTCGGCCCTCGCGGCCAACCACCGCTGGGCGATGCGGATGGGGGAGCGGAGCCTCGAGCTGGAGCTCGCGCGCCGCCGCGCCGCGACGTCCGCCGAGCGCGCGAAGATCCCGCCCCCGCCGGCGCCCGTCCCCTCGACGCCGCTCCTGCTGGCCGGAGGCGCCGGCCTCGTGGCGGCGTTCGTGCTGGCGCGGTCCATTCGTTCCACAGCCCGGCGGCGCCGCCGGCGTCGGTGGCGAAGCAAGCTTCGACTCGGCTGGTGAACGACAACGAGCCGCTGCGGCGCGGCATCGGCCGGTTCGACGCTGTCGCGCTGGTCGTCGGCTCGATGATCGGCTCGGGCATTTTCATCGTCTCGGCCGAGAGCGCGCGCCTCCTCCGTTCCCCGTACCTCCTCCTCGGCGCCTGGGTGGTCGTTGGTCTCCTGACGATGGCGGCGGCGGTCTCCTGCGCGGAGCTGGCCGCCATGCTTCCGAAAGCCGGCGGGCAGTACGTCTTCTTCCGCGAGGCGTACGGTTCGCTTCCGGGGTTCCTCTTCGGCTGGGCCATGCTCCTCGTGATCCAGACCGGCACCATCGCGGCGGTCTCCGCAGCGTTCGCGAGGTTTCTCGCGGTTCTGGCGCCGGCCGTCTCCGATACGCCCTGGGCGGCTCTCGGTCCTTTCGCGCTGACTCCCCAGCGACTCATCGCTCTGGGCGTCGTCGTGCTGCTCACCGCTACCAACGTCACGGGCCTCCGCGCCGGCACCCTGACGCAGAACGTCTTCACCGCCGCGAAGCTCGCGGCGCTGCTGGCCCTCGCCCTGGGCGGGCTGCTTCTCGGAACGGCGGACGCATGGAAAACGCCGGCAGATGCCTTCTCGCGAGTGATCGCCGAGTCGCGGAGCACGTTCGGTTTCGCGCTCGCCGCCGCGGCCGCCATGGTCGGACCCTTCTTTTCACAGTCGGCCTGGAACAACGTGACGTTCGCCGCCGAGGAGGTCCGCGACCCGGGCCGCACGCTCCCGCGCGCCCTCGTGATCGGTTGTCTGATCGTCACCGTGACCTACGTGCTCACCAACGTGGCCTACCTGCGGACGCTGGGCTTCGTGGGTGTCGCGGCGGCGCCGCAGGATCGGGTCGGAACGGCGGCGGCCCAGGTCCTCTTCGGGCCGGCCGGGGCGCGGGCGATGGCGGCGGCGATCATGGTCTCGACCTTCGGCTGCGTGAACGGCCTCATCCTCTCGGGCGCCCGCGTGTCCTTCGCCATGGCGCGGGACGGCCATTTCTTCGCCGCCTTCGCGCGCCTCAACCGTGGGGCGGTCCCCGGCAACGCCCTCTGGCTCCAGGCCGCGTGGGCGTCTCTGCTCGTTCTGTCGGGAACCTACAGTCAGCTCCTGAAGTACGTCGTCTCGGCGGATCTTCTCCTCTACGTCCTGCTCGTCCTCGCCGTGCCCGTGCTCCGCCGGCGCCGGCCGGACCTGCCGCGGCCGTTTCGCGCTCCCGGCTATCCGTGGCTGCAGGTCGGCTACGCCGCGTTCGGGCTGGCCTTGATCGCTCTTCTGCTGATCGGCGTCCCGCAGTGGACGTGGCCGGGATACGCGATCCTGGCCTCCGGCGTGCCGGTCTACTTCCTCTGGCGCCGCGAGAAGAGGTCGTGACAACCCGACTCTTCGACCTTCGCGAGGGCGCGATGCTCGTCGAGTTCCCGGACATGACCGACGAAGAGGCCAATCGCGCCGCCGTCGCGCTCGGCGGGCGCTTGCGCGGGAACGGGAACGTCGAGGACGCGATCCCGGCGGCGCGCTCGCTGCTGGTGGTCTATGACCCCTTGCGCACGGAGCGCGAGCTCATCGCCGCGGTCGTGGAGCGCTCGGCCCTGCCACAGGCCGGAGTCGAGGAGAGGGCTCGCCTCCTGCGACTGCCGGTCGTCTACGACGGCGAGGACCTGGACGACGTCGCGCAGCGCGCGGGTCTTCCGCCCTCCGAGCTCGCACGGCGGCACGCCGCAGCCCGATACCGGGTCGCCTTCGTCGGCTTCGCGCCGGGATTCGCATACCTCTTCGGGCTTCCTCCCGAGCTCGCATCGCCTCGGCGCGCGACGCCCCGGCCGCGTGTTCCGGCGGGAAGCGTTGCGATCGGGGGAGCGTGGACCGGCGTGTATCCGTCGGCCTCGCCGGGAGGATGGAAGCTGATCGGCCGGACTTCCGCCGTTCTCTTCGAGGCGGCCGCGGATCCGCCCTCCCTGCTTGTCCCGGGAGACCGCGTCGAGTTCGAGGCGGTGAGGCAGCTCCCCGCTCCGCGGCAGCCCATCGCCGTCGCCGTCGCCGCTCCGCCGGGGCGCCCCGTGTTCCGGGTTCTTTCACCGGGCCTCTACACGTCGATCCAGGGCGCGCCGCGGCACGGCCTGGGTTCTTCCGGAGTGCCGCCGGGGGGCGCCATGGATCCTCGGGGTCTCGCTCTCGCGAACGCGGAGGTGGGCAATCCGCGGGATGCGCCGGCCCTCGAGATCACCTTCGCGGGTCCGGAGCTGGAGGCGCTTGACGACGCCTTGGTGTCCTCGCGCGGCCGGATCTGTTCGGGTGAGCGCGTCCGATTCGGACATGTCCGGCGCGGAGCGCGGGAGTACGTCGCGGTCGCCGGAGGCGTCGTCGATCCGAGACCCGCCGGCGCGCCGACGCGCCGGCTCGAGGCCGGCGATCTGCTCCATGCGGGCTCCCCGGGTTCGGCGCCGTCCGGAGGTCCCGAGTCGTTCCCTCCGACCGAGCTTCATGACGAGATTCCGCTCCGCGTCGTCCTCGGTCCGGAGGCCGCTGGGTTCGCGGCCGTTCAGGTTCGGCGCTTTCTCGCAAGCCCGTGGCGCGTGACGCCCGAGAGCGACCGGCGGGGCCTGCGGCTCGAAGGCGAGCCCCTCGAGCACGTGGGCGCGCCCGAGATCGCTCCCTCCGGAACGGTCCCCGGCACGGTGCAGGTTCCGGGCAGCGGGCTCCCGATCGTCCTTGGTCCGGACGGTCCGGTGACGGGGGGCTATCCGCGGCTGGCGACCGTCATCGGGGCCGATCTGTGGCGGCTGGGACAGGCCCGTCCGGGAGCGACTCTGCGATTCTCGGAAGTCACTTTTCAGGAGGCGGCGGCCCTGACGCGCTCGGCACGGAGTACGATTACCCTCCCTTGAGCATCGACCTGAACGCGGACGTCGGCGAGGGGATGGACGATGCGGCGCTGCTGCCCTTCGTGACCTCGGCGAATGTCGCCTGCGGCTTGCACGCCGGCGATCCATCGGTCATGGACGCCACCGTGACTCTCGCGCTCTCGCGCGGCGTGCGCGTGGGCGCGCACCCGGGCTATGCGGACCGCGAGCACTTCGGCCGTGTCCCGGTGCACCTGCCGGCCGGCGGTGTCGAATCCCTGGTTCTCTACCAGTGCGCCGCGCTCGACGGCTTCGTGCGGTCGCGTGGAGGCACGCTCACGCACGTCAAGCCGCACGGAGCGCTCTACCACGCGGGAGCGGAGCTGCCCGACGTCGCGCGAGCCATCGCCGAAGGCGTGCGGCGCTTTCGCGAAGGACTCGTGCTCGTGGGCCCGGCGGGCTCGATGCTCGTCGAGGCCGGCCGCGAGGCCGACCTTCCGGTGGCCGAGGAAGCATTCGCCGATCGGCGCTACCTTCCCGACGGCTCGACCGTGCCGCGAAGCGAGGCGCGCGCCGTGATCACCGACCCCGAGGAGGCCGCAGAGCAGGCCGTCGGGCTGGCCCGGGACGGCACGGTGGTCGCAATCGATGGAACGAAGATCGAAGTCCGCGCCGACACGCTCTGCATCCACGGAGACACTCCCGGCGTCGTCGCGATCGCGAAGCGGATCCAGGATCGATTCGCGCGCGACGGCATCCGCATCGCACCTCTCCAATCGGGGCGGGTGACTCGCCGTGAAGGCGTCGTCATCCCGCCGGGCTGAATCGTCGCGCCATGACCTACGAGCACACGCCCCCTCCGGCCGAGGAGGAAACCGAGGAGGTTCCGGGCCGATCCTGGCGCGACCGCGTGGCCGGCCTGGCGGAGATCGCGCAGTCCGTCGTCGCGACGCGCCTCGCGATCTTCGAGCAGGAGTTCAACACCAAGGCCGCCCTTCTCGGAAAGGGCTTCGCGGCCGTGACGGCGGCCGCGGCTCTGGCCGTCGTGGCCCTGCTCCTTCTCGCGGCTCTCCTGGCCGCGCTCTTCTCGCAGCTCTTCCACAACGTCGCGTTGGGCATCCTGGTCTCGATGCTTCTGTACGCCGGGGCCGCCGCCTGGGCCGGCTACTTCGCGTGGAAGTCGTTCTCCCAGATCAAACCGACCGAGTTTCCGGCGACCTCCCGCGAGCTGGCGCGGGACGCCGAGGCGATTCGCGCGGCTCTGGCGCAGGATCCCGACCCCGAGGAGGGGCCCGATCCCGATATGCGGAACGACGGCCGGCCGGAAGCGGAACGCGACGTGAGTGATCTCGAGGCGAGGCTGCGGGCGGGGGCCGAATGAGCGATTCGCAGGGCCGGCTGGAGGAACTGTCCCGCCGCGCCGCGCGCGAGCGGGAGACGCTCGCGTCGGCGCTCTGGGAGACCCGGATGGAAGTCTCCGCGTTCCGCCAGCGATGGCGCTATGCGGGCCTCGCCGCGTCGGGCCTGGCCGCGGCGGGCACTGCGGCGTGGAAGCTCTTCGGCCGGAATTCGCTCGCCGCGAAGGCCGGCAAGATCGCCTCGGCGGCATCGCTCCTGATCGGGCTCGGCCGCGGCGTCCGTACCGCCCGCCGCTTCTGGTAAGCCGCGACCGGTTGGCAGTCACCGGTCGCACCACTCCTCAGCTTCCGATCTGGAGCATTCGCTCGGCGATGAGCCGATAGCCTTCGCGGTTGGGGTGATACCGATCGGCGGCCAGCCGATCGGCGCGGCCCTGGAAGATGTCGAAGGTCGGCACCACGGTGACGCCCGGAAAGCCCAGGGCCGTCTCGGCCGCGAGGTTGTTCCACTGGAGGACCACGGACGAGCCGAGGCGTCCGGGCCCGGCCTCGCCGGAGAAGGGATCGTAGAGACCGACGACCAGGATCGGCGCCCTGGGATTCGCCTCGCGCAGCGCGCGCAGGATCGCGCGCAGGTTCGCGACGTAGCGGTCGCGCGCCTCGCTCACCGCGTCCGCGAGCCCCGTCGCCGAACGCTCCGTGAGCGCCGACGCGGCGTGCGAGAGGTCGTTGCCTCCGGCGGAAAGCAGGATGAGGTCCGCTTCGGCGGCGCGGGCGCGCACCGTGTCCGATTCCGCGACCGCACGGACGTCGGGAGACTCCGAACCGCCCACGCCCAGGTTCGTGAGCGCGGCCGGTCCGCGCTTCCGGTACGCCTCCAGCACGTTCACCGCGAAGCCCTTGCCGGACTCGTCGCCGGTTCCGCGGGCCAGCGAATCGCCGAGGACGAGGATGCGGCGCTCGCCGTTTCGGGCCGGCTGGGGCTTCGGCCGTACCGGCGGTGGCGGCGCTTCGCCGATCGGCTCTCCGATCGCTCCTCGCAGCGCGAGCACGAATCCCGCCGCGAGCACGAGCGCGGCCGCTGTTCCCGCGACGAGGGGAAACGTCCAGAGCCAGAAACGCGACGACTTCGAAGGCGCGCGAGCCATACGGGCGCCGATGATACGTTGGACCGGATGGCATCCGCCGAGATCGTCCTCTCCGCCGAGAACCTCACGAAGCGGTTCGGCGACCGCGAAGCCGTCTCGGATGTCTCCTTCGACGTCCGCGCCGGCGAGGTCTTCGGTTTTCTGGGCCCGAACGGAGCCGGCAAGACGACCACGATCCGCATGCTCGTGGGCCTCGCCCGGCCCGACCGGGGGAGCGTGCGCATCCGCGGCCTCGACGTCGCTCGCCACTTCACGCAGGCCATGGCGCACGTGGGCGCCATCGTCGAGTCGCCGGATCTCTACCGCTACCTGACGGGGCGGGAGAACCTCGAACACTTCGCGCGGATGCTGCCCGCCGGAGCGGGCGGCCGGATCGATGAGCTCGGGGCGATGGTTGCGCTGTCCGAGCGCCTGGACGACAAAGTCTCGACGTACTCGCTCGGCATGCGGCAGCGTCTCGGGATCGCGCAGGCCCTGCTCGGCGAGCCGGATGTGCTGATCCTCGACGAGCCGGCAAACGGCCTCGATCCGGCGGGGATCCGCGAGATCCGGCAGCTCGTTCGCCGGCTCGCGGCGGAGCGCGGGATCGGCGTCTTCATTTCGAGCCATCTGCTCTCCGAGATCGAGCAGACGTGCGACCGGGTGGCGATCATCCACCGCGGGCGGACGCTCGCCGCGGGTTCGGTGCGCGAGCTCTCCGCCCGTTCGGCCTCGGATCGCGTACGCGTGCGCGCGCGCCCCGCGGCGCGGGCCGCGGAGACGCTCTCGGCCTTTGGCGCGGTCGAAACCACGACTCCCTTCGCCTCCCTCGTCGACGACGGCGTCGGCGACGGCGACGGACCCGCGGACGGCGTCGTGACGGCCCGCATTCCGCCGGACCGCGTTCCCGAAGCGCTCCGGGCGCTTCTCTCGCAGGGCATCGAAGTCTTCACCGTGGAACGGCCGTCCTCCACCCTCGAGGAGGTCTTCCTCGAGATCACGGGAGGCGAAACGGTATGAGGTTCCCGGGTCTCGTCGAGAACGAGCTTCTGAAGTTCGCGAAGCAGCGGCGCTTCCGAGTCGTCGTGCTCATCCTCGTCGCGCTCATCGGCCTCATCGTCTTCGCGCAATCCCGGGCGCGGGAGCGATTCCAGGAGAAGGACTGGCGCGTCGAAACGCAGGAGCGCATGGCGCGGATCCAGAACTGGCTCCGCGACGGCCGCATGCCGGCCTCGTCACGCCGATGGGCCCGCTTCGAGCTCGGCCGGCTGCAGTACCACCTCGAGCGCGACATGGATCCGGAGGCGGTGTCGGGCCCGCTGTTCGCGCGCGGCTTCGCCAACGCGTCGAGCTACCTGCTGCTGCCCCTGCTCGCGATCGTCTTCGCCTCGGACGTGGTGTCCGCGGAGTTCCAGCAGGGCACGATCAAGCTGTTGCTGACGCGGCCCGTCGGGCGGGCCCGCGTGCTCGCATCCAAGCTCGTGGCGCAGTCCCTGGCGATCACGCTCACCGTCGTCTTCGGCGGGATCGTCGCCTATCTCTTCGGCGGTCTCGCCTACGGGTGGGTGGGATGGGACGCGCCGATCCTCACCGGATTCCGGGTCGGCGGCGACGTTTTCGATCCTTCGACCGTGCGCGCCGTCCCTCTATGGCAGGACACCATCCTCGTCTACGGGCTCGCGTGGTTCGCCACGCTGTGCGTCGGAGCGATCGCGCTTCTCACGTCGGTGCTCCTGCGCTCGACGGCGGCTTCCATGGGCACCATGCTCGCGGCGCTGATCGCCGGAACCATCCTGCCGCGGCTCGCGTCCCAGTGGGAAGCCCAGAAGTTCTTGTTCGTGACCAATCTTCCGCTGCCCGACTACTATTCGGGCTCGCCGCCGCCGATTCCCGGACTGACCGTGGACCTCGGCGCCGCCGTGCTCGCCGCGTGGGCCGCCGCGGCCGTGCTGGCGGCCTTCATCGTGTTCATCCGCCGGGACGTTCTGGCCTGACGCGGAGGGCCCTTTCCCTGAGGTAAACTTCCCGCTCCCCAACCGGGGGAACCCGCGCGGGCGGCCGGAACGTGGCCCGCCGGCGCATCTTTGGACGAGCCAGAAAACGGGAGTAGGCTACCTCCCCCGGAGCCCCATGGCAGAGAGACGAACTGATCCACCGGCCAAGAGCCCGCAGGAGGACTCGCGGCCGTCCCGCAAGCTGAAGCCGGAGCAGTACGAGCTGAAGATCCGGTGGGAGAAGGCTCGCCAGGTTCTCGACGTTTCGCCCACCGGCGTCCGTTTCGACTTCGACGCGCCCCTGAAGGTCGGCACGAAATACCCGATCAGCCTCACGGCCCCGGGAGTGTCTTTCTCGACGACCCTCGAGGTATCCCGCTGCCAGCTCACCGTGGAGCCGCCGAGCGGCCGCTTCTTCCGCGTCACCGGCCGGTTCTTTCCCTACGTCGAATAATCCGGGCTGAGCCAGACGCGCTTTAGGATGCCCGCCGCGTAAACCGGTGGGCGACGTGCCACGCGGAAAGGCGCGCCTCTCGATCTCGGACAAGCCCAACCTTCTCGAACGCCCTCACGAGGTCCCCCGGTTCGAGGCGTTGCGCGGCCGGCGTCCTGGGGCCCTGCACCTTCCGAAGCACCGTCACGACCCAGAGGCGTCCCTCCGGCTCGAGCCGCTTCAAGGCCGTGTCGAGGACGGCGCGCGAGCCGACCCGGCTCTCCTGCCAGAGCAACATCCAGTCGAAGGAGTCCTTGACCGAGCGGAGCGCGCGGGCCTCGATGGGCGTGAGCGACTGCTCGGGCGCGAGGCCCGCGGCCAGGAGCGTCTCGAACTGGGGCGGGGCATCCGCGATGAGCAGCCGCTTCGCGGACGCGATCTCGAGACGTTCCATGATCTCGGCCCGTCCGCGCAGGGGGATCGGCGAGGGTTTTTCGTGCGACATACTCCTCAGCGTGGCGGAGATCTTCTTTGGCACAGCGAGCTTCGCATACGAAGGCTGGAAAGGCATCGTCTACCACGAGCGCTATCGCGAAGCGACCTTCAAGGTGGATTGCCTGCGGGAGTATGCCCGCTTCGAGCCCTTCCGGACGGTGGAGTTCGACTTCACGTTTTACCGGCCCCCGACGGCGCGGCAGCTCGCCCGTTATTCCGCGATGCTGCCGCCGGGGTTTCCGGTGTTCTCGAAGGTCTGGGAGGAGCTCACGATGCCGCGGTTCCCGGAGCTGCCGCGGCACGCGGACCGGGCGGGGGCGGACAATCCCCGCTGGCTCGACCCGAAAGTCTTTCGCGAGGAGGTCCTGCCGCCGTACCTCGAGGGCTTCGGCGGGCACACGGGACCGTTCATCCTGGAGTTTCCGACGGAGTGGCAGCCCACGCCCGAGCGCCGGAGCGCGTTCCTCGAGAGACTCGACGCGTTCCTCGGCGCGTCGCCGCCGAATCTTCGGTGGGCGGTCGAGATCCGCACGCCGCAGTACTTCACGCCGGATTACTTCGACGTCCTGCGGCGCCGGCGGGCGGCCCATGTCTTCAACTGGTGGACGCGGACGCCCGACCTGCTCGAGCAGTGGTCGGCGGCGCAGCCGCTGCCCGCGGACTTCGCCGTCGCGCGAATCCTGGTGCCTCCGGGAGTTCCCTACGAGCAGGCGGTCGAGCGCTTCCGGCCTTACGACCGGATCCTCGCTCCACGCGAGGACATGCGCCGCGACCTCGTCCGCCTCGTCCGGCACATCACCGAGGCCGGCGCGGACGCGTTCATCCTCGTCAACAACCGCTCGGAAGGCTGCGCCCCCCTGACGATCCGGGCCCTCGCCCGGGAGCTGGGGATCCCGTACCGCGAGGCGGAGAAGCCGAAGACCCTGTTCGACTAGAGCGGCTGTCTTTAGCGTCGGGCGCGGTAGAAGATCCAGCCGAGGTAGCCGAGCACGCCGACGCCGCCGACGAGGACCAGGAGGCTCGTGGCCGGCGAGAGCTGGCGCAGCATCCGATACGTCAGCCAGAAGATCGCCCCGAAGATCGGGATCGACACGACCCCCGCGATGGCCAGGAAGCTGCGGGATTTCCGGGGTCCCTGCGACGGGACCACCTTCATCATCTCGAGCTTTTTCGAGACGTCCGCAGGCAGCGCCGGCCGCTCCACCCACTTCAACGCCTCGGGCGCGGTAAAGCCCGCCTTGAGGTCGGCCGGAAACGCTTCTCCGCAATAGACGCAGTGGTCCAGCCGCCATGCGGCCAGAGGCCGGTGGCAGCGCGGGCAGCGGGGGCCGGCGGGCGCGGAGCTCACGGTCTTTTTTCTCGAGTCCGGATGCGAAACGATTATACGGTTGGCCCCCGGAAATCGGCGCTGGAAGGAGATCGCGTGAAGTACATCGGGAAGCGCGTCGACTGGAGCGGGTGCGGTACCGCCCTCGTGACGCCGTTCGACGACAAGGGGCGCATCGCCTTCGGCGTCCTCCAGGCGCTGGTCGAGTGGCAGATCGCACAAGGCATCGACTTTCTGGTGCCCTGCGGCACAACCGGCGAGTCGCCGACGCTCTCGCGCGACGAGCGCAAGGCCGTCACGGCGGCCGTCGTGCGGGCGGCGAACGGACGCGTTCCGGTGATCGGCGGCGCCGGCGGCAACCACACGGCCCGCGCGGTCTTCTGGGCGAGCGAGGCGGCCGCGGCCGGGGCGGACGGGATCGTGTCGGTCACGCCCATGTACAACCAGCCCAGCCCCGACGGATTGCTCCGCCATTTCTCGGCCATCGCCGAGGCCACCGACCTTCCGATGATCGTCTACAACAACCCGTCCCGGACGGGCTCGGACCTCGACGTGTCCACGATCCAGAGGCTGTCCGAGATTCCGAACGTCGCGGGGCTCCAGGAGGCGTCCTCCAACTTCGGCAAGATCGCGAAGCTCATGGCGACTCTGCCTCGGGATTTCGCGGTCTTCTCGGGCAACGACACGACGGCGCTCGCCCTGATCGCCCTGGGCGCGAGAGGCTTGATCTCGACCGCGGCGAATGAGATTCCGAAGGAGATGGGCGAGCTGGTCCGCTCCGCCCTGGCGAACGACCGGGAGCGCGCGCTCGAGCTCCAGCGGAAGTACGAGCCCCTGATGGAGATGAACTATCTCGAAACCAGCCCCGGTCCGGTCAAGTGCGCGCTCTCGCTGATGAAGAAGTGCGGCGAGACTCTCCGACTTCCGCTCGTCCCGGTTCGGGACGACACGCGGCGGAAAATCGAGAAGGTGCTTGCCGGGTATCGGCTGCTGCCGAAGAAGTCCGGCGCGCGCTAGGGGCGAAACAGTCCGGGATCCCTCGGCGCTGCGCGGTCACCGCGGTCCGGCCCGCAGGTTCTCGCGCAGATGGCGCGCGAGGAGCGCGTGCAGGTGGTACGAGGTGCCCTCGCCCTCGTTGATCGAATGCGTGCGGTTCGGGTACACCATGAAGTCGAACGGCTTGCCGAGAACCACGAGCCGATTGATGAGACGTTCGGAGCCCTGGTAGTGGACGTTGTCGTCGCCGGAGCCGTGCACGAGGAGGAGCTTGCCGCGCAGGCCCTCGGCGAAAAAGATGGGCGAGCCCTTCCGGTAGCCCTCGGCGTTCTGGGCGGGCAGACCCATGTAGCGCTCCTGGTAAATCGTGTCGTAGAGCGTCTGGTCGGGCACGGGCGCCACGGACATGCCGACTTTGTAGAGGTCGGGTGAGCGGAAAAGGAGGTTCAGCGTCATGGAGCCTCCGCCGCTCCATCCCCACGAGGCGACACGTTCGGGATCGAGGTACGGTCGCGACGCGAGCATCGCGCGGACCGCGGCGGTCTGGTCGGCCGTGGCGAGGACACCGACCTCGCCGTAGATGATCTTGCGCCACTCGCGGCCCTTGAGGGACGGCGTCCCGCGATTGTCGACGCACGCGACGACGTAACCCGCGTCGGCGAGCGCCCGGTGGAAGAGCATCCGGTAAGTCGGATCGCCCCGCCACTTGTCCGTGACCTCGACGCCGGCGGGCTCCCCGTAGACGTACATGAGGAGCGGGTACTTTTTCGACGGATCGAAGTTCTTCGGCTTGACCATCCACCCGTCGAGCTGCACGCCACCGCCGATGTCGACGCGGAAGAACTCCGTCGCCGGTGTCAGGACCGGCGCGGCGGCCGCGGCGAGCTCCTTGTTGTCCTCGAGCACGCGCAGGCTCTTGTGCTCGGGAAGCTGCACGAGGTCGGTCACCGGCGGCCGGTCGATCGTCGAGACCGTGTGGACCGCGTAGCGCCCGTCGGGCGAGATCCTGTAGCTGTGGGTCCCGGGTTGATTCGCCGGCGTGATCCGCTGCGGCGTGCCGCGCCCGTCGAGCCGGGCCCGATAGAGATAGCGACGCGTCGCGTCGTCGGGAGAAGCGATGAAGTAGAGGAACTCTCCCTTTTCGTCGACGCCCTCGACGGTCTCGATGTCGAACTCGCCCGGCGTCAGCAGACGCCACTCTGAGCCGTCCCGAGGAGCCGCGTAAGCGTGGCGCCAGCCGCGACCTTCGCTCACCCAGAGGAGCTCCTTGCCCGGCAGCCACTGCCAGGAGTCCACGACGTCGAGCCACGCCCTGTCCTCGTCGTGGAGCATCTTCCGTGCCTTGCCGGTGGCGGGGTCGGCGAGCCACACGTCGTTCGTGTTCTGCAGCCGGTTCATCTGCTGGAGGACGATCTCGCCGGTGAAGTCGACGTACTCCATCCGGGGCACGTACATCTGGCGCGGATCTCCCGGCAGCGCGATCCAGCGAGGCGCGGCGCCGCCGGCCGCCGACACGACGCCGACTTTGACCGCCGAGTTCGTCGTGCCGACCGTCGGGTACGCGTAGCGCGTGACGACGGGATAGAGCGTGTCCGTGTCGTTGATCAGGGAGAATTCGCCGATGCCGCTCGCGTCGAAGTGCCAGAACGCGATGTCCTGCCCGTTCGGGCTCCAGCGGAAGCCGTCGCGGACCTCGAACTCCTCTTCGTAGACCCAGTCCGCGGTGCCGTTGACGGTCGTCGGGCCGCCGTCCGAGGTCAGACGCGTGATCTTTCCGCTCGCGAGGTCCTCGACCCAGAGATCGTTGGCCTGGACGTACGCGACGCGCGATCCGTCGGGGGAAAATTTCGCGAACATGAGCGTGGATTCGGGCTTGTCGGCGCCGAGCTTTCGGAGCTTGCCCGAGGCGACGTCGAGGACCCAGTAGTCGCCACGCGTGTTCCTGCGCCAGACCTTGCGCGTGTTCGTGAAGATCAGCAGCTTCTTGCCGTCCGCCGACCAGGAGTACTCCGCGGGGTCCAGCGGCGGTTGGCCGGCCGCCGGTACGAGCGCCGCGGCCGGCACGAGGACGCGGCGATTGCCGGTCGCCCCGTCGTAGCGGACGATGTCCTTGCCTTGCGGCGTCTCCTTGCCGCCCGCCGTGGCGGCCGAGGGCTCGACGGTCGTGTAGGCCTTCCCGCCATCGAGCCACTGGAACGGCCCGAACGTCTTCTCCTTGTACGCGTTCTGGTTGTAGATCCGGTCGAGCTGGGCGGCGAGCGCGTCGCGCGCCGGCGGGGGAGTCGGGGTCGGAGCGGGCTGCGCGATCAGGCCGAGGGGGGTCAGAAGGCAAAGTCCGAGCGAGAGCCGGATCGGGCGAGGCTTCATCTTTCCCCCGTCGCAGGGGCGGCCGCGCGGCCGCCCGCGTCTACATTTCGGAGAGCCGGCGGAAGTAGTCGGCGAAGGCGGCCATCCCGCCTTCGGCCTGCGGCCAGTCGAAGTTCTCGTTGGGCGCGTGGTAGCCGTGCTCGGGCAGGGAAAGGCCCAGGAAGAACACGGGCGCCTTGAGAACGTGCTCCATCGAGAGGACGGCGCCGATCGAGCCGCCCTCGCGGACGAAGACGGGCTCCTTGCCGAAGGCGAACTTCATCGCCCCGCGGATCGCGTCCGCGTGCGGGCCGGTGGTCTTGCCCTCGTAGGGCGGCAGGGCGTGCTCGGCCGAGACCTTCACGTCCGGATTCTTCTTCTTGACGAAATCCTTGACGAGCTTGACGACTTTCGCGCCGCTCATCTTGGGCACGAGCCGGCAGGACACGATCGCCGTCGCCTTGGGCGGAATGATCGTCTTGACGCCGGGGCCCTGGTACCCGCCCGCGATGCCGTGGACCTCGAACGTCGGCATCATCCAGATCCGTTTCATGACTTCGAGAGCGTCGTTGACGCGGAGCGAGCGGAAAAGGTGGTCCCGCTTGAAGTCCTTCACGGTGAACCCGCATTTCCGGAGGTCCTCGAGCTCCTTCTTCGTCGGCGGGACGACGTCCTTGTAGAAGCCCGGGATCTTGACCTTTCCGGTCTTGCCGTCGACGCACTCGGCGATGAGATGGCTGAGCTCCGCGATCGGGTTGCGCGCCGCGCCGCCGGCGGTGCCGGAGTGCTGGTCGGTCTCGCCCGTCTGAAGATCGAAGCGCAGGCCCTGCAGACCGCGCAGGCCCGCGGGGCAGGCCGGGCGGGAACGCGAGACCCAGACGGTGTCGGACACGACGACCGAGTTCGTGGCGAACTCTTTCGCGTTGGCCCGGATCGTGGTCTCGAAGTGCGGGCTGCCGATCTCCTCTTCGAGCTCCCAGAGGAAGTGGATGTTGAGGGGGACGTTCTGGTCGAGAGCGTAGCGGGCGCCGAAGAGCGCCGTGATCGCGGGACCCTTGTCGTCGGTCGTGCCGCGCCCGCGGTACTTGTCGCCCTCGCGGATGAAGTCGAAGGGTTCGGTGTTCCAGTCGGGGCCCTCGGCCGGCTGCACGTCGAGATGGTTGTAGACGGTCACCGTCGGATAGTTCGGGCCGCGGTCGAAGCGGCCGTAGACCAGGGGATGGCCCTTCGTCTCGTACAGCTTCGCCTTCGCTCCGGACGACTCGAGGAGCGAGACGGCGTACTCGGCGGCGCGGCGGACGTCGGCCTTGCGCCCGGGTTCGACCGACACCGACGGGATTTCGACGATCTTCTCGAGGACGCCTTCGAACTCCGCGCGCTTGCCGCGCGCGTATGACTTCAGCTCTTCTCGGCTAAATCCGGACATCCTGGACGCTCCTCGTCTACTTCTTTTTCTTGGGCTGCGGTTTCTTCGCGACGGCGGGTTTCTTCGCCGCCTTCTTCTTCGGAGCGGGCGCGGCGGCCTTGGCTTTCGCGGCGGGTTTCGGCTTGACGGGGGCCGCGGGCGGCTTTCCTTTTCCGGCGGCGGCCGCGCGGGCAGCCGCGCCGGCGGCCCGGGCCGCCTTCTTGGCGGCCGCGGCGGCCTCCTTCTTCTGGCGGGCCCGCTCCGCGGCGTCGCGCTCCATCTGGGCGAGCTTTCCGGAGAGCTCGTTTTCCGTGAGGATCGTGGCCTGCGGGAGCCGCTTCGTGACGGCCTCCTGCCGGTCGGCGGGCACGCGGAGGAGGAAGAGGGCGGCGTCGCGGGTCTCCTTGGCCTTCGAGAGGTAGTCCGCCGTCTCGAGGGAGTGGGAGGGCGCCTGGGAAAAGTCGATGGCGATCGCGTAAGGCTTTTCGCGCTTGGCGAGCTCGAAAAAGCCGGGCCAGCGGGGCTCGGCGACGACGACGTGCGCGCCGCTCTTCTGGAGCCGAGCCAGGCGGCTGTTCCGGTCGTCGTTGTCGAAATGCAGGTAAATAACGCTCATAGCAACGGCGGACTATATACCGTCGCTCCGCGCTTACTCCGGGCCTGCGCCCTTCGGGCGCACCGGCTTGCGGCTCGCGCGGATGCGCGCTCGACCGCAAGCCTGGCCCCGAGCCGCGCGCTCCGCTCCCGCGGCGCGAACCTCGGCTCGGACTCTGAGCGGCCCGCTGCGCGGGCCAACCGATGAGAGAGGGGACGTCGCTCGCGCACCCTCTCCCGAACGATTGAATGCTATCCGTCCTCGCGGTAGTGGCTGCCCCTCGAGACGCGGTTGTCCGAGGCCGCCCGGTGGATCGCCATCGCCGTCTGGACTCCGTTGCGGAGCCCGACGAGCGCGTCGGACATCGTGCCTCGGCGGTAGAAGTTCTCGATCTCCTCGCGAAGCTCTCCCAGGATCCGGCCGGCCCGATCGAGACGGCGCTCCGAGCGGAGAAGACCCACGTAGTTCCACATGGTGTGGCGAATCACCATCCAATCCTGCGCGATCAGGGCCGGATCCACGGGCTCGTGCTCGGCCTGCCAGGGACGGACTTCCGGTCGGGGACGGGGTCTGAGGCGGAGCGCCTCGCGTGCGGCCGCGTGCCCGGCGCGCCAGCCCCAGAGCAGGCCCTCGAGCAGCGACGTCGACGCCAGGCGGTTGGCGCCGTGGACGCCGGTGCAGGACACCTCGCCGACCGCGCGGAAGTGGCCGAGGGTGGTGCGGCCGTTGCCGTCGACGGCGACTCCGCCGCAGGCGTAGTGGGCGGCCGGCACGACGGGGACGGGACCGGCGGTCAGATCGAAGCCGAGCTCCAGGCAGCGCCGGTGAAGCCCGGGGAACCGCTCCCGGATCCAGGCGGCGCTCTTGTGGGAGATGTCGAGAAGGGCGTAGGGCTCGTCCTTTTCGAGCATCCGCTGGTGGATCGCCCGCGCCACGACGTCGCGCGGGGCGAGCTCGGCCGCCGGATGGATGTCCTGGAGAAACGGCTTGCCGGACGCGTCGGTGATCCGCGCGCCCTCGCCCCGGAGGGCTTCGGTCAACAGCAGGCGTCCCTTGGGGTGGAGAAGCGCCGTGGGATGGAACTGGATGTACTCGAGGTTCAGCAGGCGCGCGCCCGCGCGGCGTGCCATCGCGAAGCCGTCGCCGCGCGCGCCCGCGGGGTTCGTGGTGTGAAGGTAGACCTGGCCGAGGCCTCCGGTCGCGAGGATCGTCTCGCGCGCGATGTGCGGCGTCACGGCGCCGGTCCTCCGCTCGAGGATGTTCGCCCCGATGACGACCGGCGGGTAGTAGCGGTCGGACGGCACGACGGAGTCGTGGGACAGCGTCAGGAGGTCGACCGCCGTGGCCTCGAGGCACCAGCGGATGTTCTTCTCGCGGCGGCAGGCGTCGACGAGCGCGCGCTCGATCGGGGCTCCCGTTTCGTCCTTGGCGTGGAGAACGCGCGGGACGGAGTGCGCTCCTTCCAGAGTCCAGTGGAAGCCGCCGTCCTCGCGGTCGAAGGGGACCTGAAGCTCCTCGATCAGGAGCTTCTGGACGAGGTCCGGACCTTCGCGGGCGATGAGAGCGACAGCCTCGGGGGAGCAGATCCCGTCGCCGGCGCGCTCGATGTCCGCGGCGAGCGTCTCGGGCGTGTCGCCCGGGGGACGCGCAACGATGCCTCCCTGGGCATAGAGAGTGTTGGACTCGCGCGCCTCCTCGGCGCGGGTGACGATCGTGACCGAGGCGCCGTCGCGCGCGGCGGCAAGAGCCGCCGTGCAGCCGGCCACACCCGTGCCGAGGACGAGGACATCCGTCGTCTCGGCGGTCATCCCTGCGAGAGCTCCAGCGAGACGTCCGCGGCGCGCACCGAATGCGTCAGGGATCCGACCGAGACGGCGTCCACGCCCGCGAGCGCGTAGTCCCGGACCGTCTCGAGGCGCATGTTTCCCGAGGCCTCGACGAAGATCGGTCGGCCGGCCGCTCTCGCGGCTTTTGCCGCCGCGCACCACCGCGCGACGGTCTCGGGAGGCTGATTGTCGATCAGGATCCGCTCGGCGCCGGCCGCGAGCGCCTCCGAAAGGTCGTTCTCCGATTCGATCTCGACTTCGATGGGCGTTCCGGATGGAGCCGAGGCGCGCGCCGCGGCCACGGCCCGCGCGACGCCGCCGGCGAGGCGGCGATGGTTGTCCTTGATGAGGACCATCTCCGTCAGATCGTATCGGTGATTGACGCCGCCGCCGTCCCGGACGGCCTGGCGGTCGAAGGGACGCAGTCCGGGCACCGTCTTGCGGGTATCCAGAATCCGGCAGCCTGTGCCGGCCACGGCGTCGACGAAGCGCCGCGTTTCCGTCGCGATGCCGCTCATCCGCTGCAGCAGGTTCAGCGCGACGCGCTCCGAAGTCAGGATCGAGCGCGCCCGGCCCGCGAGCCGGGCGAGCACGGCGGGCGGCGAGACGGCGACGCCGGCCGGCGCTTCGCGCGACCAGGCCAGCTCGGGATCGAGGAGCTCGAAGACGCGGCGGGCGACGGGG
>Ga0207691_10000950_pt1 | contig 28690 bp, 24 predicted proteins | sample KBSM13metaG_FD_184327 | JGI IMG/M metagenome (GOLD analysis project Ga0207691, IMG submission 184327) | Miscanthus rhizosphere microbial communities from Kellogg Biological Station, Michigan, USA - KBS M1-3 metaG (SPAdes) (version 2) | ecosystem: Host-associated > Plants > Roots > Rhizosphere >...
CGACCGACCCGAGGATCTGGAGCGCCTGAAGGAGGACCTTCGGGCGCGCGACCCGCGCGAGGCGGACTTTCCTTCGGCGACAGCCGAATGGCTGGGCGTGCGGCCCGACCCTGCGAGTAAGAAGAGAGGCGTTCTCTGATCCCCGTTCTGCGCGCGGCCGCCATGCGCTCCGTCGACGCGGCGACGATTCGCTCGGGCGTGCCGTCGGGAGTCCTCATGGAGAACGCCGGGACCGCTCTCGTCGAGGCGCTCCGCGCCCGGTATCCGGACTGGAATCGCGTCGTCGTCGTCTGCGGACCGGGCAACAACGGAGGAGACGGGCTCGTCTGCGCCCGGCTGCTCGCGTACGCCGGCGTGCGGCCGGCCGTATTCACGCTCGGCGATCCTTCCGCGTATCGCGGAGATCCCGCCGAAAACCTGAGCCGGGCGCGCGCGACCGGGATGTCACCCTCGCCGCTCGACGGCAGCGCCGGCCGCCGCGCGCTCGTCCGCGCCCTCGCCGACGCCGACGGTGTCGTTGACGCCCTCTTCGGAACGGGCCTGAGCCGTCCGCTCACGGGAGTCGCGGCCCGCGCGGTCGCCGCGGTCAACGCGGCCGGCCGGCCCATCGTCGCGGCCGACGTGCCTTCGGGGTTGTCGTCGGATGCCGGCGCGGTGCGGGGCCCGAGCGTGCGCGCCGCGCTGACGGTCGCCTTCGGGGCGCCGAAGCCGTGTCACCTGCTCGCTCCGGCGAGCGAAGCCTGCGGGCGCCTCGTCGTGGCGGACATCGGAATCCTTCGAAAGACTCTCGAGGCGCGGGCAGAGCGCTTCTGGCTCACCGAGGCGTCCGACGTCGACACCCGGCTGCCGGCGCGTCCGCTCGAGTCGCACAAGGCCGACTTCGGGCGCCTCGCGGTCATCGCGGGCTCGCGCGGAAAAGCCGGGGCGGCCGTCCTGGCCGCTCGCGGAGCGCTGCGCGCCGGCGCGGGGCTCGTCACGATTTTCTGTGCGGAGTCGCTGGCGCCCCTCTACGCGCCGGCCATTCCCGAGGCGATGACCGAGCCTCTGCCCGAGAGCGACGGCGCGATCGCCGAAGCGGCGGCGGCGGGGGCGATTCGCGCGCTGCGCGGCTTCGATGCGGCGATCGTCGGGCCCGGCCTGGGAACCTCTCCGGAGACGGTGGCTTTTCTCGAGCAGCTCCTGGCCGCGACGCGGATCCCGGTCGTACTGGATGCCGACGCGCTGAACGCGTTCGCGGGCCGGCCGGCGAAGCTGCGAGGCCGGAGGCTCCGGCCGCTCGTCCTGACCCCGCATCCCGGAGAGGCCGGCCGGCTGCTCGGGAGGCCGAGCCGAGCCATCCAGGCCGACCGGCTCGGCGCGGCGCGCGCACTCGCGGGTCAGACACGGGGCGTCGTGGTCCTCAAGGGGGCGCACACGCTCGTCGCCGAGCCCGGCGGTCGCGTCACGGCCAACCCGACAGGGACGCCGCTGCTCGCGACGGCGGGATCGGGAGACGTGCTTGCGGGCATCATCGGTGCGTTCCTCGCCGGAGGCCTGAGTCCGAACGATGCCGCGATCTGCGGAGTCTGGCTGCACGGAGCCGCCGCGGACTCTCTCGAGCCGCGCCTGGGCGACGCGGGCCTGTTGGCTCACGAGATCGCCGACGCGCTGCCCGGCGTCCGGCGGGCCCTCAAGATCGGACCGAGGATCGAAGGTCGATGACGGACACGGCGGCGGCGGCCGGCGCGATTCATGTGACGCGGTCGGAAGCCGAGACGGAGGCTCTCGGCGCGGCCCTGTCAGGCTCGCTCGGTAGGAACGACGTCGTCTATCTCGAGGGTGAGCTCGGAGCGGGCAAGACCGCGTTCGCTCGAGGCATTGCCCGGGGGCTCGGCGCTCCGGCGCGCGAAGTGGCCTCGCCGACCTTTGCTCTCGTGCACGAGTACGCCGGTGGTCGCGGAGAGATCGTGCTCCGGCACCTCGACCTGTACCGGCTGGCGGACGAGCCCCGCGAACTCGAGACGCTCGGACTGCCGGACTCGCTCCGGGGAGCCCCGGTCTGCGTCGAGTGGCCGGGCCGTGCGATCCGCGCGGCACTTCCGGCGACCGTCGAGGTCGTCCTGGAGCCGCAGGCGGACGAGAGCCGGGTGGTCCGGATCAGGAGGCGGTAGGCAGGAGGCGGGAGGCGGCCGCCTGCCTCCTGGTTTCAGAAGGCGACGATGAACCCGCCGTTTGCGCCGCCGTTGGTCAGCCAGTTGCTCTGCGTGCAGACGTAGTACGGCCCGCAGAACACCTGGGTGTCCCCGAGGTAGGTCGAGTAGAAGCGCCCGTCGAGCCTCAGCGCGAAGTGCGGCGAGAAGAAGTACTTGATGCCGCCGCCGATGCCGGCGGTGAAACGGGTGTCGGACGACGTGAGGACGTTGAGGATCTCCGGATCGAGGTTCGCGGCTCCGGCGCCGATCGTGAAGTACGGGACCAGGCGGCGGCTGCCGAAGTTAAACGTCGCAAAGCCCATGAAGTACTGGATCTTCAGATCGCCCAGGGACTGCCCGGGAACGAAGATGGTGTCCGGGTCCCGGTCGAATTGCGTCTTGAAGTAGGCGTACTCGAATTCGAACTCGAGCAGGCTCGACGCGTTGTATCCGATGCGTCCGCCGTAGACGACGTCGTCGTCGACGCCGAGGTCATACGGCGTGAAATCGAACTGGGCGTTTCCGAAGTTGCCGCCGAAGAGGTATCCCGCGTAGGGATTGAACTCGACGGTGCCCGCCCGGAGCTGCGCCTGGGCAGCCGCGGCGAACGCAGCGAGACCGATGGCCAGGGCGGCGACGCGGATCTTCATGGAAGGACCTCCTGGGTTTGGACGCGCGCCTCGCGGCGCCGGTTTACTTGCGCGCCTTCAACGTCTTCTCGAGGAGCTTTTTCCAGCGTTCCTCGACGTCGGGGTGATAGCCCACGAACCGATCCATGAGCGTGCGGTCCGGTCCGAGGATGAAAGTCGACGGAATGCCCATCGCGGTCAGAGGCCCGGCGTCCTCGGGCGACGCATAGTAGACGGGCAGGGAGATATTGAACTGTTTCACGAAGGGGTCGACGCGCTTGCGGTCGGCGTCGACGTTGACGGCCAGGACGACGAAGTTGCGGTCGCTGTAAGTGTCGTACATCCGCTGGACGACGGGCAGCTCCTTCTTGCAGGGGCCGCACCAGGTCGCCCAGACGTTCAGCAGGATGACGTTGCCCTTGAGCTCGGAGAGGCGGACGCTGCCGCCCTCGGAGCCGACGAATTCGAGATCGGGAAACACCGGAGGCGCCGCGGAGGTTTGCGCGTTCTGCGCGAGCACCGCGGGGACGACCCCGGCGTACAGGGCGAGGGCAGCGAGGGTCGAGCGCATTCGGATCAGCCCAACGGCCCGGGACCGGCGATTATTCCGCAGCATCGGCGTCGTCCAGAATAGCAGGGTCGCCCCGGATTCTTGAGATCTCCCCGTCGTACCAGCGTCATCCGCCCTCCTGCGAAATCCGGGAAATCCGAAAACAGCGGACCTGACCCCATAATGGGCGGCCATGCCGAAGGCTCCGCCGGTCCTGGCGCGCGTCTATCGCGGACCGCGCGTCGAGTCCTCCCACCGGGGATCGGTCGCCGTGGTCGACGAGCGCGGCGCCCTGCTCGCGGCCTGCGGCGACCCGCGCACGCCCGTGTACGTCCGGTCCGCGGCAAAGCCATTTCAGGCGATCCCGTTGCTCGAGGCGGGCGGCGAAAAGAAGTTCGGTCTGACCGACGAGGAGCTCGCCCTCATGTGCGCCTCACACGGGGGCGAACCGAAGCACGTGCAGACGGCCGAGCGGATGCTCCGCAAGGGCGGCTTCCGCGTCTCGGATCTCGAGTGCGGCGCTCACGCGCCGATGCATGAGGCGTCGGCCCGAGATCTCGTCCGCCGCGGCGCGGCGCCCACGGCCCTGCACAACAATTGTTCGGGCAAGCACGCCGGCATGCTGCTCGCCTGTCGCCTGCTGGGGCTGCCCAGCGAGGGCTACGTCGATCCCGCGCACGCGCTGCAGCGAAAGATCCGGACGACCCTCGCCCGCTACGCGGGCATCCCGGAATCCGAGATCACGGTGGCGGTGGACGGCTGCAACCTTCCGGTGTTCCGGCTGCCGCTCTCGGCTCTCGCCTGCGCGTACGCGCGCCTGGTCGGATCGCGCGTGAGCGGGGAATCCCCGGCGGCGGCCTCGGGGAGGGGGAGGCTGGTGAAGGCGATGTCCAAGCGTCCCTTCATGGTCGCCGGGTCCGGCCGGTTCACGACGGACTTCCTCGAGGCCGGTGGCGGTCGGTGGATCGGCAAGGAGGGCGCCGAAGGGGTCTATGCCGTGGGCCTCGCTCCGGCGGCCGGCGCCAGACAGGCCGTGGGTGTCGCGTTCAAGATCGAGGACGGCTCGGCCCGACCCCGGGACGCCGTCACGCTGGAGGTGCTGGCTCGTCTCGGCCGCCTGCCGGAGGCCGCGCGCCGCACCCTCGCCGCTTACGCGGAGCCCGTCGTCCACAACGCGCGCGGAGCGAACGTCGGCCGGATCGAGGCGGACGCGCCGATCGCTCGGACCGCCCCGTCGCGACGAAAACAGAAGAAATAGAAGGAGACCGCGGCGCGTGGCCTATCGCAACCTTTCGGCCTTCCTCGAGGAGCTGGAGCGGGACGGAGATCTCGCTCGCGTCCGCGAGCGTGTCTCGCCGCGTCTCGAAATTTCGGAGATCGCCGACCGGAGCGTGAAAGCGGGCGGGCCGGCCCTCCTGTTCGAGAACGTCGAGGGCTCGGCCTTTCCGGTCGCCATCAATCTCTTCGGCACGCGCCGGAGAATGCTCAAGGCGCTCGAGCTCGCCTCGTGGGAGGAATGGGACGCGCGCCTGGAGTTCTTCCTCGACCCGCATCCGCCCGAGGGACTGCTCGAGAAGCTCAAGGCGATCCCCAGGGTGACGGAGCTCGCGGCGGTGTTTCCGAAGACCGTCCGCGGCGGCCCGTGCCAGGAGGTCGTGGCCACCGGGGATGCGGTCGATCTCGGCGCGTTGCCCGTCCTGACGTGCTGGCCGCAGGATGCCGGCCCGTTCGTCACGATGCCGCTCGTCATCACGAAGGATCCCGTGTCGGGCAAGACGAACGTGGGGATGTACCGGATGCAGGTCTACGACCGCCGGACGACCGGCATGCACTGGCAGAAACACAAAGACGGCGCGGGGCAGGCGCGCGGCTACGCCCGCGAGGGACGCCGGATGGAAGTGGCCGCCGCGATCGGGTGCGACCCGGCGACGGTGTTCTCGGCGATCGCTCCGCTGCCCCCGGGTCTCTCCGAGTTTCTGTTCGCCGGTTTCCTCCGCGGCGAGGGCGTGCCCCTCACCCCGGCGAAGACCGTGGATCTCCTCGTACCCGCGGAAGCGGAAATCGTGCTCGAGGGCTACGTCGATCCGGCCGAGTCGCGCCGCGAGGGACCGTTCGGGGACCACACCGGCTTCTATTCTCTGGACGACGATTTCCCCGTGTTTCACGTGACCGCCGTGACGCGGCGCGAACGCCCCACGTACCTCACGACGATCGTCGGCCGTCCGCCCATGGAGGACGGCTTCATGGGGGAGGCCGTCGAGAGGCTGTTCCTGCCTCTCGTGAAGAAAACGATCCCCGAGATCGTCGACATGCACCTGCCGGTCGAGGGCATCTTCCACAACCTGATGATCGTCGCGATCGACAAGCGCTATCCGGGGCATGCGCGAAAGACCATGCACGCGATCTGGGGAACCGGCCAGATGATGTTCACGAAGACGATCGTGGTCGTCGACAAGGGCGTCGACGTCCGGGGCGGCGCGGAGGTGCTCTGGAAGGCGCTGACGGCGATCGATCCGGAGCGCGACGTCGAGATCGTCCGGGGCCCCGTCGACGAGCTCGACTTCGCCTCCCGGCTGCCGTGCTACGGCAGCAAGATGGGCATCGACGCGACCCGCAAGTGGAAGGAAGAGGGATTCGAGCGGCGCTGGCCCGACGAGATCCTCATGAGCGCGGATGTGAAGAAGAAGATCGACGCGCTCTGGCCGGCCCTCGGGATCGGTCCGGGACGCCGCTGAGAGGCCTGCCCCGGTGTAGAATTCCCAATCCGGTATGAAGATCCTCGTCCTCGACCCTGACGCCTCCTCCCGCGACGCTCTGCGGCAGGGGTTCGCGGCGGCGGGCGGCACGGTCCGGGTCTTCGCCGAGGCGTTCGAGGCCGATGAGGCGCTCCGCGGCTTCGAGCCCGACGTCGTCGTCGCCGCTCTCGACGCGCCGGGGGGAGCCGAGCTCCTCGCCCGGGTCCGGGATGACGGATCGGGCCGCATCGTCTACGCGCTGGTCGATGGCGCCGAAATGGACCGCGGCATCGCCTCCGGCGCACACGACTTCTTCTGGAGGCCCGTTTCGGCAGCCCGCGTCGCCCAGCTCCATGCCGCGGCCGCCGATCGCCGACTGCGAGGCGCCGAGACCGAGGAGGCGCGAGTCCGCCTCGCGCGGGCCGAGCTCAAGGATGCTCTCCCGGGACGCTCGCCCCGGTGGCTCGCCGCGCTCGCTTCGCTCGAGCGAGCCGCGGGGTCGAACGCCTCGGTCCTCCTGACGGGCGAGGTCGGGACCGAAAAGGATGTCGCCGCGCTCGCGTTGCACCGCCTTTCCCGCCGCGGCGCCGGGCGCTTCGCTTACATTTCCGAAGGAGAATCGCTCGAGCTCGCCGTGCGCCAGACGGGGGCCGGAACTCTCTTTCTTCCAAACGTCGAGACGACGTCGACGGCGTTTCAGGAAGCCCTGATCGCACAGATCGCGGCCGGCGGGCCGACGCGGTTCGTGCTCGGCATCGACGAGGATCCGCGCGAGGCGCTGGAAGCGGGCCGTCTGTCCCGGTCGCTGCGGAGCGCGCTCTCCGACGAAGTCGTGCATCTGCCGCCCCTGCGCGAGCGCGAGGGAGACGTCGCGCTCCTGGCCCGGCGCTCTCTCGAGGAAATCGACTCCGGCCTGCTGCTCGACGCCGAAGCCCTGGATGCCCTTCAGGCGCACGATTGGCCGGGCAACGTCCGGGAGCTCAAGGAAACCCTCCGCCGCGCCGCGCGCCTCTCCGAGGCGGAGATCGGCCCGACGGTCCTCCGATCGGTTCTGGCGAGACCGCTGCCGCGCACCCGGGAGCGCCACCGCAAGCCGCCCGTCGTCCGGATCACGGTCGGCGACTCGCTGGCCGACGTCGAGCGCCGCCTGATCTCGAAGACTCTCGAGTTCGCCCGCGGGAACAAGAAGAAGACGGCCGAGCTCCTCAAGCTCTCGCTCAAGACCATCTACAACAAGATCAAGGAATACGGCCTCGAGCACTGAGCCGGCGCTCCATGGGGCCGGAGCGCGCCTGGTGCCGGAGGCCGGACTCGAACCGGCATGCCCTTGCGAGCGGGGGATTTTGAGTCCCCTGCGTCTGCCATTCCGCCACTCCGGCGAGCGGGTCGAATGATAGATGCAGGGCGCTGAGAATCCAACTCCTCAGGGGACTCGCGAGAAATCGGAGGCCACCGGCGCGAAAGCGTCGAGCAGCTCCAATCGGGAGGCGCGGAGCTTTCGCCCGGCGGACCTCTTGGCGGGCTCCGCCCCGCGGTCGCACGCCGCGGCGAGGTTGTGCAAGGCGTCGCCGACGGCCAGGCGGGTGTCCCTGTCGCTCAGAAGTTGGAAGGCGCTGGGCTGGCGGCCTTCCATCACGTAGTAGTGCAGGCCGGGAAACCCGCCGTACTCCGCCAGCGCGGCGGATCGGCTGAAGACCAGGGCCGATCGAACTGCGGCCACGGACTGCCGCTTCGCGACCTGGCTCATCGCACCCAGACCGGCGGCCCCGAGGGAGCAGGCCTCGCGATCTCCGGGCGCAGCGTCGAAAACGACGACAGATAGTCCCGACTGGGTTGGACGCTCATCTTTTCGGCGCAACTCGGGCATTGCGCGGTCCCATCCAGGGCCACGACCGTGCCGTTGTCTCGACCGCAGTACGAGCACTTCCAGTTTTTCAGAGCGTGTTGCATGAGGCATCCCACTTTCTGGTCTCAGCGACCCCTTGCGAATCTCTCAGCGGCGAGCTTCGACGCCACGGCCACGAGCTGGAGCCGTCGGACATCCGCGACCAGCGGGTCCTCGAATCCGGCTCGCGCTCGGACCTGTTTTCCGATGGACGATGCCTCGTCCGCAGTCCACCGGCGAAGGACCTCGCCGACCCCCGGTCTCAACGACTGGCGGCGCATGCCCTCAAAGCAGATCTCGCAGTTCAGCGCCGTTGAGATGGCCGCGATCCTGCTCGATTCGCACTTGGGGCAGACCCACTTTCCGAACACATATTTCATGAGGCGGTCGCTTTCGGCCGACATCCGCGCCGGGGTTTCAATTGGCGGGTGGAACCCGGGACGACTGTTCGTCGGAGGGAGTCGGAACAGGCAGAGTATCACGCTCCCGGACGCGTCGGCGCCCGGCAGAGTCCCGCCAGCGTCGGTGGCACCATCACTTCGGCTTCGATGACCCCAATGCGTCGACCGCCGCTCGGGAGCACGCGTAGTCCTCGAACGCCACGGTGGCCCAGTAGCCTTCTGAGGGAGGGCAGTTCGTGATCGGTGAAGCCGCCGGACAGTTGTAGTCCTGGCGCGGAACGATCAGACGGGATCGGACGAGGAGCACGTTCCCGCCGGCGGCTGCCGCGCGCTCCCTCTGGGCATGAAAAGGATCCTTGGATCCGGTCATCTGCAGCTCGTTCATGTCGACGGGAGGATGCGAGAAGAGGAGTCGGCAGCCCTCGGGCATTGGCGATCCCTCGAGCGGGGCCTCGAAGACGGCCACACCGATCTTGTCCGGTGGCGCGGATGCGCACGCGCTCGCGAACGAAAAGGCGGCTGCGACCACTGCGGCGCGCAGGAGCCGGATCACGCACTCCATCATCCGCCATGGAGTTGAGTTTGGCGTGAAGCTCCTCGTCGCGGCGCCGGGATGGCGCCGGGATCGGCAGAGGGCGCGCCGTCGCTTCCTGACACCGTTCTCCTTCGGAAGCGATTCACCCGGGGAAACGGTAAAAACCCGAGCTCGTCGCGCCGTTTCGCCCTGCCGGCATTCGAAGCTCGCAACCGGCGTGCCAATTTCAGGCTCCCGAGCGCGCGTTGACAAGGCCGGAAGCCGGATATAGCGTGAATGTCGATCCTCGGAACGATTTTCACGAGGCCACCGGAGACAGGGGAGAGTGTGACTCTATGCTCCTCTATGCGGCCATCGGGGCCTTCGGGCTTCTGTTTCTCCTGTCGATGCTTTTCCTCGGCGACCTCTTTCATGCCGACCATGACGTGCACGTCGAGGTGGGCGGACACGCCGGGGTCGAGCACGGCGACGGGCCCAGCATCTTCAGCTCGCGGATCATCGGCGCCTTCCTGACGGCGTTCGGCGTGGGCGGCGTCGTGGCGCGCTATCTCGGGATGTCGCACCCCGCGGCGTCCGGGATCGGCGTCGCGACCGGGCTCGTGATGGCCACGATCGTCTATCAGTTCGCAAGGCTGCTCTACGCCCAGCAGGCCTCGAGCGAGATCCGGATGACGACTCTCGTCGGACAGCCGGCCGAAGTGTCCGTCGGGATTCCGAAAGGCGGGGTGGGGCAGGTGACGCTGACCGTGAGCGGAGAGCGATCCACGCACATCGCACGGGGGGCGTCGGGACAGGGAATCGCCGCCGGAACCGGCGTCCTGATCACCGCTCTCTCCGGCGATTCGGTTCTGGTCGAAGCCACAGGGCCGAAGGCGCGGCCCCAGAGAGGATAAACATGTTGGAAGGACTTCCCTCGGCGACGGTCGTCCTGGCAATCGTCCTCGGGCTCGTGGGCCTCGTGGTGGCGATGGCCCTCTTCGCTCGAAACTACATCAAGGTCCCGCCCTCGATGGTCGCGATCATCTACGGCCGCAAGCACACGATCGTCGACGACAAGGGCGGCCGCTCGAAGGTCGGCTTCCGCATCGTCCGCGGCGGCGCGACCCTGCGGGTGCCGGTTCTCGAGCAGGTGGCGTATCTCTCGCTGAACATCATCTCGATCCCTCTGAAGATCCAGCGCGCCTACACCAAGGAGGGCGTGCCGGTCACGGTCGAGGCCGTCGCGAATGTGAAGATCGCCGGCGACGACGTCTCCATGCGCTCGGCGGCGGAGCGCTTCCTCGGCATGAGCACGGAGCAGATCAAGGGCGTGATCTTTCAGACCCTGGAGGGCCACCTGCGCGCCATCCTCGGGACGCTGACGGTCGAAGAGATCAACGCGGACCGGCAGGCCTTCGCCCAGAAGATGACGGACGAGGCCGCGCTCGATCTGAAGAAGATGGGCGTCAACATCGACATCCTGACGATCCAGCAGATCAGCGACGAGCAGGGCTACCTCGACGCCCTGGGCAAGAAGCGGACCGCCGAGGTCAAGCGCGACGCCGTCATCGGCGAGGCCCAGGCGACGCGCGACGCCATGATCCAGTCGGCCACGGCGGACCGCGAAGGGAAGACCAAGCGGTACGAGGCGGACGTCGCGATTGCCGCGTCCATGCGGGACAAGGAGACGAAGCAGGCCGAGTTCGACATGATGGTGAAGGCCAAGCAGGCCGAGTCGCAGCAGGCCGGCCCCCTGGCCACCGCGATTGCGCGCCAGCAGGTCACCGAGCAGGAGGTCCGGGTCGAGCAGGTCCGCAAGCAGAACGAAGTCGCGGTGCAGCAGCAGGAAGCCGCCCGCCGCGAACAGGAGCTTCTCGCGACCGTCGTTCGGCCTGCGGAAGCGGAGCGCCAGGCGACGATTCTCCGCGCCGAGGGCGAGAAGCAGGCGGCGATCACCCGGGCCGAAGCCACTCAGAAGGAGCTGGAGTTCGAGGGCGCGGGCGAGGCCGCCAAGATCGAGCGCGTCGGGCGCGCCGAGGCCGCGAAGGTGCTCGCGGTCGGCGAAGCCGAAGCCGAGGTCGTCAAGAAGAAGCTCCTCGCGGAGGCCGAGGGCCTTCAGCGGAAAGCCGAAGCCTGGAAGCAGTTCAACGAGGCGGCCGTCCTCAACATGGTCGTCGACAAGATGCCCGAGCTGGCGCAGGCCTTCGCCACGCAGCTGGCGGGCATCGACAAGATCAGCATCATCGACATGGGCAACGGGTCGGGATCCGGAGCGGTCGGGAAGGTCATGGGCACCGTCGGCGGCGGCATGTCGGCGATGCTGGCCATGCTGAAAGACCAGTTCGGGATCGACATCGCCCGCCTCATGCAGGCCAAGACCGACGCCGCCGCCGTCGAGGCCGAGAAGAAGGCCGAGAAGGCGTAAGGACCCGGAAATCGCTTCCACCTCCCGCGCCTGGTTCGTCGACCGCTACGGGGGGCCGGACCGGCTCGTCCTGCGGGAGCGTCCCGATCCGGTTCCTGGCGAGGACGAGGTCCTCGTCCGGACTGCCGCGATCGGGCTCAATTTCGCCGATCTCTTCGTGCGGTCGGGGGATTACCCGAGGACCCCGAAGCCGCCGTTCGTTCCGGGCATGGAGATCTCGGGGACGATCGATGCGATCGGGCCGAAGGTCACCGGGCTCGCGCCGGGGCAGGCTGTCGTCGCGCTTCCGATCTTCGGCGGCCATGCCGAGAGAGTCTCCGTGCCCGCGGCGCGCGTGTTTCCCCTGCCCGAGGGCGCGGACCCGATTGAGGCCGCGGCCGTCGCAGTCACGTTTCTCACCGCCTGGTACGCGTGTCATCGCGCGCAGGTGGCGCCCGGCGACCGCGTCGTGGTCACCGCCGCGGCCGGCGGAGTCGGGACGGCGCTGCTGCAGCTTCTTCGCGAGCGGGCCGCAGCCGCGGTGGCGCTCGTCGGCTCCGAGGCCAAGCTCCCGCTGTGCCGCGAGCTCGGTGCCGCCGCCGCCGGTCTCTATGGCTCGGCGGGGGAGCTCATCGAGCGAACCTTCGGCGGCCGTGCGGACGTGGTGTTCGACGCCGTGGGCGGCCGGTTGTTCTCGAGGCTCTGGCGGCGCCTCGAGACCGGCGGACGGTATGTGCTTTACGGCTTTGCGGCCGCCTCCGGCGCGCGCGGAGTCGCGAAATGGACGGCCGCCCGGGAGCTTCTCGGAATGGGCTTCCACTCGCCCTACGAGGTCATCCAGTCCTGCCGCACTCTGATCGGCTTCAATCTCTCGCTTCTTCCGGACCGCTCAGGCGAGTTGCGCCGGGGCGCGGAGGAAGTCTTCGCCTCGTGGAAGCGGGGGCGGATCCGGCCGATCCTCGGGCCCCGCTTTCCCTTCGAGGGCCTTCCCGACGCCCACCGGGCTCTGGCCAGCCGAAAGACGACCGGCAAGGTCGTCGTCACCGTGCCCTGAAAAGAGAATGCCGACGCGAGTCGCGTCGGCCCGATGCGCGCCCGTCACGACCCGGACTGATCCCGAGACCGCTCATCGTCGGAGACCGGTGACGTGGCCTTTCTTTGCAGGTCCATTGTGAAGTCTATGAATGGCGCGAGGGACTCATTGAGAAAAGCGATTCCCTCCTTGGAAAACTGTGTTGTCCACGCCTTGTTGGCTTGCCTGTCCAGTTTCCAGGACGTCAATCGGTCGAAGAAGGCGGCTTCCTGAGGAAGTCCCAGCAGCGCAAGAACACTGCGAAAGAAATGATCCGGCTGATCGACCATGTGTTCGTACACGAGGTCATGGAACTGGAATGACTTCAATCCGCCTCTTCCTTCGAAGCTCATCTCGTATCTCCTGACGTATTCCGTCAAGAGCTCGATCTCGGTCTTGCTCTCGAAGCGTTCGGGCGTGGTTTTGTATCCCCATCTCTGTCTGTAGTAGGACGCCACAACCGCCCTGGGATCCCGATGGATGTACAGGACGTGCGGGGAAGCAAACACTCTCGCGAGCTCGGTCGCCCGGGGCGCTCCCGTGATCTTCGTGATGAATCGATCCTTCCTCTGGTAGCGCTGAACGTGACGGATGGCGGCGATGCATTCGTCGGGGCGGTCATGTTGTTTCGTGCGGCCGCGGATCTCTGGCTCAGAAAAATAGGGAAAGTAGCGATTCCAGAAATTGTAGGCCTCTGCAGGGCGAGGCCAGAAACGCCTGGAGCGACTGAACCTCTCCACCGTATCGATTTCCATCACACGGTTGAACACGGCGAGGAATGGATAACCGGGAAAACGGTTCACGTAACCCGAGATCCAGGCAAAGGCGGAATGCGTGGAGAGAATCCGGCTGAAGAGAGTTGTGCCGGACCGTCCGGGCCCATGCAGCACCACTGCATTGGAAATCTTTTCGGTCATCGTCACGGATCCTGAGAGAGCAAGGATAACCTTCGCGAACGCGACATGGGGATCGCATCTCGAAACGGTGAAGCCTTCAAGTCGTGCACGCCGTACGGGCGCGACAAGACGTATGGGTACGAACGGAAGCCATGGGCTGAGAAAGTGAAAGGCCGGCGCGTTGCCGCGCCGGCCCTGATGGAATCGAAACCCCGACTCAACAGCCAGGGAGCTTGACAATCGCGATTCGCGTCTGCCAGCCGGCGGTCGAGGTCCCCTGGCCGGCAAGCGTGTAGTACTCGTTGGTGTACCAGAACGTGCAGTCGTCAGACGGGTCGATGTTCATCGAGGTGTAGTCGCCCCACCGTGAGTTGGTCGTGGTCTGGACGCCCGTCCCGTTGATCACCGTCCCCTCGCCGAGGGTCATCGTGCCGAGCGCGTCGCCGGCGAGACGTCCCGTATAGCGAATTCCAGGGAACACGTCGACCCCGTTCACGACGCTGTAACCGAGGGCCATGTTGCCGTTCTTGTCCTGCGCGATGGAGCCCATCCAGCGGTGCACTCCGTCGCCCGGCGCGTAGGTGCCCTGCTGGGCGAGCGAGTAGGTACCCGCGCCGTTTCGCCGGATCTCGTACCAGCGCACTCCCGCGACTGCCGGCGCCGCTTCGACAGCCTGGTTCGTCACGAGGGACTCGTAGGTGTTGAAGTTTCGATACGCGAGGCGCCAGGTCGGGCGCTGGCGGTACGACAGGATGTCGAGGAACTGGGCGGGGTTGGTGATGCCGGGCTGGGGAAGGCAGTCGCGAGATGTCGGAGCGCACGGGTAAATCGAGTCGAACGCAGCGGTGGGCAGCTGAGCCGCCAGCGTGAGCGAGGCGACGGGGGTTGCCTGCCAGTGGATCTTGAGATCCCAGATGTTCACGGCGTCGAAAGTGGCTCCGTACCCCGCCCCATCATCCTGCGTTCCCACGATCGGGATGGCGGCGTCTTCCTTGGGCTGCTTCTTGCCGTCGATGTCGGCGGGGAGCAGGCCATCGCCGACCAGCTCGAGTGGAATGACGGGATCGCCATTTTGGTCAAACGCTTGGAGGAAAAACTGGACCGCCCGGGCATTGGGGTTGCCTGCGATCATTTTGTTCTTCTCGAGGGCGTAGACGCTGATGCCATAGCCGTTGGCAAGGCCGAAGTCCCGAGTCGTGAGCACATAGCTCTTTTTCCAAACTCCGTACTTCGGGTAGTCGGGGAAGAATGTCCCACCCGGGGGCGACTCGGGGTCCGGCTGTGTGATGAACGCGTAGCGGTAGTACGCGCCCGTCGGGTCGCCGGTGACCGAGATCGCGACGCAGTTGTAGAAGGGCAGCGAAGGGTCGTCGAGACCGCGCGTCGTGAACTGGCTCAGCAGCCACCGATCCTCGAGCTGGTCGTAAACGACGACCGGGTCTCCCGAAGGATCTGTGCAGTCCTCGACGGCGAACCCGGCCCACAGAGTCCCGGTGTCGACGGGCCCCAGCAGGAGGTTCCCCGCTTTGTCATAGATCGCGTAGACGAGGTTGATCATCTGGACGTAGTTGTTGGGACCGACATCTCCGATCGTGTCGGGCGGGTTGACCCGTCCGCCGAAGATGTTGAAGTTGTCCTGGTTGCTCATGCCCTCGAACGTGAGCGACGGCGATGCGATCGAGACGCTGGGAGCGAGCGTCGACCCCGCCGGGCCCTGCAGCGCTCCGTCGGCGGTCCGGGTCTTGCTCGGAACTGTACGGAGCATCCGCTCCGTCCTCATTTCGATCAGTTCCTCATTTGGAGGGATCCCGCGGGGAGCCACCGTGATCATGTCGCGCAGAGGAGCGGTCTTGTCGAACGCGACGGCGGAGGTCCATCGCGGCTTGATGTGTGGAACCTTCGTGGACTTCCCGCCTGACGAGGCGACCCCCGTTTCGGCGGCGCCGAAACTGAGGACGGCTGACGCCAGGACCGGAATCAGAGATGCCTTTTTTGGGAACCGTAGGGCCATGGTCTCCTCCTTACCTATTCACGAAACCTATTCACGAAACGCCCCCGGGAATGACTAGAGGTCAATACTATTGCGCAAAGTACTACTGAAGTACGTAGTTCAAGAAAAATCTCGTCGAGAGCCGCTGATACCATCCGGGCCCTTCGCCGAGGTCGCCCATGCGCATCGACCGGTTTCAGATGGAGAGGACCCAGTGCCTCTACGAGAACGAGGTCCGCTGGAACCTTTCGGAAAGCGGCGTCCTTCCCCTGAGGGTCGAGGAGCTGTTGGAGGGCGAAGCGGGCCGAGCCGGGTTCCTCGAGACGGCGCTCAAGTACCCTGAAGCCAACGGTTCGCAGCTCCTGCGCGAGCGAGTCGCCCTCTTCTACCCCGGTGCGACGGCGGACGACGTCCTCGTGACGACCGGAACCTCGGAAGCGAATTACACGACGCTCTGGGGGCTCCTCGAGAAGGGCGACCGGGCCGCGATCATGCTTCCGTCCTATCTCCAGGGGTGGGGTCTGGCCCGGGCGTACGCGGGGAAGGCCGACGCCTTTCGGCTCGTCGAAAGCGGGACGGCCGGGGCGCGGCGCTGGGCTCTCGATACGGACAGCCTCAAGAAGGCGGTGACGCGCCGGACGCGCGTCGTGATGGTGACCAACCCGAACAACCCGACCGGCGCGGTGCTGACGGAGAGCGAGATGGATGCGGTCGTGGATGCGGCCCGGAGCGTGGGGGCCTGGATCGTGTCCGACGAGGTCTATCGCGGAGCAGAAGTCGGCGTCGACGCGCCGTCGCCCTCGCCCACGTTCTGGGGACGATACCGAAAGGTGATCGTGACTTCCGGATTGTCGAAGGCGTTTGGACTTCCGGGACTTCGGATCGGCTGGATCGTGGCGCCTCGCGCGCAGACGGCGCGGCTCTGGGGGTACCAGGACTACACGACCCTGACGCCCTCGATGCTCTCGGACCGGCTGGCGCGGATCGCGTTGGAACCGAAGCGCCGGGACGAGATCCTCGCCCGAACGCGCTCGATCGTCCGGCGGCAGCTGCCCCAGGTCGAGGCCTGGGTGGGCGAGCACGAAGGTGTTCTCGACCTGATTCCGCCCCGCGCCGGGGCCATCGCTCTGGTCCGGTACCGGCTGCCGATCGGCTCAGTGGCGCTTTTCGAGAGGCTGCGCAAGGAAAAATCCGTCCTGATCACGCCTGGCGGCCATTTCGGGACCGGAAAGTACCTGCGGATCGGCTACGGCTACGACCCCGGAAAGGTCCGGGAGGGGCTCTCGAGGATCGATGAGCTCATCGCGGAATTCGGCTCCCTGCGGGCACGGGAGCGCGCTCGCCGAGTGTCCTAACCCTGAGACGCCGCCGTCGGATTTCGTTGCAACGGCAGGGCTTTCCGGCTGTGCCCTGTCCTCTTCCTGACCCTGTGACCAGGCGCACAACGGGCCAGTAAGTTGCTGCTACAGCATAAGTTCTGGGCGCGCAAATGAGGCGCAAAGGTTGAGTTTCTCGCGCGTTTTGCCTATAATTCGCGGTTCCCGTATCAGATCTTTTTCATCTATTTTCGAGGAGGCGCGAGTGGGCTTTAAGGTGGGAGAGAAGATCGTGTACCCCAACCACGGGGTCTCGGTCGTCGAAAAGATCGGCGAGGGGTTCGCGACGGAGCCGGTGGCCCCGCGGAGCTTCTATCATCTCCGTCTCCTGTCCAACAATTCCCGGGTCATGGTCCCCGTCGGCAACACGAGTCTGATCGGCCTGCGCCGGTTGACCCAGCGCAAGGACATCACCGGGCTGATGAAGACACTCGGCGACGGGCGTTTCTCCGCGACCGGGGACTGGAAGGGGCGCTACAAGCAGAACCTCGACAAAATGAAGTCGGGGGAGTTGAACGCCATCGCGGACGTTCTGAAGACGCTCAACTACATCTCGTCCCGCAAGACGCTCTCGTTCCGCGAGAAGAAGATGTACGAGCGCGCGAAGTACCTCATCGTGTCCGAGATCGCGGTGATCAACGACCTCGATGAGAAGGAAGTGGAGCGCCAGGTCGACAAGGCGCTCGCCCGTTCGGCTTCCAGCCGGGCGGCGGCCGTCTCCCGCGCGGCGGGCGGCACGATGCTCCGGGCGGCCTCGCACTGAGACGGTTTCCCTTTGAGTTTTTCACGGGGCGGCGACAGCCGCCCCGTTTTGTTTCTGAGAGAATGCGCTCGTGGTCGCTGAGAAACCCGCAAGATCCGTCGTGCCGAGAATCGTGCTGGCCCTCCTCGTCGGCGGCCTGGTCGGCTTCTCGGCGGGCTACTTCGCGGGCGGCGGGGGACGGCCGGGGCGCGTGAGCGCCGGGCCGGCGTCCGGTCCGGAGACTCCGGGGACCGACCCGCGCCTCGCGGAGCTGACGGGCGCTGTCGACCGCGACCCTGAGAACCCGGCGCTGCTGACCGCCCTCGGCAACCACCTCTACGATCGCGCGGAGTGGGAAGGCGCGATCGCAGCTTACGAGAAGGCGAGACGGAAGGCCCCGAACGACCCGAACCTGCTTTCGGACCTGGGCGCGGCGCATCGCAACGCCGGGGAGTTCGAGCTCGCCGTGGCCTACTTCAAGAAGGCGCGCGACGCGGACCCGGAGCACTGGCAGAGCATGCTGAACTGGGTCCTCGTGGAGGCCTTCGATCGCCGCAACGCGGCCGAGGCTCAGCGGCTCTTCGACGAGCTCCAGAAGCGGCATCCCGAGATCCCGCAGCTCGACCGCATCCAGACCCAGATCTCCAGCCTCCGCGCAGGCTGAGGACGTCGGCCGCCAAAGTCATGGCCCGGGCCGTCCTTCTCCTCTTCGCTCTCTTTGCATTCCTGACCGTGCTCCGCGGTCTCCGGATTTTCTTCGAGGCCGTGCGGCGCGGGAGCGCTCCCGGGCGGCCGCCCGTTCCTCCGGCGCGCGAGGGGGACATGGTTCGGGATCCCGTGTGCGGCACCTGGATCGATCGCCGTCTCGCCCTGCCGGCGCGGCGCGGCGGCGAGACCATCTCCGTTTGCTCCGAGAACTGTCGCCGCTCTCTCGAGGTCGCTCCGTGACGCGGGACCTCTTCGAAGGCGAGCCGCCCGAGCCCGGCGCGGCCGGCCGCCTCGACGGCGGGTCGACCGCGCCGCTCGCCGATCGAATGCGCCCGCGCTCGCTCGACGAGGTCGAGGGTCCCGCCGAAGTCGTCGGCGCCAACGGATTTCTCCGGCGGGCCATCGCCGAGGACCGCGTCCCGTCGCTCATCCTCTGGGGTCCGCCCGGCGTCGGCAAGACGACGCTGGCGCGGCTGATCGCGTCCCAGACCTCCTCGCACTTCGTGTCCTACTCGGCCGTGGCCACGGGCGTGAAGGAGATGCGGGAGGTCCTCGAGGAGGCGAAGCGCCTCCGCTCCCGCAAGCGGACCATCCTGTTTCTCGACGAGATCCATCGGTTCAATCGCTCGCAGCAGGACGTGTTTCTGCCCTACGTCGAGTCGGGAGACATCGTGCTGATTGGCGCGACCACCGAGAATCCGTCGTTCGAGCTCAACGGCGCGCTCCTGTCCCGCTGCAAGGTCGTCGTCCTCGAGCCCCTCGCGCCGGAGGCCATCGCCCGCATCGTCGGGCGGGCCCTCCAGGACATCGACCGCGGCCTGGGCGCCCGTGACTTCCGGCTCGACGACGAGGGCCTCTCCTTCATCGCCCAGGCTTCCGGCGGCGACGCGCGCCGGGCGCTGAACCTGCTGGAAGCCGCGGGGGCCGACGGGGAAGCTTCGCGCACGAAGACCATCGACGTGGCGCGCCTGCGGGACCTCCTGCAGCGCAAGGTCCTCCTGTACGACAAGGCGGGCGAGGAGCACTACAACCTCATCTCCGCCCTGCACAAGTCCATGCGCGAGTCCGATCCCGACGCCACGATCTACTGGCTCGTGCGGATGCTGGAAGCGGGGGAGGATCCGCTGTACGTGGCCCGGCGCATCGTGAGGTTCGCATCGGAGGACGTGGGCCTCGCGGACCCGCGGGCGCTGCGCATCGCGCTCGATGCCAAGGACGCCTATGACTTCCTGGGAATGCCGGAGGGCTCGCTCGCCCTGGCCGAGGCCGCCGTCTATTGCGCCCTGGCGCCGAAGTCGAACGCCCTCTACGAAGCGGAGGGAGAGGCCAAGCGCGACGTGGCCGAAAAGCCCGCCGAGCCGGTGCCGGCGGTGATCCGCAATGCCGTGACGAAGCTCATGCGCGAGGTCGGGTACGGCCAGGGTTACCGCTACGCTCCGGCCGAGCCCGAGGGCGTGGGCGGCATCGAATGCCTGCCGGATCGGCTTCGCGGCCGCCGGTACTACCGGCCGCGGGCCTCCGGCGAGGAAGAGCAGCTTTCGAAGCGTCTCGAGGTCGTGCTGAAGCTTCGCCAGGAGAAGTGGGCTAAAGACGCCGAGGCGAAGGAGAAGCGAAAGAAGAAGAGTTGAGTGTTTAGAGTTGAGCGCTGAGCGGAGTCGGTTCGAAGCCGCGTTCCACGTTTAACTCTTAACCGTCTTCTCTCCGGTAGTTCGGCGCCTCTTTGGTGATGATCACGTCGTGCGCGTGGGACTCCCGGAGTCCCGCGGAGGTGATCCGGATGAGCTTCGATTTCGTGCGGAGCTCCTCGATGGATCGGCAGCCGGCGAGGCCCATGCCCGACCGCACGCCGCCCGTGAGCTGGAGCACGAGTCCCTCGACCGAGCCTTTGTAGGGCACCATGCCTTCGATGCCTTCGGGAACCAGCTTGGAGAGAGAACCGCCGTTGCCGGACGTCACGGGGGCCTCCGAGTCCATCGACTCCTGGAAATAGCGGTCGGAGGAGCCGGCCTTCATCGCGCCCAGCGAGCCCATGCCGCGGTACGCCTTGAACGTGCGGCCCTGGTAGAGGATCGTTTCTCCCGGCGACTCCTCTGTGCCGGCGAGCAGAGACCCGATCATGACGAGGTGGGCGCCCGCCGCGAGGGCCTTCGTGATGTCGCCGGAGAACTTGATGCCGCCGTCGGCGATCAGGGGCACCTTCGTCCCCCGCGTCGCTTTGGCGCACTCCCGGATGGCATGGACCTGCGGGACACCCGCGCCGGTGACGACCCGGGTCGTGCAGATGGACCCCGGGCCGATGCCGACCTTGACGGCGTCGGCGCCTCGCCGCACGAGATCGCGGGCTCCTTCCTCCGTCGCCACGTTGCCGGCGATGATGGGAGTGGAAGGAAAGCGCTTGCGAACCAGCTTCAGCGCGTCGAGCACTCCCTGGCTGTGCCCGTGCGAGGAGTCGAGGACGAGCACGTCGACCTTGGCGCCCACGAGCTCGCGCGCGCGGTCGAGGATGTCGCGGGTGACGCCGATGGCGGCGCCGACCCGCAGCCGCCCGAGCGCGTCCTTCGCGGCGTTGGGGTACTTGATCGCCTTCTGGATGTCCTTGACCGTGATGAGGCCCTTGAGGCTTCCGGCGCGGTCCACGACGAGGAGCTTCTCGATGCGGTACTTGTGGAGGAGCTCCTTGGCCTGATCGAGCGTGGTGCCGACCGGCGTCGTGATCAGGTTTTTCTTGGTCATGCGCGCGGAGATGGGCTTGTCGAGCCGCGTCTCGAAGCGCAGGTCCCGGTTGGTCAGGATGCCGACGAGCTTCCCCCGCTTGTCGACCACCGGAACGCCCGAGATCTTGAAACGGGACATGAGCTCCAGGGCCTCGACGATCGACTGCTCGGGGCGACACGTCACGGGATCGACGATCATCCCGGACTCGGATCGCTTGACCTTGTCGACTTCGGCCGCCTGGGCCTCGATCGAGAGGTTCTTGTGGATCACGCCGAGGCCGCCCGTCTGGGCCATGGCGATCGCGAGCCGGGACTCCGTGACCGTGTCCATCGCCGACGAGATCACGGGGATGTTCAGGCCGATGTCCGCGGTCAGGCTCGTCGAGAGATCGACCTCGCGGGGATGCACTTCCGAGTGCGCCGGAAGGAGGAGGACGTCGTCGAACGTGAGGGCCAGGGGAATCGCGTCGTCGGATCGGGTTCGGGGATTCTTCGCCATTACGCTCCGGCGGCCCGGTGATTGGATTTACCTCCGCCCTCCGGCGGCGGCCCACCCTCAGCTCCGTGGCACTTCTTGTACTTCTTGCCCGAGCCGCACGGGCAGGGATCGTTGCGGCCGACCTTGGGGGCTTGTCGCTGGACCGTCTCGACCTTGGCGTCCTGTCCGCCCGAGGCCGCGGCGCCGTAGGAGTAGTTCACGTTGGACGGCGCCCGGCGCTGCGGCATGGCCACCGGAGTCCGCCTCGGACCGGCCGGAGCTTCTCCGGCGGCTTCGGCCTCTTCCCGCGGGACCGGCTGCAGCTTGAAGAGGTACTGGACGATCTGGTCCTCGATCCTCTCCTTCATGAGTGTGAAGAGCTCGAAGGATTCTTTCTTGTACTCGATGAGCGGGTCCCGCTGGCCGTAGCCGCGCAGGCCGATGCCTTCCTTGAGGTGGTCGATGGCGAGGAGATGGTCCTTCCATTGCTGGTCGACGACCTGCAGCATCACGAACTTCTCGTGGGTGCGCATCATCTCCGGACCCAGGATCGACTCCTTGCGGTCGTAGACGGCGAGCAGCCCCTTCCAGATCTCCTCGCGGATCTCGTCGCGGCTCTTGCCTTCGTAGGCGATCGTGCCGGGCTTCAGCCCGAAGTACTCGCCGAGATCGACGTCGGCGGCAGAGAGATCCCAGTCGGCGGGGGACTTCTCTTCGTTGAGGTGGCGCCCGAGGACGTAATCGAGGACCATCTCGGCGAGGCCGAGGACGTGCTCGCGGGCGAGCTCGCCCTTGAGGATGCCGCGGCGCATCCCGTAGATCTCCTCGCGCTGCCGGTTCATGACGTCGTCGTACTCGAGCAGGTGCTTGCGGGTCTCGAAGTTGCGGCCCTCGACCTGCTTCTGCGCGCGTTCGATGGAGCGCGAGACCATGCCGTGCTCGATCGGCACGCCCTCCTCCATACCGAGGCGCCGCATGATGTTCTGGAGGCGGTCCGACCCGAAGATGCGCATCAGGTCGTCTTCGAGGGAAAGATAGAAGCGGGAAGAGCCCGGGTCTCCCTGCCGGCCCGAACGGCCTCGGAGCTGGTTGTCGACCCGGCGCGACTCGTGGCGCTCGGTCCCGATGATGTGGAGCCCGCCAGCCCCGAGAACCTGCTTCTTGTCCGCGGCGCAGCTTTCGCGGAGCTTCTCGAGCCGCCGCTCCCGCTCGGCCGGGTCTTCGACGTCCCGCAGCTCGTGGCTCGCGACGGCTTCCGCATTGCCTCCGAGGACGATGTCCGTGCCCCGGCCGGCCATGTTCGTCGCGATCGTGACCGAGCCCGAGCGGCCGGCCTGAACGACGATCTCGGCCTCCTTCTCGTGGAACTTGGCGTTGAGAACGACGTGGGGAACCTTGCGTTTTTTCAGGAGCTCCGACAGCCGCTCGGACTTTTCGATCGAGACGGTGCCGACGAGAACCGGCTGGCCCTTGTCGCGGAGCTGGACGATCTCGTCCGCGACGGCTTCGTACTTTTCCCGCTCCGAGGCGTAGACGACGTCCTGGTGGTCCGCCCGGATCATGGGCATGTTGGTGGGGATGACGACCACGTCGAGCTTGTAGATCTGGTGGAACTCGGAGGCCTCGGTGTCGGCCGTGCCGGTCATTCCCGCCAGCTTTTCGTAGAGGCGGAAGTAGTTCTGCAGGGTGATCGTCGCGAGCGTCTGGTTCTCCCGCTCGATCTTGACGTTCTCCTTGGCCTCCACGGCCTGGTGAAGCCCGTCGGACCAGCGCCGGCCGGGAAGGACGCGGCCGGTGAACTCGTCGACGATGAGGACCTGGCCGTCCTTGATCATGTACTCGACGTCGCGCCGGTAGAGGGCATGGGCCCGCAGCGCCTGCTCGACACCGTGCAGCAGGTCGATGTTGGTCAGCTCGTACATGTTTTCGATGCCGAGGTACTTCTCGGCCTTCGCCACGCCCTCCTCGGTCAGGACGGCGGTGCGCGCCTTCTCGTCCACGAGGTAGTCGCCCGTCGTGAACTTGTTGCCGTGCTTGTCCTTGTCCTCGGTGCCCTTCACCAGGTGCGGGATGACCCGGTTGCAGCGGTAGTAGACGTCGGTGTTCTCTTCCGACGGGCCCGAGATGATGAGCGGCGTGCGCGCCTCGTCGATCAGGATCGAGTCGACTTCGTCGACGATCGCGAAGACATGCCCCCTCTGGACCATGCTCTCGATCTCGAATTTCATGTTGTCGCGCAGGTAGTCGAAGCCGAACTCGTTGTTCGTCCCGTAAGTGACGTCGCAGGCATAGGCCTTCTGGCGCTCGTCGTCGAGGAGGTTGTTCTGGATGCAGCCGACCGTGAGGCCCAGGAACCGGTAGATCTGGCCCATCCACTCGGCGTCGCGGCGGGCCAGGTAGTCGTTCACGGTCACGACGTGCACGCCTCGTCCGGTCAGGGCGTTCAGGTAGACGGGCATCGTGGCGACGAGGGTCTTGCCTTCGCCGGTCTTCATCTCGGCGATCTTTCCCTGGTGGAGGACCATGCCGCCGATGAGCTGGACGTCGAACGGGCGCATGCCGAGCGCTCGGACGGAGGCTTCCCGCGCCACGGCGAACGCCTCCTCCAGGATCTCGTCGAGCGCCGCGTTGCGCGCCGCCTTGAGATCCTCGGCTTCGACGCCCTCCAAAGCCTTCGCGATCCGCGCGCGGAACTCGTCCGTCCTGGCGCGGAGGGCTTCGTCCGAGAGCTTCTGCATCTCGGGCTCGAGGGCATTGATCCGCGCCACGCGCGGCGCGAGCTTCTTGAGGTCGCGCTCGTGCTGCGTGCCGAAGACCTTGGCGAGGACGCGGTCGATCATATTTGGGCGGTTAACATCTGAAGGGCGGGAGTTTATTTCGGATTCCCGGGTTTCGATAGGGGCGGGGTGAGGCGGGGGTCGAGGCGGGAGGGGACTCGATGAAGGAGTCCGGTGAGGTTTACCGGCCTTCGAGGATGTACTCCAGCGGGTTGACCGGCCGGCCGTCGACGCGGACCTCGTAGTGGAGATGCGGCGCGGTCGAGCGCCCGGTCGAGCCGACGAGACCCACCCGATCGCCCCGGCGTATGACCTGTCCCTGTTCGACGAGCGTCTCCTGGAGGTGGCCGTAGAGGGTGACGTAGCGGTCGTTGTGCACGATCTCGATCGCGCGTCCGTATTCGCCGGCCCACCCGGAGAGCAGCACGGTGCCGTCCGCCGTGGCGAGCACAGGCTCGCCGCGGGAAGTCGAGATGTCGATGCCTTCGTGCGTGGACGAGCCTCCCGTGAACGGGTCGCTGCGGAGGCCGTAGCCGGAGCTCACGGCTCCCCGGACGGGCCATACGGTGGGGGTGGAAGCGATCTGGGCTGAACGGCGCGAGAACTGCTTCTCGAGTAGCGACAGGCGCGTGTCGAGCAGGGAGCTCTGGTTGCCGAAGTCGGCCGCGGTCTCGGGGACGAGCCCCGGTCCGCCGACGCCCTGCCGCGCGGAGTCGGTCAGCCCCGCGACGATCGCGAGGCGGCGGGTGCGGGCCTCGAAATCGGACATGCGCTTGGAGATGCCGTCGAGACGCTGGTGGAGATCTGCGGTCGTTGAGCGGAGGCGCGCGTTCTCGGCGAGGGCGAAGCGGTACTCGCGATCGCTTCGAGCCGACGCGAAGAAGGCCCAGGCGAAGGCGACGGCCGCCAGCAGGACGACCGCGATGGAAGCGGCGGCGAGCCCGAGGAACCGGGACGAGATCGTGAGCTTGCGGAATCGCGCCCGCGCATGCGGCACGAAAATGATCGTGTTGTACTTCACCGGTTTCCTCCTTCCCGGGTCTGCGCAGGCCTCTCCCGTGTACGCCTGCACGAGCTCGGTTCGAGAGTCTGGACCGGAGTCGACGCCCCGGATCTGGTTGACAACGATCGTATGAGCCGCTCCCGAGGCTGTCAACCCTGCTCGATCGGACAGGAAATCGGCGAGGTCGTCGTCGGGCGAAAGGACAGCGCTTCGGACAGGTGTGACGAAAGGACCCTCTCGCTCTTCGCGAGATCGGCGATCGTACGCGCGACGCGCAGAGCCCTGTGGATCGCCCGCGCCGACAGGTGCAGGCGCCCGACAGCCGTTTCGAGAACGCGAGCGCCCGCGCCGTCGAGAGGGCAATGCTGCACAAGCTCCTGTGCCGTGAGATCGCCGTTGCGGAAGCCCGCCCTCCCGGGGCGGCGTGACGCCGCGCACGCGCGCGCGGCTTCCACGCGGGCCCGGATCGCGGCGGACGGCTCGGCCACCGCGGAGCTGCGGAGCTCCGGCCACGGGAGGTCGCGCATCACGACGTGCAGGTCGATCCGGTCGAGAAACGGGCCCGAGAGCTTGCGCGCGTAGCGCGAACGCTCACGCGGATCGCATGCGCACGATCGACGCGGATCTCCGGCGAAGCCGCATGGGCAGGGATTCATGGCGGCGACCAGGAGGACGTCGCAGGGGAAGACGCACGCTCCCCCCACGCGCACGACGGTGATCGCGCGCTCCTCGAGCGGCTGTCGAATCGCCTCGAGGGCGTCCCGGCGGAACTCGGCGATCTCGTCGAGAAAAAGCGCTCCGCGGTGCGCGAGCGACATCTCGCCGGGCACCGGCCGCGCTCCTCCGCCGACGAGGCCGGGGGCCGAGATCCCGTGGTGCGGCGCGCGGAATGGAGGCGTGCGGATGAGCCCCGCTCCGGCGGGAAGCGTGCCCGCCACCGAATGCACCCGCGTGACCTCGAGCGCCTCGCCGTCGGTGAGGGGTGCGAGGATCCCGGGCAGGCGTCGTGCGAGCATCGTTTTGCCGGCGCCCGGCGGGCCGGTCAGAAGCAGGTGATGCCCTCCCGCCGCCGCGATCTCGGCGGCGCGGCGCGCCACGAGCTGGCCGCGCAAATCCGAGAAGTCGGGTGGGGGCGTCGACGGCGAGGCCTCGGCGTCCGTCCGTGCCAGAGGCGCGACCGTGCGTCCCCCGAAGAGATGCCCCGCGGCGTCCGTGAGGTGCGGTACGGGGATGACCCGAATCCCGTCGACCGCGGAGGCCTCGCGGGCGCTCGCCGCGGGCAGCACGATCTCGGGGAACCCGGCGTCGCGGGCGGCGAGAGCGAGGCACAGCGCACCGCGAATCGGCCGGACCTCGCCGCCGAGGCCGAGCTCTCCGACGATCACGCGCCGGCCGGCGGAAGCGTCACCTCCGAGCGCGGCGAGGCCCAGGGCGACAGGCAGATCGAGCGCGGCGCCGGATTTTCGAAAGTCCGCCGGGGCCAGGTTGACCGTGACCGTCCCCGACGGAAATGTGAAGCCCGAATTCTTCAGGGCCGAGCGGACGCGCTCTCGGGCTTCGCGGACAGCGGCGTCGGGGAGTCCGACGATCGTGAAGCGGGGAAAACCGCCCGAGGCGTCGACCTCGATGTCGAGCACACGCGCTTCGAGGCCGAGAGTCGCGGCGGAGTGGATCCGAGTGAGCATGCCACCTCCTCGGGGCCGAGGAGGCCTGATCGGATGAGGACGAGGGTAATGGTAACAGGAGGCGGGAGGCAGGAGGCGGGAGGCGGGACTGCGAGCCGGGAGGCGGGCCTGCCTCCTGCGACCTGCTTCCTGTCTACTGAGAAGGGATCTTGAGCTTGTCCCCCGGCTTGATCAGCCCGGAGCCGCCGAGACCGTTGATGGCCAGGATCTCGGCCACGGTCGTTCCGTGCCGGAGGGCGATCTGGTAGAGGGTGTCCCCGGTCTTTACGCGGTAGCTCTTCGCGGCCGCAGGCGCCGGGGGTGCGGACTTCGTCGTCTTGTTCGACTTCGCGGCGGCGACCTTGGGGGTCGAGGCCTTGGCGGTCTTCCTGGCCTTCTCGGGAACCATGATTTCCTGGCCGCGGGACAGCCGTGCCCGTGTCGAGAGCGAGTTCGCCGACGCCAGAGAGGAGATCGTCACGCCGTAGCGTCGGGCGATCTTGGGAAGCGTGTCGCCCTTCTTCGCGACGTGCGTCTTGAACTCCGGCGGGCGCGTCGTGGGAATGGCGGCGACGACGAGCGATAGCGTCCCGAGTGTCCCGTCCGGAATCCGGAGGTCGTAACCCTCGGGCTGCTGCGGCGTGACCGCAGTCAACAGCTCGGGGTTGAGCGACTGGAGGTCCTCGAGCGGAAACTGCGACGCCTTCGAAAGGTCCTCGAGGCTGATCGAACGCTCCAGGCGGACCGTGTCGAATTCGAGCGGCGGATCCGGGACGACCTCGAACCCGTAATGCGAAGGGTTCTTGGAGATGAGGACCGAGGCGAGGAAGGCGGGCACGTAGTTCTTGGTCTGCTTGCGGATGGCGTTGGTCGAGGCGAGGTGCCAGAAGTCGCGGGCGCCGGTGCGGTTGATGGCGCGCAGGATTTTGCCCTCGCCCGCGTTGTACGCCGCCATCGCGAGATACCAGTCTCCGAAGATCTCGTTCAGGTACGCGAGGTAACGCGCCGCCGCGCGGGTCGACTTTTCGAAATCGCGCCTCTCGTCGACGAGGCCGTTCGACCGGAGGCCGTACTGGCGCCCCGTTCGCGGCATGAATTGCCAGATGCCATGCGCCATCTTGTTCGAGCGGGCGAGAGGCAGGAACGAGGATTCGATGAACGCGATCATCGCGAGGTCCTGCGGCAGCCCCTCCTCGGCGAAGACCTGGTGGATCATCGGGAGATACCGGCCCGAACGGACCAGGCCGGCCTGGATCTTGTCGTGCAGGGCGTCGCTCTGGAATGCCGCGATCACGCGCAGGACGGAGTCGTTGACGACGATCGGAACATCCGGCACCGCGGCCGGGCGATCGGAGGCCACGGCTTCGCGCGCAGTGGCGATCGCCTCGGGGTTGGTTTCGGGAGACTCGATCTGCGCTTCGATCTCGGGGTCGATCTCTCCGCTCGAGGTTCCGGCTTCCTCGGTCGGCCCGGCGAGCGCTTCGTACCGCTGGATGCCTTCATACATCTCGAACGAAAAAGACTCGACGGAGTCCGAAGGCGGCGGGCCCGTCGGCGGTCGCACGGTGTCGATGGCCCGGCTGAAGCGATACCGCGCGCAGACGAAATCGCCGGCGAGGGCGGCTTCGCGACCGAGATCGAACTCGGCCGAGGCGGCGGCGATCGCCCGCTCGTCGGCGGTCGGGCCGGCGGGCCGGGGAGCCGACTGCGCGGAGGACGGCCTGGGAGCCGACGCGCAGGCCGCAGCCCCGGCCGTGAGCACGGCAATGCCCAGCCGCGCGACCCCCTGGATCGATCGCATGGGAGAAGGTTAGACCTGGCCTCCGCGGGATTGCAAAGGCTTTTCCGTACAGTGTGGCGAAGAGAGGACAGAAACGGCGAGCTTTACCCGCGCGCCAAAGTCAGGTCTTTTCCAAGAACTCCGGGATCCCTCGGGCCTTCGGCCCTCGGGATGACGCGCGTCGCGCGCAAGCGCGCGGGG
>Ga0207691_10000951_pt1 | contig 28682 bp, 16 predicted proteins | sample KBSM13metaG_FD_184327 | JGI IMG/M metagenome (GOLD analysis project Ga0207691, IMG submission 184327) | Miscanthus rhizosphere microbial communities from Kellogg Biological Station, Michigan, USA - KBS M1-3 metaG (SPAdes) (version 2) | ecosystem: Host-associated > Plants > Roots > Rhizosphere >...
CTCGATGGTCCACCAGATCTTCCACGCCGAGCACAACCGGCTGGTCGCGGACATCGATCGCCGCATCAACACGCTGCTCACGCCGGCGGAAATCGCGGCGTGGAAGTCGACCGACAACGCCACCCCGACCCGCTCCGGGTGGGATTACGCGGAGAAGCTGTTCCAGGCGGCGCGCTTCGGCACCGAGATGCAGTACCAGCACCTCGTGTTCGAGGAGTTCGCGCGGACGATCCAGCCGCTGATCAACCCGTTCCTCGGCGGCCTGACCTCGATCAACCCGGCGATCACCGCCGAGTTCGCGCACACCGTCTACCGCCTCGGCCACTCGATGCTGCCCGAAGTGCTGACCCGCATCGAGGTCAGCCCCACAGGAGCCGAGACGCACAATGACATCCGGCTGTTCGACGCCTTCCTGGCCCCCTACAAGTACAACGTGGGCATCGGCGGCGCGCAGCTGAACGCGGCGCAGGCCGCCGGCAGCATCGTGCGGGGCTTCTCGCGCGAGGTCGGCAACGAGCTCGACGAATTCATCGTCGACTCGGTGCGCAACCAGCTGGTCGGCCTGCCGCTGGACCTGGCCGCGATCAACATCGCCCGCGGACGCAGCGAGGGCGTGACCTCGCTGAACAACGTGCGCAAGCAGCTCTTCGCGGTGAGCCACGACGCGGCGCTGAAGCCGTACAACAACTGGTTCGACTTCGGGCTCAACCTGAAGCACCACGAGTCGCTGGTCAACTTCATCGCCGCCTACGGGAACGACGCGACGATCAGGAACGCGACGACGGTGGCGGCCAAGCGCGCCGCGGCGCAGACGATCGTCAACGCCGGCCCGATCGGCCTGATGAGCGCCCCGTCGACGACCAGCGGTCTCGACGACGTCGACTTCTGGGTCGGCGGCCTGGCCGAGCGCCAGGCGGTCTTCGGCGGCCTGCTCGGATCGACGTTCAACTACGTGTTCGAACGTCAGCTCGAGCAGCTCCAGGACGGCGACCGCTTCTACTACCTGCAGCGCACCGACGGTCTGAACTTCCGGTTCCAGCTCGAAGGGAATTCCTTCGCCGAGCTGATCCGCCGGAACACCGACTTCTCGGGCGGCATGGACGTGATCTTCAACACCGCGGACTTCATCTTCAACGCCGCGGACCTGACCGGGACCGCGCCGCTCACGGTCGGCGACCCGGCCGACGGCATCCAGGTCCTGACCGACGTCGACGGCACCAAGATCTTCTTCGACCCGAACCACACGGGCAAGAACATCACCTTCAACGGCGGCCCCGGGGACGATCGCTTCATGGCTGACGTCGGCGACGACACCCTCTACGGCAACGACGGCAACGATCGCCTGGACGGGTTCGAAGGCAACGACACGCTGCACGGCGGCAACGGCGACGACGTCCTCCTGGGTGGAAACGGCGACGACGTGCTCAAGGGCGGCGGCGGCAACGACGCGCTGCAGACCGGGCCGGGCTTCGGTGGCGACCTCGCCATCGGCGGCGACGGCAACGACTTCATGGTCGGCGGCGACGACGGCGTCGAGTACTTCGGCGGCCCCGGCGACGACGTCATCGTCGACGGCACGATGCGGTCCGAAGGCATCTTCGGCGGCGACGGCGACGACTGGATCTTCGACGGCGAAGGCCACGACGGCGGCATCTTCGGCGACGGCGGCAACGTGTTCGACCTGCTCGCCGGCCTCTCGGCGGTGGGCGGCGACGACGTCGAAGGCGGCGGCCCCGGCCAGGACAACCACTGGGGCGAAGGCGGCAACGACATCATGCTGATGTCGGAAGGATCGAACAAGTTCTTCGGCGACTACGGCTTCGACTGGATCACGCTGCAGAACTGGGCGCTGCCCGAGTTCGTCGAGCTTGGCCTGTCGCCGCTGGCCGGGGTGCCGCTGAACTTCAACGACCTGCGCAACCGCTACCGCTTCGTCGACGGCGCCTCGGGATGGGATCTCAACGATCACATCGCGGGCTCCGACAACGTGCTGTGCGACCCGCCGGGAGAGATCGCCGAGTGCCTGATCATCGGCATGGAGCTGACCGCGGGCACGGCGCCGACGTCATCGCCGGCGATCGGCGTGGCCGGACAGGTCAACTTCTCGGGTGGATCGGGTGCGGCGAAGATCGCCGGGTTGACCCAGCTGATGGGTCCGGCCGGCTTCAACGTCGACCTGAACTCGCCGGCGGTTCCCGGCGTGAAGGGCGTCGGGTTCATGGGCGGCGACGTGCTCCTGGGCGGCGGCGGCAGCGACCTGCTCGAAGGCAAGGCGGGTGACGACCTGATCGACGGCGACCGCTGGCTGCACGTGCAGCTGCGCGCCGTGCTGAACAACGGCACCATCAAGATCGTGGACGATCCGCGGGATCTCGTCGACGACGTCTTCGCCAGCCCGCAGCGGCTGAACCCGGGCAACATCTCGATCCTCCGCAGCATCGTGTCGCCGGACCCGGGTCCGGTCGATTGCGGCGCCGCGCATCCGCAGAACTGCGACACGGCGGTGTTCGCCAACCCGCTGGCGGAGTACTCGATCATCCTGAACGCGAACGGTTCGGTGACCGTCCGCGACGACGGTCCGGCGGGCGGCAATCCCAACCCCGTGACCGGCACCGACACGCTGCTCAACATCGAGCAGCTGCAGTTCTCCGACGTGACGATCCCGGTTCCGGCGCCCCGCTTCACGGTGCCGGCGGTCGTGGGTCTGCCGCAGGCGACCGCGGAAGCGAACATCCGCGCCGCCGGCCTGCGCGTCGGCACGGTGACGACTGCGACCAGCACGACGATCCACATCGGCTCGGTCGCGGCTTCCACGCCGAAAGAAGGCACGACGGTCGATCGTAACTCGTTGGTCGATCTGGTGGTCTCGATCGGCACGGTGACGCCGCTCGTCACCGGGCTGCCACTGGGTGACGTGCAGACCCGCGGCACGGCGCTCAACGCGATCTTCGAAGTCGGCATGGTCGCCGGCACGATCACGCAGGCGTCGAGCACGACGGTTCCGGCCGGCGTCGTCATCAGCCAGGATCCGGCTGACGGCCTGGCGGTGGACGTCGGGACGGCGGAAAACCTCGTGGTGTCGAGCGGACCGCCGCGCGTGAACGTGCCCAATGTGGCCGGTCTGACGACGGCGCAGGCGAGCACGGCGATCACGGGTGCGGGCCTCACGGTCGGCACGACGACGACGCAGCCGAGCTCGACGGTGCCAGCCGGACGCGTCATCACCTCGAACCCGGCCGCCGGGACGAGCGTGATCGTCGGCAGCGCAGTCAACCTCGAAGTGTCGTCGGGACCGGCGGGCGTGCCCGGGCTGGTCATGGCGCTGGCCTTCGATGAGACGACCGGGACCACGGCGATCGACTCGTCGCCCAACCCGCGCAACGGTGTGATCACGCAGGCGGTGCGCGTTGCGGCCGGCAAGTTCGGCGGCGCGCTCCGGTTCGACGGCGTCAACGACTGGGTGACGATCACCGACGTGACCAACAGCAAGCTCGATCTGTCGACGGGCATGACCCTCGAAGCGTGGGTCAATCCGTCGTCGATGAGCGGCTGGGAGTGCGTGCTGATGAAGGAGCGCGGCCTCGCGGGCGAAGGCCTGCTGTCGTACGCGCTGTATGCACACGACGGCGCACCGCTGGCGCTCGGCAATGCCGTGCCGGCCGGTTACCTGCGCCTGAACAACACGGCCGCCACGACCGACCAGGCGGCCCGCGGCACGACGAGGCTGTCGCTCAACACGTGGACGCACCTCGCGACCACGTATGACGGCACCACGCAGCGCTTCTACGTCAACGGCGTGCTCGTCGGCTCGAACACCCCGAACCAGGGTTCGACCAACGTGATCACGCAGAGCAACGGCTCACTCCGCATCGGCGGCGACGCGTCGTCGACGGGTGAGTTCTTCAACGGCATGATCGACGAAGTGCGCATCTACAACCGCGCCCTGTCGGCGGCCGAAATCGCGACGGACATGATCACCAAGATCATTCCGTAGTCGTTCGTCGGAGTCGAAAAACGCCGGGCCCGTCCCCTTTCGGGGCGGGCCCGGCGCTTCCGTGTACGGTCCCCCCCACCAAAGAACCATTTTCGTCATTCCGCCGGTCGTCTAGTCTCTTCGTGGTTTCCCATCATCCGGTTCCGAGGGAGGGCAGTGACGACGCGCCTATCATCGTGCGCACGGCGGGGACTTGCGCGTTTCGTGACGACGGCCGTCGTGTGCGGCGCGGCGGTGCTGTTCCTGCCGCGCGCCTGCGAGGCTGCCGCCGCCACCGACGCGGCCGAGTCCGGTGCGACCGCCGCGGCCGACGACCTTGACGCCGGCGAGGCGCCGCTGTCCGGCGCGATGACCACCGGCGCCGCCCTCTCCGACCCCGATCCGTCCGACGAGGACGGCGACGATGATGACGACGGCGATGCCGCGCCCGACGCGCCCGCAGCGGCGGCGCACGCCACGGTGTTCCACGCCGATTCCGCCGAAGGTGCGGTGATCGTCGGCGACATGACGCTGCATCCGCTGACGCCGCTCGACGGCCACAGCTTGCGCGGGCCCCCGTCGCTGTCCGACGAAGACACCTCCATCGATTCCGACGACGACGACGACGACGATTCCTCCGAGTGTTCCCGCAGCCGCACGTTCACGCGGCAGCTCCAGCCCCTCAATCTCTTCGTTTCCCACACCGAGCCTGCGCGCCGTCACGTGCACGACGGGCCGCAGCTTCGCGCTCCCTGAGCGTTTTCCAGCTCCCCGCCGACCCCCCTGCGCGCCGTCACCTGACGTGACGGGCGCGAACGACCGTCACGTGATGTGACGGGCGCCGACGGCTCGCCGCCCGACTGGTGCAGCGGCGCGCCGTGTGGCCGGAGGTGTGCGCGCCCGCGCCCGCCGCCGCCACCCCGCAGACCTTCGTTACAGCTTGGAGGACAACATGAACGTTTCGAGACCGTTTACGTGTCGGCGCAGTCGCATGCGCGGGACACGGTCGTGGGCCTTTGTGCTCATGATCATCATGACCCTTATGACGAACGGCGGCTCGCATTGGCTGACCCCGGTCGTCAACGCGCAGCAGCAGGTCGGGCCCGTCAGCCAGGGCTTCAACATCGACGCCAACGATCTGCGCTTCATCTTCCAGCAGATCCAGGTGGCGCAGGAGCACGCCGCCGGCGGGACGCTGCTCGGCCCCGGACCGTTCCAAGTCCACGACCCGCAGCTTCCGGTCGGCCTGCGCACCGTCGACGGATCGTTCAACAACCTGGTGCCCGGACAGACGCATTTCGGCCAGGCCGACCTGACGTTCCCCCGCGTGCTGACCTCGACGTATCGTCCGGCGCAGGTGCTGCCGTTCGATCCGGACGGCGCCGGCCCGCAGGCGGCCGGACAGGCCACGTCGTACGGCCAGAAGAGTGGTTTCGTCGCGGACGCCCTGCCGCGCATCGCGAGCAACCTGATCGTCGATCAGACCGCCAACAACCCGGCGGCGTTCGCGGCGAACCAGTTCAACTGCGGATCCGGCGGCTTCGTCTGCGGTGAACCGGGGGAAGCGGATCCGGTGACGGGTTCGCTCTTCATCCCGAACATCACGCCGGACTTCGGCCTCTCGGCCCCGTTCAACCTGATGTTCACCTTCTTCGGCCAGTTCTTCGATCACGGGCTCGACCTCGTGACCAAGGGCGGCGGCACGGTGCTCATCCCGCTGCAGGCGGACGATCCGCTGTTCGTCCCCGGCGGCCAGACCAACTTCATGGCGATGACCCGCGGCACCAACCAGCCGGGTCCTGACGGCATCCTCGGCACGAACGACGACGTGCAGGAGCAGCAGAACACCACGACGCCGTGGGTCGACCAGAACCAGACCTACACGTCGCACCCGTCGCACCAGGTGTTCCTGCGCGAGTACGGCCTGGTCGCGGGCCGGCCGGTGCAGACCGGCCTGATGCTCGACGGCGATCACTGCGTGGCGCGGCCGACCAACACGGCGGGCGACGAGATCTGCAACATCGGCAACTGGGCCGACGTCAAGCGCCAGGCGGCCACGATGCTCGGCATCCAGTTCGTCGACACCGACATCTTCGACGTCCCGCTGATCGACACCGACCCGTACGGCCACTTCAAGCCGGGTCCGGCGCGCGGGATGCCGCAGATGATCCTCACCAACGGCACCCGGCTCGAGGGCAACACCGCGGGCGGCGGCACACTGGTGCCGGCGAACGCGCGCCGCACCGGCCACGCGTTCCTGAACGACATCGCGCACAACGCCGTGCCGGTGGGCGGGTCGGGCCAGCTGCTCGCCCCGGACAACGACACGATCATCCAGGACTTCCGGACGACGCCGCAGCCGCCCGGGACCTACGACAACGAGCTGCTCGATGCGCACTTCGTCACCGGTGACGGACGTGGCAACGAGAACATCGCGCTGTCGATGGTTCACCAGATCTTCCACTCGGAGCACAACCGGCTGCGCTTCGACATCGATCGCCGGATCAACTCGCTGCTGACCCCGCAGGAAATCGCGGCCTGGCACGGCGTGCACGCGGGTTCCGGCTGGAACTACGAAGAGCGCCTCTTCCAGGCGGCGCGCTTCGCGACCGAGATGCAGTACCAGCACCTCGTGTTCGAGGAGTTCGCCCGGACGGTCCAGCCGCTGATCAACCCGTTCCTGGGCGGCCTCACGTCCATCAACGGCGCGATCTCGGCCGAGTTCGCGCACACCGTCTACCGCCTCGGCCACTCGATGCTGCCGGAAGTCGTCACCCGCATCGACTCGGTCAACGGCGTCGAGACCCCGAACGACATCCGCCTGTTCGACGCCTTCCTCGCGCCGCAGAAGTACAACCTCGGCGTCGGCGGCGGGCAGCTGAACGCGGCGCAGGCGGCGGGCAGCCTGGTGCGCGGCCTGTCGCGTGAAATCGGCAACGAGCTCGACGAGTTCGTCGTCGACTCCGTGCGCAACACGCTGGTCGGCCTCCCGCTCGACCTCCCGGCGATCAACATCGCCCGGGGACGCAGCGAAGGCATCCCGTCGCTGAACAACGCCAGGAAGGAACTCTTCCTTCTGACGCGCGACGCCGCGCTGAAACCCTACGATCACTGGTTCGAGTTCGGCCTGAACTTGAAACACCAGGAATCGCTGGTCAACTTCATCGCCGCCTACGGGACCGATCCGAGCATCACCACGGCGACGACGATGGCTGCCAAGCGGGCGGCGGCGACGTTGCTGGTGGCCGGCAACGGGCCGTTCATGTTCCAGTCCTCGACGACCAGCGGTCTCGACAACGTGGACTTCTGGGTCGGCGGCCTCGCCGAGCGCCAGGCGGTCTTCGGCGGCCTGCTCGGATCCACGTTCAACTACATCTTCGAGAAGCAGCTCGAGAACCTGCAGGACGGCGACCGCTTCTACTACCTGCAGCGCACCGACGGGCTGAACTTCCGCACGCAGCTCGAAGGCAATTCCTTCGCCGAGCTGCTCCGCCGCAACACCGACTTCACCGGCGGCATGGACGTGATCTTCAACACCGCCGACTTCATCTTCAACGCCGCCGAGCTCACCGGCAACACGACGGTGGACCTCGGCGACAACATGTCGATCTTCACGCTGCCCGACGGCACCAAGATGTTCTTCGATCCGCTGCACACCGGGAAGAACATCACCTTCAACGGCGGCCCCGGCGACGACAAGTTCACGTCGGACGTCGGTGACGACACGATGTACGGCAACGACGGCAACGATCGCCTCGACGGCTTCGAGGGCAACGACACGCTGCACGGCGGCAACGGCAACGACGTCCTCTTCGCCGGCAACGGCGACGACGTGGTCAAGGGCGGCGGCGGCAACGACGCCATCAGCATGGGACCGGGCTTCGGCGCCGATCTGGCGATCGCCGGCGAAGGCAACGACTTCATGCTCGGCGGCGACGACGGCGTCGAGTACTTCGGCGGCGGCGGCAACGACATCATCGTGGACGGCTCGATGCGGTCCGAGGCGATGTTCGGCGGCACCGGCGACGACTGGATCTTCGACGGCGAAGGCCACGACGGCGGCATGTTCGGCGACGAGGGCAACGTGTTCGACCTGCTCGCCGGGCTCAGCCCGGTCGGCGGCGACGACGTCATGGGTGGCGGTCCCGGACAGGACAACCACTTCGGCGAGGGCGGCGACGACATGTTCGTGATGTCCGAAGGCAGCAACAAGTTCTTCGGGGATTACGGCTTCGACTGGATCACGCTGCGCGGCTGGGGCCTGCCCCAGTTCGTGGAGCTCTCGCTCCTCGCCGATCCGCTCGTGAACCTCAACTTCAACGACCTGCGCAACGTCTACCGCTTCGTGGACGGCGCCTCGGGCTGGGATCTCGACGACCACCTCGCCGGATCCAAGCACGTGCTGTGCGACCCGGCGGCGGCGGAAGTCGCCGAATGCTTCATCGTCGGGATGGAGCTGACGGCGGCGGGTGCGGCGAAGGTCACCGGACTGGCAACGTTGATGGGACCGACTGGCTTCAACCAGCCGCTCGTCGGCAACGCCATCCCCGGCATCAAGGGCGAAGGGTTCATGGGCGGCGACATCCTCCTCGGCGGCCGCGGCAGCGACCTGCTCGAGGGGAAACAGGGCGACGACCTGATCGACGGCGACGTGTGGCTGAACGTCCAGCTGCGCGCCGTGCTGAACGACGGGACGATCAAGCTGGTCGACGATCCGCGCGATCTCGTCCAGGACATCTTCGCCAATCCACAGCGGCTGAGCCCGAGCGCGATCTCGATCGTCAAGACGATCGTGACGCCCGCGGTGCCCCGGCCGGACTGCGGCTCGGCCACGCCGGTGAACTGCGACACCGCGGTGTTCAGCTTCCCGCTGGCCGACTACGCGATCATCCTCAACGCCAACGGCACGCTGACGGTCACGCACGTGCCGGCGGTGCCGGCGGATGTTCCGGGATCTGACGGCAGCGACACGCTGCGCAACATCGAGCGCCTGCAGTTCGCCGACGTCACCATCGCGGCGCCCGGCGCCGGCGGCGGCGTGAACCAGACGCCGGTACCGAACGTCGTCGGCCTGACGCAGGCCGAGGCGGCGACGGCGATCACCAATGCCGACCTGACGCCGAACCCGCTGTTCGCCAACAGCGCCACGGTGCCGATCGGGATCGTGATCAGCCAGCAGCCGCAGGCCGGCGTCACCCGGCAGTTCGGGACGACGATCAACTTCACGGTGTCGCTTGGCGCCGTGGTGCCGAACGTGGTGAACCTGACGCAGGTGCAGGCCACCAACGCGCTGACCGCCGCCGGGCTCGCCGTGGGCAGCATCACGCTCGAGAACAGCAACGTGCAGGCTGGCCGCGTGATCAGCCAGTCGCCGGCCAGCGGGACGAGCGTCAATCCGGGCACCGGAGTGGCGCTGGCGATCTCGATCGGTCCGGCGAACAGGGCGATCCCGAACGTGGTCGGCCTGACGCAGGGCGCGGCCACGGTGGCGATCCAGAACGCCGGTCTGGTCGTGGGAACGGTCACGACGCAGTCGAGCGCGACGGTCGCGGCCGGAATCGTCATCAGCCAGAACCCGACCTCGCCGCCCAACGTGCCGCCGGGCACGGCGGTGAACCTGGTCGTCTCGTCCGGTCCGGCGCAGCCGGCCGGCCTGGTGCTGGCACTGGCGTTCGACGAAACGACGGGGACGACGGCGATCGACTCGTCGGCGTCGCACGTCAACGGCGCCATCCGTCAGGCAGTCCGCGTCCAGGCCGGCAAGATCGGCGGGGCGCTGCGCTTCGACGGCGTGGACGACTGGGTCACCGTCACCGACACGACCGCCAGCCCGTTCGATCTCGCATCGGGCATGACGATCGAAGCGTGGGTGAACCCGAGCACCATGAGCGGATGGGAGACCGTCCTCATGAAGGAGCGCGGCGTGGTTGGTGAAGGGCTGCTCTCGTATGCGCTGTATGCGCACGACGGGGCTCCGCTCTCCGCCGGCACGGCGCGTCCGGCGGGCTACGTGCGCACCAACCCGGTGCTGTCGACGACCGACAGCGCAGTGCGTGGCACGGGACCGCTGGCGCTGAACACCTGGACGCACGTCGCGACGACCTACGACGGCGCCAACCAGCGCTTCTACGTCAACGGCGTGCTGGTCGGGACGACCGCCCGCACGGGCACCATCGCCGTGAGCAACGGCGCGATCCGCATCGGCGGCAACGCGTCCTCGACCGGCGAGTTCTTCAACGGCATGATCGACGAGGTCCGGATCTACAACCGCGCGCTGACCGCGGCCGAGATCACGACCGACATGACCACTCCGATCGTTCGGTAAGTCGCAGCGCCGGGCCTGCCTTCGGGCAGGCCCGGCGCCTGCTCCCTGCAGTGTCAATTCCCAACGACACAACTCCCAAAATCCAACGAGAACTCCCAACCGCGGAACTCCCAACCGCGGAACTCCCAAGAACCAACGGAAGCTCCCAACCGACACGCCTCCCGACCCCGGCGCACGAAATGGTCGACGGTCAACGGTCGACAGTCGACGGTCAACCGTCAACGGTCGACGGCCAACGGTCCACGGGAAACTGGAAACTGGGAACGGGGAACGGGGAACGGGAAACGGGGAACGGGAAACGGGAAACGGGAAACGGGGAACCGGAAACGGGAAACTGGAAACGGGAAACGGCCAACGGCACCCGGCAGCGGTATTGTGCGCGCTGCCGGGCTGGCTGGGTGCGTTAGTTCTCGATCAGGCCGTGATTCATCGCGAAGACGGCGAGCTCGAGACGGGAGAAGACGCCGGTCTTGTCGAAGATGCTGGTGAGGTGGTGCTTCACGGTGTTCTCGCGCATGCTGAGCGCTTCGCCGATCTGCTTGTTCGATTCGCCGGAGGCGACCCGCGAGACCACTTCCAGCTCGCGCGGCGTCAGCCGGTACTTGTTGGTGGCCACGGCGCGCAGGTCAGCGCCGGGCACGTCGCGCCGGGTGTCGACCATCTGTCCGGCGGCGTTGCACCCCAGCCAGTACTCTTCCTTGGTAATCGACCGGATGCTCTCGAAGAGCAGCGTCGTCGCGGATCCTTTCAACAGCACGCCGCGCGCGCCGAGCTCGAGCGCGGTGCTCACCGCCAGCGAGTCGAGGCCGGCGGTCAGCACCAGGGTGCGGACCGAGGGGGCTTCCTGCGAGAGTTGCTTCAGCGCCTGCAACCCGCCGGTGCCAGGCATGGCCACGTCGAGCAACAGGACGTCGGGCCGCAGCCGCGTGCAGATGCGCACGGCGTCGGCGCCGTCGCCCGCTTCGCCGACGACCCGGAAGCCGGGCTCGGACTGGAGGAGACGGTTTACCCCGTCTCGGAAAATCGGGTGATCGTCGGCAATGACAATTCGGATCTCGCGGTTCTGGTCCATGGTCCATTCCGGGGCAGCCTGACTTCGACCCGCGCGCCACGGTCGAGAGCCAGGACGTAAACGGTTCCGCCGATCGATTGCACGCGTTCTGCGATGACGGCCGGTGCCGGTGCGGCAAAGCCGCGGCCGTCGTCCTGAATGCCCAGCGTCAGATCGTCGGGGCCGCCGCCGAACTCCACGGTGACGTGGCGGGCCCCGCTGTGACGCCGGACGTTGACGAGCGCTTCCTGCACGATGCGCACGATCTCGCCGCAGACGCGGGCGGGAAGGTCCAGATCGGCGACGCTCGAGCGGTAGTCGGCGGCGATGCCGGTCTCGCGCCCGAAGCGCTGTACGACTTCTGACAGCAGCGCCGGCAGCCGCGACGCGTTGCCGTCGTGGCTGCGTGCCTGCTGCAGCAGCGTGCGCAGACCGGAGATCTGCGATCGCAGCTGTTCCTGGACCCGCCCGAGATCCTCGCGCAGCGACTCGACGTCGCTGCCATGCTGGCGCCGCGCCAGCTCGAGCTCGATGTCCATGTTGACCAGTTCCTGCACGATGCCGTCGTGCAGCTCCCGCGCCAGGCGGGCCCGCTCCTGCGACGCCGCGCGCCGGCGCAGCGCGTGCAGATCGCACACCCCGGCCACCGCCGGCACGAGATGGCTGAGGAGCAGCTCGAACGTCCGCAGGAACGCCTCGCCGGCGCCCGTTTTCGGATCGAGCAGCAGCAGGCGGCCGTGCCAGTCTTCAGCGCAGGCGAAGCTCACCACGAACATCGCGTCGCAGGGATGCTCTTCGGTCAGCGCCGCCGGAATCGACGGATGATCGGCGCCCAGATGGGCGACCGTCACGTGCGGATCGAGCGGCGATCGCAACTCGCCGGCGAAACTGCCCGGGACGGGGAAGAAATAGGTGTCGCGCGCCCTCCGCGGCAGCCGCTTCAGGATCGGCTCGCGCCGCGACCCGGCGTTCACGTTCAGCCGCGACGCCAGGATCCGCCGGCCGTTGCGGCGCTCGATCACGACGACCGCTTCGCGGGCGTCGACGATCGACAGCAGTTCGGCGAGCACCGTACGGAAGATGGCGTCGGCGCCGTCACCGGGGCGGAGCGCCTTGAGCAGCCGCGCAATCGGCGCCAGATCGTCGCCGGCGGCGGGCGGCCGCGACGCCAGCGCAAAGGCGCCGGCCACGGCGATCATCACCGGCGCGGCGGCCGGCGCGGTCGCCCCTCCGGCGACGGCGTCGTCGAGGACCGCGTCAGCGAGACGCACCGAGGCCAGGAGCGCTCCACCAGCCGACAACAGCGACAGGACGCGGTGGTCGGACCGCTGGCGCCACAGGCGTTCCAGTGCCGAGCGAAATTGAAAGGGCGAGGGCATTTGGGGCCTCCCGCACGGGAGGCAACCCGGACCGTAGCAACCGCCGTACCCTATACCGACCCGGAGAATGGCCCGAATTTCCGGGGGATCCCGCATAAGTGCCCCCCTGGCGCGCGGGCAAGTCACCGGGAGCGCGAAACTTATTCTTCCTGTTCGGGCAGACGCACCAATGTGCTAATGACCGTCGCGTAACGAGGTAATCGGGTCGAGACGGGCCGCGCGGCGGGCCGGGATGTAGCAGGCGAACAGCGCCGTCGCGCCGGCGATGCCCGCTACCAGTACGTACGTCAGGGGATCGGCGGCGCCGATGCCGAACAGCAGACTGCGCATCACCCGCGTGCCGGCGAGCGCGCCGGCGACGCCCAGCAAGATGCCCGCCGCCGCCATGATCGCTCCGTACTGCACCACCATCATCGCGATGCCGCGCGGCGTCGCGCCGAGCGCCATCCGGATGCCCATCTCCTTCGTCCCCTGCGCGACCAGGAAGGCGACCACGCCGTAGATGCCGACCGCGGCCAGCCCGGAGGCGAGCACCGCGAAGATCGTCAGCAGCAGCATCGCGAAGCGCTTGCGGGCGAGCGACTCGTCGATCCGCTGGATCATCGTCCGCACGTTGTAGACCGGCAGATCGGGGTCGAGTGCGTGAATCTCCGCCCGCACCGCCGCGGCGAGCGTCGCCGGATCGCCGTCGGTACGGACGGTCACGTTCAACGTGCGCCCCGGCAGCTGCCCGTGCGGGTAATAGAGCGCGATGCGCGACTCGGCGTCGAGCGCGTCCTGCTTGATCGACCCGACGACGCCGACGATCGTCATCCACGCCGCGGAGCTGGAGGCGTCGATGCCGCCGGTGCGCACGCGCTTGCCGAGCGCGTCACCGGCCGGCCACAGCTGCCGGGCCATGTGGTCGTCGATGAGGCAGACGCGCAGCGCGTCGCGCGTGTCCTGATCGGTGAACAGCCGTCCCTGGCGCAGCGGAATCTCCATCACCCGGAAGTAGTCGTGCGCGACGACGCGCTGATCGACGTTGATGAAACGTTCGTTGACGTCGAGCGCGCGCCCCTCGATCGTGATCGGCCCCCACGCCATCTGGTTGCTGAGCGGCAGCGGCGAGACCGCGCCGACCGCGGTCACGCCGGGGAGGCGGTCGAGGCGCGCCCACAGGCCCTTCGCCGCCTCGAGCACCTTTGCCGCGTCCCCGTACTTCCGCCCGTTCATCGTCAGCTCGATCGTCAGCACGCCGCTGGGATTGAAGCCGGGTGGGACGCGGTGGATCTGCCCGAAGCTGCGGATCAAAAGGCCGGCGCCGACGAGCAGCATCACCGCCAGCGTCAGCTCGGCGACGACGAGGATCCGCCGCGTGCGCTGCCGCCGTCCCCACGGCGCCAGCCCCGAGGATCCGCCGTGTCCTTCCTTGAGCTCGGTCTGCAGATCGGCGCTCGCCGCGCGCAGCGCCGGCAGCAGGCCGAACACGATCGCCGAGAGGACCGACAGCGCCAGCGTAAAGGCCAGCACGCCGGCGTTGATGCGGATCTCGTGCAGCCGCGGAACGCTCTTCGAGCCGAGCGCCTGCATCCACTGCAGGCCGGCCCACGCGAACACCAGGCCGAGCGCGCCGCCCGCGGCCGCGAGCAGCACGCTCTCGGTGAGCAGCTGGCGGACGATGCGCCGGCGATCGGCGCCGAGCGCGGAGCGGACGGCGATCTCCTTCTGCCGCCCGACCGCGCGCGACAGCAGCAGGCTGGCGACGTTGGCGCAGGCGATCAACAGCACGCACGCGACCGCGGCGATCAGGATCCCGAGCGAGCGGCGGACCCCGCCGACGACCTGTTCCTGCAACGGCAAGACGCTGAAGGTGAGCCCGCCGTTGGGCGGATAGAAATTGGGGAAGTCGCGCCGCAGCCGGACGGTCAGCGCGTCCATCTCCTGCTGGACCTGCGCCACCGTCGCGCCGCGTTTCAGCTTGCCGATGACGTTGTAGTCCTCGCGGTTGCGCGTCTGGGCCGCGTTCGGCCCGAGCGGCAGCGGCACCACCATCTCCGCATCCGACGCGATGCCGACCGTCGGGACGATCTCCTGCGGCAGCGAGAACGACTCGGGGAGGACGCCGACGATCTGGTACGAGCGCCCGTTCAACTCGAGGCGGCGGCCGATCACGGAGGGATCCCTGCCGTAGCGCCTGACCCAGGTGCGATAGCCGACGAGCGCCGCCGAAGCTGGCTGCTGCGTGTCTTCCTCGGCGGTGAACAGGCGCCCCGCGGCCGGCTGGACGCCGAGCATGGGAAAGAGGTTGGACGACGTGCGCAGCGTGCCGACACGTTCCGGTTCCGCGCCGTCCCCGGTCAGGTTCTCGTTCGCCCCGTAGACGATCGCGACCTGTTCGAGCCCCGCGCTGGTGCTCCTGATGTCGGCGTACTGGCCGGTGGAGAACCAGTCCTCGCTGATCCCGAGCCCCGGGGACCGGCTCCAGAGGATGACCAGCCGATCGGGGTCGGCGTAGGGCAGCGCGCGCAGCAACAGCGCGCTGGCGACGCTGAAAATCGCGGAGTTGGCGCCCACACCGAGCGCGAGCGAGAGCACCGCGGCCGCCACGAACCCGCGGTTCTTCGCGAATCCGCGCAGCGCATCCCGAATATCCGTCGCGAGCATCCCCGCACCAGCATATCCTCCCCGCCTTCGAGGAAAAGATTGCGTTTAACCCGCCAGTACGGGTATAGCTTTCCCGCCATGCCTGAGTTGCCGCCGCTGGGGGCCCGGATCCGTGCGTCCGTGCGCGGCCTGACGGGGCTGCGCTGGCTCGCGATCGCCTGGATCGTCGTCTTCTGGCGGCTCGGCTACACCTCCTTATTGGATCCCGACGAAGCGCACTACGCCGAGTTGACCCGGGAGATGCTGCGCTCGGGCAACTGGCTGGTGCCGCTGCTCGACGGCAAGCCCTTCATCGACAAGCCGGTCCTCTTTCACTGGCTTCAGGGCGCGTCGGTCAGCCTGCTCGGCGAAACCGAGTTCGCCGCGCGCATCCCGAGCGCGATTGCCGCCCTCGCGCTCTTCGCGGTCACGCGGTGGGTGGGCATCGCGCTGCTCGGCGTCGAGGCGGGAGAGTGGGGCGCGATCATGTTCGCCACCATTCCCGCGACCTTCGCGCTGTCGAGCATCGGGTTGTTCGACATGGTGTTCACCGCGTTCCTCTTCGGCGCGATCGGCTGCCTGCTGGTCGCGGCAAAAGAGCAGCGTCCGCGCGTCGAGCAGATCGGCTACGTGCTGCTGACGCTCGCGGTGATGACCAAGGGACCGGTGGCGCTGCTGCTGGTGGCGGCCTTCTGCGGCGCCGCATGGATGTGCGGGGGATCGCTGCGCGCCTGGATCTCGCGCCTGCACTGGCCGCAGGGGCTGCTGGTCGCGGCGCTGGCCGCGTCCCCCTGGTTCGTCTGGATGCACGGGCGCTTCGGCGCCGACTTCGTCCAGGGCTACCTGCTCGCCGGCAACCTGTTCTACTTCACCCAGCCCGAGTCGTTCTCGTCGCGCGCGATCAGCCACGTCTATTACGTGCGCGTGTTTGCCGGCGGCTTCTTTCCCTGGAGCGCGATCCTCGTCGGCCGCGCCATCGATCTGTTCCGCCAGCGCCGCTTCACCAGCTGGCAGACCGAGGAGCGCCTGCTCTGGCTGTGGGCGGCGGTCATCCTGCTCTTTTTCAGCGTCGCGCGGTTCAAGCTCGATCACTACATCTTTCCCGCGGCCCCGGCCTGCTGCCTGATCGCGGCGCGGGCCTGGAGGGAAGCGGCGCAGGAGGCCGATGCCGCGGCCGGCCTGGCGCATCAGTGGCTCGGCACCCGCGCGGCGGCCTTGATCGTCGCCGCCGTGCTCCTCATCGGCGGCAGCTTCGGCAGCGTCGCCCTGTTCCAGTTGAACCTCGATCTGCCGCCCTCCGCGATCGCGTTCCCGATCGTGCTGGCCATCGGCGGCACGGCGCTGCTCTATGCGGCGTCAACCGTCGGCTGGAAGATGCCGCCGACGCCGATCGCGCCGGTGCTGACGCTGCTCGCCGCCTACGTCTGCATCGTCACGATTGGCTTCCCGGCGCTCGAGCTGACGCGGCCCACGGCGCTCGTCGGCAAGACGCTGCAGCGGCTCACGTCGAACGACACGCCGGTAGGAATCTATCGGATGGAGCAGTGGCGCGCGAGCCTGCGCTATTACGCGGAGCGGCCGGTCGCCCGGCTGTCGACGCCGGAAGACGTCGTCGCCTTCATCTCGGAGGCGCGGCCGGTCTACCTCGTGATGCTGCGGCGGGATTACCGGGAACTGCGGCGGCGCGGCGTCGAGCTGCGCGAGGTGTTCAAGTGCCGCGCGGTGGTCGGGACGACGCGGACCCGGACGGGGCTGCGGCGGCAGCAGTGGGACGACCTGATCATCGTGACCGACGCGCCGGGTCGGCGTCGCGCAGAATGAACAGGACCTCGCCGTCGCGGATCAGGCCGAGCTCTTCGCGCGCCAGCGACTCGATCGTGGCGGGGTCCTCCCGCAGGCGGCGGATCTGCTCGCGCAGCCGCGTGTTCTCCTGGCGCTTCTGCGCCAGCGCGGCGGCCACCTCGGCGTACTGGCGGCGCGCGCGGATCGTGTCCAGCATCCCCTTGTCGCCGACCAGCGCGTCGACCACCAGGACGATCATCACGAACCCGAGCGTGTAGGTGAGCAGGCGCGCGCGCCAGTGCGGCTTCACAAGTACAATAGTTTCGGCCCGTCGCAGGCGAGGCATTACGCTGCGGCGCGCGATCGGGTCGCGCCGATGTCCGAGACACAACATGTAGTGGTGCTGACGACGCTTCCGGCGGACGCCGACGCCGCCGCCTTTGCGCACGCGCTGGTCGAGGAGCGGCTGGCGGCCTGCGTCAACCTGCTGCCGCCGATGGAGTCGATCTACCGGTGGGAGGGGGCGGTGCAGCAGGATCCCGAGCGCCAGCTCGTGATCAAGACCTCACGCGACCGCGTCAGCGACCTGCACGATCGCATCCTCGTGCTGCACCCGTACGACGTGCCGGAGTTCCTGGTCCTGCCGATCGTCGACGGCAGCGACCTGTACCTGCGCTGGGTGACGGAGTCAACGCGGCCGCGAGCGGTGACGCACGATCTCGACGATCATCGGCAGGAGTGAGACGAACACGATCCCGATCGTCACGAGCGAGAAGTTGTTCTTGACGATCGGCACGTTGCCGAAGAGCACGCCCGCCAGCACGCACAACCCGACCCACGCCAGCGCGCCGATCGCGTTGAACATCACGAACGCCCCCGCCGTCATCTGTGCCGCGCCCGCGACGAAGGGCACGAACGTGCGCACGATCGGCACGAAGCGGCCGAGGATGATCGCCTTGCCGCCGTACTGCTCGAAGAAGGCGTGCGCCCGCTCGAGGTACTCGCGGTTGAGCGCGCGGTGGAGCAGCGTCGTCTGATCGCTGCCGGTGAAAATCGCGGGGCCGACGCGACGGCCGATCGCGTAGTTCACCGTGTTGCCGGTGAACGCCGCCGCGGCCAGCAGCACGAAGAGCACCCAGGGGTTGAGCCCGCCGCTGCTGACCGCGAGGGCGCCGGCGGCGAAGAGCAGTGAATCTCCCGGCAGGAAGGGAGTCACCACCAGCCCCGTCTCCGCGAAGACAATCCCGAACAGGATGGCGTAGACCCAGGCGCCGTATGCGTTGACGAGCTCGTAGAGGTGTTTGTCGAAATGCAGGACGAAATCGATCATGCGAGCGCCTGCTCGAGATCGGCGATGAGATCGGCGGGATCCTCGATTCCGGCGGAGATCCGGACGAGGCTGTCGGTGAGGCCGATCTCGCGCCGCCGCTCGGCGGGCACCGAGGCGTGCGTCATGGTGGCGGGATGGCTGATGAGCGTCTCGACGCCGCCGAGGCTCTCGGCCAGGGCCATCAGCTTCACCCGGTTGCACACGCCGCGCGCCGCCTCGAAGGATCCGACGTCGAACGAGACCATGCCGCCGAAGCCCCGCATCTGGCGCTTCGCCAGCGCGTGCTGCGGGTGGCTCGGCAGGCCGGGATAGATCACCTGCTTCACCTTCTTGTGCCCCGCCAGGTACTCGGCGATCGCCTGCCCGTTGACGTTGTGCTGCGCCATGCGCACGTGCAGCGTCTTGGTGCCGCGCAGCACCAGCCACGAGTCGAACGGACTGAGGATCGCCCCGGCGGCGTTCTGAATGAACTGCAGCCACTCGATGTCGTCGTCACGCGTCGCCACCACGATGCCGCCGATGCTGTCGCTGTGGCCGTTGAGGTACTTGGTGGTGCTGTGCGTGACGATGTCGGCGCCGAGCAGGAGCGGCCGCTGCACCGCGGGGCTGGCGAAGGTGTTGTCGACCACCAGCCGGATGTCGCGCCCGTGCGCCAGGTCGGCGATCGCGTGCAGATCCGTCAGGCGCAGCACCGGGTTGGTCGGCGTCTCGACGAAGAGCATGCGCGTATTCGGGCGGAACGCCGCGGCGACCAGGTCGAGCTGCGAGGTGTCCACGTAGCTGAACTCGAGGCCGTACTTGCGCAGCACCTTGTCGAACAGCCGGAACGTGCCGCCGTAGGTGTTGTCGGTGACGACGACGTGGTCGCCGGATTTGAGCAGGGTGGTAATGGCGTCGATGGCGGCCATCCCCGAGGCGAAGGCGAACGCCGCCTTGCCGCCCTCGATCGCCGCGATGTTTCCCTCGAGCGCCGAGCGCGTCGGGTTCTGCGTCCTCGCGTATTCGTAGCCCTTGTGCCGACCGAGCTCGTCCTGGACGTAGGTCGAGGTCTGGAAGATGGGCGTGATGATCGCGCCGGTGCCCGCGTCGGGCGACTGCCCGGCGTGGATGCAGATGGTCGAGAAGCGCGCGTCCGGCGAGAGTTTCATGGTCTAATAATCGCACATGGCGCGTCGCCCGACGCCGAGGCCAGCCGTCGCACCACAGCCGACCGCGCGCGAACTTCTCTTCGGCACCTGGCCCGGCCGCCTCTTCCTGATTTCGGCCGCGGTCAAACTCGTCGTCGCGCTGTGGCGCGTGACGGGCGCGCTGCCCTCTGTCGCGCGCGTGACCAGCAGCGCCGCGACGATCGGGCTGGGCGTCGCCGTCGGCGTCTTCGCGTGGCGGCTGTTCGTCCAGATCAAGCGGCGCCTGCTGTGGCGCGTGCGCCGCAAGCTGATCCTCTCCTACATCTTCATCGGCGTCATCCCGGCGCTGCTGATCCTGATCTTCTTCCTGTTCGCCGGCTCGCTCGTCTTCATGAACGTCAGCGCCTACCTGTTCAAGGACGGCTACGACGCGATCATCGAGCACGCCCGCATCAGCGCGCAGGCGGCGGCGACCGAGATCGGCCGCGATCCCTCGACGGCGGCCGAGACGATCCAGCGCGTGCACCGCATCCGCGCCTCGCTCTATCCCGACATGTCGGTGGCCTACCTTCCGCCGGCGGGGGAGCGGATCACGGCCGGCCGCTGGGCGCGCCTGCCGGTGCCCGACGACATCCCGGCGTGGATGAAGGACGACGTCTTCGCCGGCTCGGTCGGCCTGCCGGTGAAGGACTCCGCCGGCGAGGAAGAACTGATCGTCCGCGCCTTCGTCAAGGTCGGCACCGGCGGCTCCGACGGCGCCGTCGTCGTCGACATCCCCCTCGACGACCAGGTGACGCAGCGGCTGCACGAGTCGACCGGCGTCCGCATCGAGAACGTGTTCGACTCGCGCGTCGAGACGGGCAATCGTGCGCGCAGCGACGGGACGTCGGCCCGGAGCAGCCGCTCGGTCGTGTTCGAGAAGAGCCTGGCGCAGATCGACGTCCAGGACTGGGCGACGGGGATGCCGCACAGCGACACCATCGCCTTGAGCTATAAGCTGGGCGAGCTCTACCGGCACCTGTCGAGCGCGCAGAACCTCTACGTCAGCGGCAACATGCGGCTGTCGGAAGCGCTGCTGCTGGTGCTGATCGTGATCGGCGTGATGTTCCTGATCATCGAGGCGGTGGCGCTGGTCATGGGGCTGGCGCTGGCGCGATCGATCACCTCGTCGGTGCACGAGCTGTTCACCGGGACCGAGCGGGTGCAGCAGGGAGACTTCACGCACCGCATCAACATCGAGTCGCGCGATCAGCTCGGCGAGCTGGCCGAGTCGTTCAACCAGATGACCGGCAGCATCGAGAACCTGCTGCAGACCGCCGCCGAGAAGAAGCGGCTGGAAGAAGAGCTGCGCATCGCGCGGCAGATCCAGATGTCGCTGCTGCCGCGAGGCCCCATCGAGGTACCGGGCCTCGCCATCACCGCGCTCTGCGTCCCGGCGCGCGAGGTCGGCGGCGACTACTACGATTTCTTCAACGTCGGCGACCGCCGGATCGGCGTGCTGATCGCCGACGTGTCAGGCAAGGGGACCTCGGCGGCGCTCTACATGGCGGAGCTCAAGGGGCTGATGCTCTCGCTCAGCGAGATCTACCAGTCGCCGCGGCAGCTGCTCCTCGAGGTCAACCGCATCCTGTCGGAGAACCTCGACACGCGCAGCTTCATCACCATGACCTACGCGGTCATCGATCTCAACGAAGGGCTGCTGACCTTCGCGCGCGCCGGCCATACGCCGCTCATCTACCTGTCGGGCGAGGGGGACGCCAACGTCGCGCAGGTGCTGGCCCCCAGCGGGCTGGTGGTCGGGCTGCGCATCCCCGGGGCGGCGCAGAAGTTCGCCGATCTGCTCGAGGAGGACAGCCTGCCGCTCAACAAGGGAGACGTCCTCGTCTTCTACACCGACGGCATCACCGAGGCGATGAACGCCAACAGCGATCTCTTCGGCGACTCGCGCCTGGGCGGGCTGATCACCGAGCACGGCCATCTCGACGCCGCCGATCTGCGCGAGCGCATCCTGCGCGAGATCGAGTCCTTCGTCGGCGCCGCCGATCAGCACGACGACATGACGATGATCCTGATCAAGGTGGAGGAGGCGCTGGCCGGACGGGAGCGCGTGGCGGTATGAGCTGCGCCGGAGGCCGCGTCGCCCATGGACGGTGAGCTGGTCGTCATCTTCCGCACGCCGAGCGAGATCGAGGCCAACGTCATCCGCGGCCTGCTCGAGACGCACGACATTCCCTCGGCGATGCTCAGCGACAACTCGCGCACGGCGTTTCCGCTGGCGCTCAACGAGCAGGCCTGGGAGCGGCGCGTGGCGGTGAGCCCGGAGTACGCCGACGCGGCGCGGCGGATCATCGACAGCCACCGCGACGAGGTGCGCGGCGGGCGCGTCGTCCCGTTCGGATCGGAGCTCGAGCCGCTCGAGCGCCGCATGGGCTACCGCTTCAAGGATCGCGGGATGCTCGAGCACGCGCTGACGCACCGCTCGCGCGTGCACGAGGACGCCAGCGGCGGCGTCTTCGACAACGAGTCGATGGAGTTCCTCGGCGACTCGGTGCTCGGCTTCGTCGTCGCCGCGCTCCTCTTCCGCGAGTTCCCGCAGCACAACGAAGGGCAGAAGTCGAAGCTGAAGGCGTCGCTGGTCTCGTCGGCGTCGCTGGCGCGGCTGGGGGAGCGGCTGGACCTGGGGTCGTTCCTGATCCTCGGCCGCGGCGAGGAGAAGACCGGCGGCCGCCGCAAGCACGCGATCATCGCCGACTGCTACGAGGCGCTGATCGCGGCGATCTACCTCGACGGCGGCATCGAGCCGGCGCAGAAGTTCATCGAGAGCCAGTTCGCCGAGCTGGTCGGCGAAGCGCGGCGGTCCGGCGCGGCGGCGAGCTTCACCGAGGACTGGAAGTCGGCGCTGCAGGAATACCTGCAGTCACACGGCCGCGGCCTGCCCGCCTACCGCCTGGCCGCGGAGGTCGGCCCGGATCATCGCAAGAGCTTCGTCGTGGAAGTGGTCGTGGAAGGGGAGGCAGTCGCCAACGCCGAAGGACGGAGCAAAAAAGAAGCGGCACAGGCCGCCGCCCGCGCGGCCCTGGAGAAACTCACTGCGTGAGTTTCTCCGTTCACGGTTCACGGTCTGCAGTTCACGGTTTGCAGTTCGGTTTCTCGGTTCTCCGTCAACCGTCAACCGTTAACCGTCAACCGTTAACCGTTAACCGCCCACTGTTCAGTCGATCTCTATGATCCCCCAATTTTTTTCGCGCTCGACCGCCGCCGACAACGCGAGCGCCGGCTCGGCGTGCGGCAGGCGCGCCTGGACGTAGGCGTGCACCTCGCGCGCGATGTCCTCGTCGGCGGGCGGCACGGCGCGGCAGTGCAGGCGCACCCAGAGCCGCAGCATCGGGTCGGCGAAGCTGTAGCGCTTCTGGTGTGACGCGATCAGATCCACGTCTTCCAGCCAGGAGAGATAGTCCTTGGTCGAGCCCGGAGTGCGATGCAGCCGCTGCGCGATCTCGGTGAGCGTCAGCGGCTCCTGCTGCGCGAGCACCTCGAGGATGGCCTTGAGCGCGCCGTAGCCGCGGGCGCGGTGCAGGCGCAGCTCGTAGCAGAAGCGGCACGTCTGCGCGAGCTGCCCGCCGGGGGCGAGCAGCGCGGCCAGCGCGCTGATCGGGTCGGCGTCGCCGCGCGGCGCCATCTCCGTGGCCGTCTCGGCGATCGCGCGCACGTAGGACGGCCGTCCGTCGGCGAGCGCGTGCACGACCCTGGCCAGCTCGTCGCGCCGGCGCTCGACCTCGTCCTCGGTGCCGTCGCGATCGCTGAGGCCGCGGACGTGATCGTCGTCGTGCGCCCCGGGCAGGGTCGCGCGCACCTCCGCCGCCGTGAGCGGCGCGACCGGAATGATCTCGAACTGCGACGGCGCGTCGCGCAGCAGCCGCATCGCGCGCCCGGCGTAGCGGCTGGTGAGCACGAAGCGGTTGCCGCCCGCGGCGAGCGCGCCGATCAGGTCGCGCAGCACGGTGCGCAGCCCCGGGAAGCTCTCGAAGGTCCGCAGCTCGAGGAACTCGTCGATCAGGAACGTCGCCGGCGCCGCTGCCGGCGCCCGCGCCGCGTCGAGGAAGGCGAGCGACGCGTCGAAGGCCTCGCGCGCGCCGGCCTGGGGCGCGCTGCCGGCGGACGAGGCGAATGGCGACGACTCGCGCAGCGCCTGCAGGAAGCGCTCCGGCGTGGTCGCGATCCGCTCGACGTCGACGTACTGGGCCTGGCTGCGCCCGATCAGGTCGCGCAGCCGCAGCAGCAGCGACGTGCGGCCGCTGCCGCAGCCGCCGAGGAGAACGGGGATCCGCGGGCTTCCGCCGGCGGATCCGTCGAGGGCCGCGAGGACGCGGCGCTCGAGCGTAGGACGCTCCGGGATCATCATCGAGGTTTTCCCAGCATGGGCATGTCGATTCCGTGTTCGCGGGCCGTGGCCATCGCCTCGGGGTAGCCGGCGTCGGCGTGGCGCACCACACCGCTGCCGGGATCGCAGGTCAGGACCCGCTGCAATTTCTCGTCCGCTTCACGCGAGCCGTCGGCGACGATCACCATGCCGGCGTGCAGCGAATAGCCGATCCCGACGCCGCCGCCGTGGTGTACCGAGACCCAGGTGGCGCCGGACGAAGTGTTGAGTAGTGCATTAAGGACAGGCCAGTCGGCAATTGCGTCACTGCCGTCGCGCATCCCTTCCGTTTCGCGGTTGGGCGAAGCGACCGAACCGGTGTCGAGATGGTCGCGTCCGATCACGATCGGTGCCGAGACGACGCCGCGCCGGACGAGATCGTTGATCGCCAGGCCGAACCGCGCGCGGTCGCCGTAGCCGAGCCAGAAGATCCGCGCCGGCAGCCCCTGGAAGGCGACGCGCTCGGACGCGAGCCGGATCCAGCGGCACAGCGGCTGGTCGGCGGCGAACATCTCGAGCGCCAGCCGATCGGTGGCCGCGATGTCGGCGGCATCGCCCGACAGCGCCGCCCAGCGGAACGGTCCCTTGCCGCGGCAGAACAGCGGCCGGATGTACTCGGGCACGAAGCCCGGGATCGTGAAGGCGTCGGCGACGCCCCCCTTCTCGGCCTGGGCGCGGATGTTGTTGCCGTAATCGAAGGTGATCGCGCCGCGATCCTGCAGCGCGCGCATGCCGCGCACGTGCGTGGCCATCGCGGCGACGGCGCGGCGCACGTACTCGCCGGGATCGGCGCGGCGCAGCGCCTCCGCGTCGGCGAGCGTCATGCCGTTGGGCACGTAGCCGTTGAGCGCGTCGTGCGCCGAGGTCTGGTCGGTGAGCACGTCGGGCACGATGCCGCGGCGCGCCAGCTCGGGGATGACGTCGGCGGCGTTGGCCTCGAGCGCGAACGAGCGCGCCTGCCGCGCCGCGCGGCACTGCTCGATGCGGCCCAGCGCCTCGTCGAGCGAGCGCACGCGCTCGTCCACGTAGCGCGTCTCGAGGCGTCGCTGGATGCGCGCGGGATCGACGTCGACGACGAGCGCGATCCCGTCGTTCATCGTGACCGCGAGCGGCTGGGCGCCGCCCATGCCGCCGAGGCCGGCGGTGACGACGAGGCGTCCGCTGAGCGTGCCGCCGAAATGACGCCGCGCCAGCTCGGCCAGCGTTTCGTAGGTGCCCTGCAGGATGCCCTGCGTACCAATATAGATCCAGCTGCCCGCGGTCATCTGGCCGTACATGGTCAGGCCGCGGTCCTCGAGGTCGCGAAAGACGTCCCAGTTGGCCCACGCCGGCACCAGCAGCGCGTTGGCGATGAGCACGCGCGGCGCCCACGGATGGGTGCGGAAGACGGCCACCGGCTTGCCGGACTGCACCAGCAGCGTTTCATCATGTTCGAGGCGGCGCAGGGTCGCGACGATGGCGTCGAAGGCTTCCCAGGATCGGGCGGCGCGTCCGGAGCCGCCGTACACGATCAGATCGTCCGGACGCTCCGCCACGTCGGGATCGAGATTGTTCATCAGCATTCGCAGCGCGGCTTCCTGCGGCCATCCCTTGCAGGAGATGTGCGCACCGCGCGGTGAGCTGACGTGGCGGCTCAGCGTGCTCATTCGGTGATCGAGGCGGCCACGCGCGACGTTCGCAGTCGTCACACGCGGAAGGTTAGCAATCTAGAAACGTACGCGCGCGTTGTCAAACTAATTTGAAAAATTATTTATTTGACTTCCGCCGCGCACGCGCGTTCGACCGATCCGCGAGTGATCAAATTTGAGATCCGCTCGATATCGGGCGACGGCGGACGATCGTCGACGAGCGTCGGCACGTCGCGGCGCACGCGCGCGTGCACCGGCGCGAGCGCCGGCGACGTCGTCAGCGGCGCCAGCAGGTCGATCGCCTGGCAGGCGAGCAGGACCTCGATGGCGACGACGCGCGTCGCGAGCTGGAGCGCGCGCTCGGCCTTGAGCGCCGCCGCCATGCTCATGCTGACGTGATCCTCGCGGTTGGCCGAGGTCGGGATCGTGTCGACGCTCGACGGGTGCGCCAGTGTCTTGAGCTCGGACACCAGCGCCGCCGCCGTCACCTGCGCCATCATGTAGCCCGAGTGCAGGCCGCTGTCGCGGGTGAGGAACGGCGCCAGCCCGCTGAGCGCCGGGTTGACCAGGCGATCGGCGCGCCGCTCGGAGATCGTCGCCAGCTGAAGCAGCCCGAGCACGATGACGTCGGCCGCGATCGCGATCGGCGCGCCGTGGAAGTTCCCGCCTGACACGATGTCCCCCTCGGCGGCGAAGACCATCGGGTTGTCGGTCGCGGCGTTGACCTCGATCTCGATCGTCGCGCGCGAGGCGGCGAACGCGCCGCGCGCAGCGCCGTGCACCTGCGGCGCGCAGCGCATCGAGTAGGCGTCCTGCACGCGGCCGCAGTTCTCGTGCGACGTGTTGATCGCGCTCTGCTGCAGCAGCCGCAGCAGGTTGTCGGCCGACGTGCGCTGTCCCGGATGCGGGCGCGGATCGTGCAGACGCGCCTCGAAGGGGTGCCACGAGCCGCGCAGGCCGTCGATCGACAGCGCCGCGGCGATGTCGGTGGCGCGCGCCAGCCGCTCGGCGCCGAGCAGCGCCAGCGCGGCGATCGCCGCCGAGGCCTGCGTCCCGTTGATGAGCGCCAGCCCTTCCTTCGCGCCAAGCTCCACCGCGGCGATGCCGGCGCGGGCGAGCGCGGTCCGTCCGTCCACGACGGCCGCGTCGTCGCCGACGGTCGCCTGGCCTTCTCCGATGAGCACGAGCGCGAGGTGCGCGAGCGGGGCGAGGTCGCCGCTGGCGCCGACCGAGCCGCGGCTGGGGACGACCGGGTGGACGCGCGCGTTGAGCATCTCGATCAGCCGCTCGAGCGTGTCGCGCCGGATGCCCGAGTAGCCTTTCGCCAGGACGTTGGCGCGCAGCGCCATCATCGCCCGCACCGCGCGCGCCGGCAGCGGATCGTCCACGCCGGCGGCGTGGCTGCGCAGCAGGTTGCGCTGCAGGTCGCCGAGCGCGTTCCTGGCGATCTTGACCTCGGCGAGCGAGCCGAAGCCGGTGTTGATGCCGTAGACGGGGGCGTCGCCGCCGGCGTGCGCGTCGACGATCGCGCGCGAGGCGTCCACCGCCTCGGCGGCGTGGCGGTCGAGCGCCGCCGGCTCGAGGTGATCGGCGATCGCCTGCAGATCGGCGAGGGTCAGAGTACGTCCGTCGAGCAGAATCATCGGTGAGCCACTCTAGAGCCTATCTCACCGCCTGCCCGACGGCCGCGAGCGGATAAGATATGAACCAGATGGCTACCAACATCGCGGTGCTGGGCGCGCAGTGGGGCGACGAGGGCAAGGGCAAGATCGTCGATCTGCTGACGCCGAACTTCTCGATCGTCGCGCGCTACCAGGGCGGCCACAACGCCGGGCACACGGTCTACGCCAACGGCCGCAAGTTCGTGCTGCGGCTGCTGCCGTCGGGGATCCTGCACGAGGGCATCACCTGCGTCATCGGCAACGGGGTGGTGGTGGACCCGCAGGCGCTCTTCGCCGAGATCGACGAGCTGGCCTCGGCCGGCATCGCCATCGGCGACCGCCTGATCGTGAGCGACAAGGCGCACCTGATCCTGCCCTACCACCGCGAGCTCGACCTGCTCAGCGAGGCGCGCCGCGGCGAGCGCAAGATCGGGACGACGTCGCGCGGCATCGGCCCGGCCTACGAGGACAAGATCGCGCGCCGCGGCGTGCGCGTCGGCGATCTCGCCAACACCGAGGCGCTGAGCAGCGCCATCCGGCACAACGTCGACGCGCGCAACCGCATCATCCGCGAGTCGTCGATGGACGCCAACCAGGTCCTCGCCGATCTGCGCAAGGCGTGGCAGCGCATGGCGCCGTGGGTGCAGGACGTGTCGCTGTTCCTGGCGCGCGCGCGCCGCCAGAACCGGCCGATCATGTTCGAAGGGGCGCAGGGCACGCTGCTCGACATCGACCACGGCACCTACCCCTACGTCACGTCCTCGAACGCCACCATCGGCGGCGTGTGCACCGGCCTCGGCCTGCCGCCGCGCGCGATCGACGGCGTGCTCGGCGTCGCCAAGGCCTACACCACGCGCGTCGGCGAAGGGCCGCTGCCGACCGAGCTCACCGGGGAGATCGGCAACCGGCTGCGCGAGACGGGCCAGGAGTTCGGCGCGGTGACCGGCCGTCCGCGCCGCTGCGGCTGGTACGACGCAGTCGCGGTGCGCTACGCCGTGCGCGTCAACGGCCTCGACGCGCTGGCGCTGACCAAGCTGGACGTGCTCGACGGGATGGACGAGCTGCAGATCTGCACCGCCTACCGCCTCGCCGGCAGCACCATCACCGAGCTGCCCGGCGACATCGCGCAACTCGCCGCGTGCGAGCCGATCTACGAGTCGGTGCCCGGCTGGAAGGCGCCGACCGCGGGCGTCCGCCGTTACGCCGACCTGCCGAAGGACGCGCAGCGCTACATCGCGCGCCTCGAGGAGCTGACCGGCGTGCCCGCCGCCGTGCTCTCGACCGGCTCGGCGCGCGAAGACACCATCATCCGCGACGACTCCGTCGCGGCGCAGTGGTTCGGCGTCGCCGCGCGGTGATGGGTTCGCGGCGATCCCGCCCC